>Ga0209554_1002224_pt1 | contig 13647 bp, 10 predicted proteins | sample MarorgKNORR_S2LV_5_FD_188221 | JGI IMG/M metagenome (GOLD analysis project Ga0209554, IMG submission 188221) | Marine microbial communities from the Southern Atlantic Ocean, analyzing organic carbon cycling - Bottom_A/KNORR_S2/LV (SPAdes) (version 2) | ecosystem: Environmental > Aquatic > Marine...
CACATCACTGGCTATGATCATCAAAAGTCCATTATCTAGTTTGAGTGTGTCAATATTATCCACAAGAATTTCTTCTGGCAGGGGCAAACCTAATGGTATAAAAAACACAGAAGATGTGTCCACCGAATTAATTGCCCCTTCTATCGATGTACCATCATAGAAAACAACTTTCCCGTCAATAGAAAAAAGAAGACTCATTATCAGGGGGAATAAAATGATTTTTCGCATACTGTATCCTGTAAATACTTGGCTATAAACTTAAGTAATAATCATCAAAATAAAAAGGAAGTGGGCCCACAGGGATTCGAACCCCGAACCAACAGATTATGAGTCTGCTGCTCTAACCGTTGAGCTATGGGCCCAGAAACGGTGCGAAAATTAAGGTTTAAATTGACTATCATTAACTTTTTTCATCCAAACTTTTTTACCGAAGCCCGTTTTGTAATATTTCTCTCTCATTCTGGCCAAATTTCTTGTAGGGAATTCTTCGACTAATAATAAATCAAATGGAGCAAATGCCTTTGTTGATTTAACCCAACCTTTATTATGCAGTATTACTCTTTTTTCAACATTATTAGTCATGCCAATATAATGCCAATTTTTTTGTTTTGATTTTAAAATGTATACAAAGTAATCCATACTCAATTATTATAAATCTGCTACTCCCCACCAGCCTCGCGCTTTTGGCGTTTCGGGGTGAGCTACTTGCCAGACCTTGATGAAATCAAGCTGTCTGGTGGGCCTCAGCCAGCTTCACTTTGTGAAGAGCTGACAAACAGAAAGGGAGAGAAAATTAAGGTTTAAATTGTCTATCTTTAACTTTTTTCATCCAAACTTTTTTATTGCCCTTTGGATTCTGTGAATGAAAATTCACTGCCAAGAAATACCATGAAAAAAGAACAAAAAACAACTTTAACTATATTTGGAATTAATAATGTGATTTCTATTTTGGAATCAAATGAATTTGATGTTACAAAAATTGATATCCAAAGAAAGGGAAGAGCTGAGAAGGATAATCAATTATTATACTTAATAAACAAATTATCTTTCCAACCCAAATTTTTTGATAAACAGGGCTTTCTCCAGAAATATCCAGAAGGAAGAACCCAGGGAATTGCTTTAATTATCTCGGGAGATATTGCCTTGAGTGAACTCCCGGATTATTCAGAAAAAGAGTCAGTATGTCTATTGGCATTGGATCAAATCGAAGATCCACAGAACTTTGGGCAAATCATTCGCACAGCCGAATGTGCAGGCATAGATGGAATCATTTTCCCCAAGCACCATTCGGCAACTATAACGGGGGCTGTTTTACAAGTAAGCCAAGGTGCTTTTATAAATATGCCATTGTACGAGGTCACCAATTTGAAAATTGAATTCCAACGATTAAAGGATGCTGGATTTTGGATTATCGGCCTAGAGAATAGTATTGATGCGAAACCTTGGTATGATGTAGAATATAAAGGTAAAACTGTCATTGTTGTTGGGAGCGAGGGGAAAGGCATCCGAGAAAAAGTTTTAGAATCCTGCGATTTTAAAGCAACGATTCCTATGCAAGGGAAAACAAATTCACTCAATGTGTCCGCTGCGGTTTCGGCCATAGTCTTTGAAAGACTCCGGCAAATTCAGGAGAAAAATTAATGGCTTCTACCCACGATTATGATATTGATCAACGGAACGATGATATCCAGGTTTACATCAACGGAGAATTTTTTCATCGGTTGGAAGCAAAGGTGTCCGTCATGGATAGCGGATATCTCTTGGGCGATGGCGTTTGGGAAGGGATTCGGCTCCATAGAGGCACACTGATTCATTTGGATGCCCATTTGGATCGGCTGTATGCAGGCGCGAAATCGATTGCCATGGATATTGGTGTTTCCCAAGATGAAATAGCTAAAGCGTTACAAAAAACAGTTGATATAAATGAAATGAAATCAGATGTCCATATTCGATTGATTGTATCTCGCGGAATAAAGAAAACGCCTTATCAACATCCTAAAGTAACCATTGGAAAACCAACGGTTGTCATCATCCCTGAGTACAAAAAAGCTAGCGATGAGGTGAAAGAAAAAGGGATTATTTTAGCAACCGTTAAAACTCGTAGAGATCATTCTATTCAGGATCCACGAATCAATTCTTTAAGCAAACATAATTGCATTGCAGCTTGTATTGAGGCGGATAAGCTCGGGGTAGATGAAGGGCTGATGTTAGATCCACACGGGTTTGTTTCAACGTGCAACTCCACTAATTTTTTTATTGTTCGAAATGATGAAGTGTGGACATCGACCGGTGAATATTGTTTAAATGGTGTTACTCGAGGTTCCATTATCCGGTTGTGTAAAGAATATGATATTCCAGTTTTTGAAAAGAATTTTAGGGTGGAAGATGTCCATTCAGCAGATGAAGTATTTGTAACGGGAACATTTGCAGGTGTAATTCCAGTTCCATCTGTAGATGGTATTATTATGGGAGATGGTACTCGTGGAGCTATTACAGAATCTCTCCAGAACTGGTATGCCGAAGATATTGAAAAATTGGTAAATAAACCATGAACAGTATCCGGATTGCAATGTGGTCCGGCCCTAGAAATATATCCACTGCCATGATGCGATCCTTTGAAAATCGCCCAGACACGGTCGTGACGGATGAACCCTTTTATGCTCATTATTTGGATAAAACCGGTTTGGATCACCCCGGAAAAGATGATGTACTAGCGTCTCAAAGTACGAATTGGAACGAAGTGGTTGAAATGTGCGTCGGGGATATTCCTGGAGAAAAACCGATTTGGTACCAAAAACACATGGCACAACATAATCTGGAAGGGTGTGATTTATCCTGGATAAAAGACGTTACAAATTGTTTTTTAATTCGGGATCCAAAGCAAGTAATCGCCAGTTATGGAAAACGATTTCCCGTGGGAAATGAACGATTATTAGGATTTATCCAACAGGTAGAATTATTGAAAATGGTAGAAGATGCTACGGGAGAAGCGCCACCCATCTTGGATTCAAAAGATATTTTAATGAACCCTGAAGGCATGCTGAAAAAACTATGTAAAAGAATCGGAATTTCCTTTACAGAAAAAATGCTGAATTGGCCAGTGGGTAAAAGAGATAGTGATGGCGTGTGGGCGCCCCATTGGTACAACCGAGTGGAAGCATCTACGGACTTTAAACCTTATAAAGAAAAAGAAATTAAATTAGATGATGAATTAATGCCCATATATAATAGGTGTATGGAACATTATAATCTATTATTTGAAAAAAGGATCCGAAATGACACCTAAAACAAACCGCCGAAATTTTTTAAAGACATCACTCATGGTGGGTGCAGGACTGTTTTTACCAAAATCCATAGCGTTAGCCAAAAGCAATTCCAGTGACGATAAAAGAATTATTGTAATTGGTGCGGGACTTGCTGGTTTATCTTGCGCTTATGAGCTTAAACAAGCCGGGTATAACGTTTTGTTATTGGAGGCTCGGTCACGTCCAGGCGGGCGGGTGCGAACTTACCGTGATCCATTTGCTGATGGATTGTATGCTGAAATGGGTGCAGAATATGTGGATTCCAGCGATGAACATGTGCGGAAATATGCCAAGGAATTTGAACTTCCTATTTTACCTGCAAAACAGTATGATGGGATTTATGTGCGGGGTCAGCATCTTTCAATGGCTGATATGAAATCGGGAAAAGTTCCTTTGCCCTACAAAGGTATTGAACAGGGGAAATTGTTTGGTCAGGAGGCAGCATACCTTCAAGAATGGATCAAAATGGTTCAGGAACTGGGCGAATCATCTAAAGAGGTACAAGCATTGGATAAAATGTCCGTAGCGGAAATATTAAGAAAGGGTGGCGCACCCCAAGATATTATTGATCTCTACATTTATACGAATGCTACAGAATCCACATCTATCCCTTCAAAAATGTCGGCTCTGAATATGGTTTTGGCAAATTCAAGAACATCCGCTTTTAGTGAAAATACAGAAGAAGGGCGCATTCTGGGCGGCAACGATCAACTACCGAAAACATTCGCAAAAAAACTAGGGAATAAAATTCATTATAATCGGGCTGTACAGAAAATTGAATACACCAAGGATCAGGTTACAATCCAATTTATTGAAAATGAAAAGCGTCAATCCATTTCCGGAAGTAAATGTGTCCTGGCCATGCCCCTTTCAGTTCTGCGCCGGATTAAGATAGACCCCTTATTTTCTGAATCAAAAATGTACTGCATCCGTAAGCAGTCCTATGGACACGTGATGAAGATTGCCATGCAGTACAGCCGCCGCTTCTGGGATGAACCGGGCTCTATCGGGCAACGTGTTTTTACCGATACACCCTTACGCCGCGTTTATCATTTTTCCATTGACCAACCGGGACCTCGCGGAATTTTGTTATCATTTACATCGGGAGATGATGCAAAAAAACTGGGCAGGATGAGTGAGGAGAGAAGAATGGGAACAGCGCAGAAGTCATGTGCTGAAATCTGGAAAGAAGCGCCGCAATACTGGGAGGGTGGAGTAACAAAATATTGGAATGAAGACCCGTGGACCCGAGCCAGTTATTCTATCGCTGGCGTGGGGCAAAAAGATTTCAGAGATATTCTTTCAAGGCCTGAAGGTATGTTCCATTTTGCCGGCGAACATACGTCTATTCACAGGGCTTCCATGAATGGCGCTATTGAGTCTGGACTAAGAACCAGTGAAGAAATAATAAAGAGTTAAACGGATATTTCTATCACGTCCGATACAAAGGTTATTATTTATTCTACGCCTAAACTATGTAGGTAATCATCATATCCGCGACTATACTCTTTTATTTTTCCCGGTTTTAATTCAATAATCCGTGTTGCTAAGGATGAAACAAATTCTCTATCGTGACTCACAAAAATTATGGTACCATCAAAACCACTTAATGCCAAGTTGAGCGATTCAATGGATTCCATATCTAAGTGATTTGTGGGTTCATCCATGATAATTACATTTGGACGTTGAAGAATTATTTTTCCAAATAACATTCGTCGTTGTTCACCACCCGATAAAACCCGCACCGGTTTTTTTATATCATCTTGAGAAAATAGTAATCGGCCTAAAGTTCCCCGAATCGTCTGCATATCATCTCCTTTTTGACTCCATTGAGCCATCCAGTCAACTAAAGACATATTCGAATTAAAATCCTGACTATGGTTTTGTGCAAAATAACCGATGACCACATTGTCAGACCACTTTATAATTCCACTATCCGGTATCAGGTCATTAACTAAGCAACTTAGGAGAGTTGTTTTCCCAATACCATTTGGCCCAATAATAGCAAGTCTTTCTCCTGCTTCGATCGAAAAATTTAGCATTTTTAATACAGAAAGGTCATCATACCCTTTAATCAAGTCCTTCACATTTAATGCTGAATTAAAAACTTTTGAATGTTGTTTAAACCGAATAAATGGGTAAACGCGACTGGAATTTTTTATATCATCTAATTTTATTTTACTAATTTGATTTGCTCGTGATGTGGCTTGCTTGGCTTTGGATGCATTGGCCGAAAACCGTTTTACAAATGACTGTAATTCTTCGATTTTTGCTTTCTTTTTTGCATTGTCGAGCAACAATCTTTGGCGAGCTTGGGTTGATGCCGTCATAAAATCATCATAATTCCCAGGATATAATCGAAGCTCACCATAATCCAGATCCGCCATATGTGTGCATACACTATTCAGAAAATGGCGATCATGTGAAATAATAATCATGGTACTTTTTCGAGAGTTCAAAATTTCTTCTAACCAGCGAATTGTATTGATGTCCAAGTTATTTGTAGGTTCATCTAAAAGTAATATTTCTGGATTTCCAAATAAAGCCTGAACCAATAAAACACGAAGTTTCATACCAGGCGTTAAGGAGCTCATGGGTTCGTCATGTTTTTCCAGAGGAATGCCCACACCTAATAATAAATCACCGGCGTTTGATTCTGCCATATATCCGTCCATTTCAGCGAATTCAGACTCTAAATCGGCAACTCTCATTCCTTCTTCTTCGGTCATGTTTGGAAGAGCATAAATTTTATCCCGTTCTTCTTTTACCTTCCATAATTCAGCATGTCCCATAATAACGCAATCAGAAATAATAATTTTTTCGTAAGCGTAATGGTCTTGATTTAGTTTGGCGACACGTTCATTCCTATCAATTTTAACGGATCCGGAACTGGGATCAACTTCGCCGGTTAATATTTTCATGAATGTTGATTTTCCGGAACCATTAGCGCCGATAAGACCATATCGATTCCCTTTCGAAAAAGTGACAGAAATATCTTCAAAAAGGGGTTTTGATCCAAATTGGATGGAAATATTGGATGTTGAAATCATTATAGTTCTCGTTTTATTTGTTTTAAATCTTGTTAAACGCTGATTAATTGACTGATTTACAAAGATATATAAATTGGAAAGAACCCCATCTAGATGGGGTTCTTTGTGTGATCCGGGTGAGACTCGAACTCACGGCCAATGGCTTAAAAGGCCACTGCTCTACCAACTGAGCTACCGGATCATTTTCCCGGTAGCGAAGTTAAAAACTGCATGTCCGCCTTTGGCGGGAGCTACCGGATCAATCATTTTACAATTCTAAAATCAGATTTGAAATATGAACTTAAAAATCGGTGGCAAAATTACATTTATAGATTAGAGAATTGAAGAAAAAAACATAAGATAGATAGGGAATTGTTATTAAAAGGTGAGTATTGGAATCTAATACCGATGACTACTTTATTTAGAGCATTGGAAACGGACTGTTTTTCGACCATAAAATGAGCTAACCATCGAGAAAATTAAGGTTTCGCTTTAAAAGGCCAATGCTCTACCAACTGAGCTACCGGATCAAAAGACTCTATTTTTCTTTAATTAATTCAAAAAGGCGGGTAATCTATCATAGAAAATATGGTAATAAAAAGTATTACCATTCTGAAAAATTGTATTTTAATTTCCGAATGGTCTTGGGTGTTCAATTGTACTGATAATGATAGTTAAGTCATTTAGGGGGTATTCCAACCCAAATAGTAAACATCTCATCTTTTTAATATGAAAACAGGAGTGATACATATGTTTATCAATCATATTCTAGAACGATCTCTCATCATTCTGCTTGTGGCAGGAATGGGGTTCGCACATTCTCAAACACTGGCCGGTAAAATTACTGACAGTGAAACAGGGGAGCCTTTGCCTGGTGCACAGGTTTTCGTAAAAGGAACATTTGTAGGTACGACTACAGATGTCAATGGGGCATACAGCCTGGATGTCGATGGCAGTGTAACTGTTGTTATCTCTTATATTGGGTATAAAACCCAGGACGTGTCCACCAGTGGCGGTTCAGGAGATTTTGCCATGGAACCAGATGTTCTGAGACAAGACGAAGTGGTTGTCACAGGGCTGGCCAGCACCGTAAAGCGAAGAAATGCTGCCAATGCTGTAGCATCTGTTTCCGGTGATGATCTGGTCAATGCTCCAACACAAACATTGGACCAGGCCTTGAGTGGTCAGTTTGCAGGTGTAAATATTCGCAGGAATACTGGCGCACCGGGCGGTGGTGTTAATGTAAACCTCCGTGGGCAGTCCACATTAACAGGCAGCACACAACCTCTCTATGTGATCGATGGTGTAATTGTGAATAATGATGCCAATCAGTCCGGGATCGACGTTGTGACTGAGGCAACAGGTGCAGGAAGTTCACGTCCACAAGGTCAGCCGACCAACCGTATCGGTGATATTAACCCCAATGATATTGAAAGCATTGAAGTACTCAAGGGTGCCAGTGCTGCAGCGATCTATGGAGCAAAAGCTTCTAATGGAGTTATTATAATTAGAACAAAACGTGGTAAAGGCGGAAAAACAAAATTTAATTTTTCTACAAAAACTGGCCAATCCTCTTTACTCAGGAAGATGGGACATCGAACATTTGAAACTTTTGAAGAAGCATATGGACAATTTGGTACTGGGTCACAATATGGGATGTCGGGAGGAACCGATGAGATGAAAGTTGCCGTAGATGTATACGATGCAGCATATGCTGAAGGGGAAGCGGCAGCAGAGGCAGCTTTTGTAGCTTTATACCCTGATAGCACATTTGCATTTGAGCCACCTACAAATCTTGCTTCTATCGATGCTTTTGATCCCGATTTTTTCTCTACATTTGAACAAAATTGGATAGGTCGTGACATTGACTATGAACAAGAATTGTATGGTCAAACAGGTCAATTAACAGAACATACTTTGAGTGTAATTGGCGGGGATGAAAGTACCCAGTTTTACCTTGGTGGACAGTACATGGATGAAAGCGGCATTATTAAGAATACGGGCTATAAAAAACTATCAGGCCGTTTGAATATTGATCACCGTTTAAGCGAAAAAGCAAAGATTTCTGTATCAACAAACTTGATTCGTTCTGAAGCAAATCGTGGAGTTACAGGCAATGATAATACGAACATGACCTATGGTTTCTCAATCGGCTTCACGCCAAGTTTTATAGATATCAGACAAAATGATGATGGTTCTTTCCCGATAAATCATTTCAATCCATCCAATCCACTGGAAACGGCTGAGTATTTTGTGAATAATGAAGTAACCCACCGTGCCCTAGGTTCTATGACATTTGATTATAACCTATATAGGGCTTCAAATATGAACCTTGGATTTCTGGCAGTTGCAGGAGCCGATTTTTATAATCAGGAGAATGAGGTTTTTATCCCGCCGTTTCTGCAGATTGAATCATCCAAGGGTGAAGCAGGCCAGTCGGTTATGACCACAACAGATAACCTGAACACAAACCTGTCTTTTAACCTGGTGCATAAAATGAAAATGTCCGGTATGAACTTTAATACCACGGCAGGGCTCCAGTACGAAACCTATGACTGGAACTCAGTGTTTATCCATGCTTTGGGAATGATTCCAACGCAGACAAACGTAGATAAGGCCAGCTCACAGTCTGTTTACCAAGATCGGAAAAAACGCCAGGATCGTGGACAATTCTTCCAGGAAGAAGTAACTGTTGGTGATAATATATATCTGGCTTTCAGTATGCGTGGTGATGTGTCCAGTACTCTGGGAGATACTGAAACAAAAGAGTGGTATCCCAAAGTGGCTGGGTCGTACCAACTTGGGGAGTTTGTAGGTTTATTTGATAATCTGAAACTTCGCGCAGCCTATGGACAGACCGGTAATATGCCTCAAGCAAAAGCAAAATATACCACAATGTCTTCAGCAAATATTGGAGGCATTAACGGTCTTGTTGCTTCTTCCACAAGAGGAAATGCCAGCATTAAACCGGAGCGGACAACTGAAACGGAATTTGGTGTGGATTTTTCGATGATGGAAGGATTAGCAACTGTTGAAGCAACCATGTATAACCAAAGTATAGAAGATTTGATCTTACTTGTTGATCTACCATCTTCTTCTGGAGCTTCATATGCTTGGGAAAATGGCGGAGAAATGGAGACCAAAGGAATGGAGTTTTCTCTTGGTTTGAATCCAACAAAACTTGTTTCTGTTGGCGGATTAGATTGGAATTTTCATATGACCTATTATACAAATGAGTCAAAAGTAACAAAGTTAAACGTTCCAGCTTATAACTTTGGTGGTTTTGCTACCTTTTTAGGAACCTATCGAATACAAGAAGGGTATTCACCGACTTCGATCATTGGAAGTGAGGGTGACCCCGATAATCCTGATGTGTTAGGAGATGAAAATCCAGACTACCGTATGTCATTTAGAAACTCATTCACTGTTGGGCCATTTGCACTTTCATTCCTTATAGATATAAAAGAAGGTGGTCATGCTATTAATCTAGCAAACTTGATTTATGACCTAGGTGGGACTACAGTTGATTATGAAGAAAATGGCGGGGCCAGGCTTGGTGGTTTAGGTGCGGTGACACAGCCTTATGTTGAGTCTACAAGTTATAAAGCATTAAGAGACCTGAGCCTGAACTATACTTTACCTGGCAGTATGACTGAAGGATATGGCGTCAGCTATCTTCAAGTGGGTGTATCTGCCAGAAATTGGTGGATGGCTTCTGACTATTCAGGCCTAAGTCCTGAGGTCAGTCAGTTTGGAAATGAAGCTGTGGGTGGTTCTGTTGATACGAATCCATATCCACTTTCAAAAAGTTTATATTTAACTCTATCAATGGGATTTTAATCCAGGAAGGAAATAATCATGAAAACAATCAAAAGAAAAACAATAATGAGACTCCTGCCAATGGTACTAGTACTATTTTGGACAGGGTGTGAAGATCTGGATTTTCCAGACCCAAATAACCCAACTGATGATACTGCAACTATACAATCATTGGTAACAGGTGCCGAAGCACAGATGCGTTCGGGATTTGGGGTTTACATCAGAGATCTATTAGTCGTGGGAAGAGAAGCCTACTACCTAGAGCCAGCTGACCCAAGATACACGGGTGAGCTTCTCAGAGGGCCTATTGATGCTGGTGGATTTTTATGCTACACTCCATGGGCGGCGAATTACAAGGTTATTAAAAATTGTCAAACAATTATTAATAGCCCCGATGCAGATGCAGGAGCAATAGGGTTTGCAAAAACGGTTCAGGCATACTGTTTGATGCGAGTTTTAAACCTTACAGATACTAATGGAGCAAGGACGAACTATGATGGCGTGACAGCAACCCCTGTGGCAACAAAAGCTGAAGTTCTAACAGAAATTGAATCTCTGCTAGATGCCGGATCTACAAGTCTTACTGCTGCTGGTAGTGCTTTTTCATTCACACTATCAAGTGGTTTTGATGGATTTAATACTCCTTCAACTTTTGCGCACTTCAATCGTGGTCTAAGAGCTAGAGCTGCGGTATTGCAAGATGATTGGAGCGTTGCTCAGACAGCTCTCACAGCTTGCGCAGACTGGATGAATTCGGCCGATGGAGATGTGGGTGTCTACCACGTGTTCAGTTCCGGTGCCAATGATGGTGATAACCAAATGTATGAAGATCCAAATGCTGCTACGCTTAAACTTATGGTACATCCTACATTTTTAACGGATGCAGATTCTGGCGATGCCAGAGTGACAAATAATATTCTCGTTCGTGAGAATACAGTCACATATGATGGTTTATCAACTAATTTAGCTCCTACTTTATACAGTGGAACTTATGATGCAGTTCCAATGATGAGATCTGAAGAGCTTCAGCTTCTTCAGGCAGAAGTGCACATTGGTACTGGCAACTATTCAGGTGCTGAAACTATTATGAATACCATCCGTACAGCAGCAGGCGTAGTTGAATACTCTAGTACAGACGTTACCAATGCAGTGGATCGCATTCTACATGAGAAACGGTATTCACTCTTTTTAGAAGGACACCGATTGGGGGATATGCGTCATTATGGAAAGACCGCTAGTCTTCCGCTAGACCGCGAAGGTGATGCAGTAGTAACCTTTCCAATTCCGGAAGGCGAATAATAAATACACTTAAAGCAATCTATAGTAAAAAGGCCTCGTTAGAGGCCTTTTTATTTTAAAGGTAAGACAATAATAATGAAAAAAATAATTATGATGACCTTATTAATCGGGATGTGGTCTTGCACTGAAGATGCTGCGATCAAACCGGATTATATTTTAACAGCTGATCAAAAACATAACAAATTCAGTAAACTCATCCCTCCAGTGTTAACGGTATCGTCCGGTGCTGTTATAAAGGTGGAAACAAGCGAAGCATCCGATGGACAATTGCACGCCAAAGCTAAACTGGATGATCTGATCAATATTGATTTTGGTCTAATCCATCCGCTTACAGGTCCCGTATATGTAGAAGAGGCAGAAGTCGGCGATATATTAGCAGTTGATTTAATAGATATTGAGCTCCACGACTATGGCTGGCAGGCAATTGTAGCTGGTTTTGGTTTTTTAACTGACCGATTCCCTAATCCTAAACTAAAGGTTCATGAAATTGATAAAGTAAAAAAGACCATGAAGTTCAGTGATAAAGTTACCATACCGCTAATGCCCTTTGCAGGTGTGATGGGTGTTGCTCCCGATACAGAAGAGATGCTGTCTACTATTCCTCCCCGGGAAAATGGAGGTAATATGGATGACCCCAGTATTGTGGAGGGGACTACAGTTTATTTCCCTGTTTTGGTAAAGGGAGGCTTGTTTTCTATCGGTGATACCCATGCGGTACAGGGATTCGGCGAAGTCTGCGGCACTGCTTTGGAATCGCCGATGACCATTACATATCGACTGCGGGTAATAAAAGATAAACCTGCTATACAGGAACCACAGTATGAGACAGATGACTACTATGCTGTGACCGGATTTGGTGATACGATCGATAAAGCAGCCAAAAAAGCAGTGAATTTCATGATTGATTACTTGGTGGCTAACTATGATATTTCAGATGAAGATGCATACATGCTTTGCTCGCTGGTAGGGGACCTGAAAATTGCTGAAGTGGTTGATGTACCCAATATGTTGGTTACCATGCATTTCCCTAAATCGATCTTAACTCAATTATAAACCTAAGTTTTCTAAATAATATCTATCAAACTCAGCAAGAAGGCTTTCTTGTCCAGAATACGGTGCAGGAGAATATTTTTTGGACTGGATTCCCAATTGGGATAATTCTGAAATATACCAATCCTGTTTATTAGTCATATCCCAGAAATCAATAGCATCTTTTGTATTATACTTCCCGGATTCCACCACATCTTTTGCAAAAAGCCAGGAACAGATGACCTTGCATTTATCAACGCCAACAGGACAAGCCGTATGTTACATGACATATTCTGGGTGGAGACTCAAAAGCATATTAGGAAAGATGGCATAGTAATACACACGGTTTAGGTTTGCGTCTTTTACACCATCCAAAGGTGGACAACAGAGTTCACCGCTGGCTGTGATACTGTTTTTGTCATCATTAAATTCCATATAATCGCCGAGAAAAGGACCATCATGGAGATCATTCCGCCCACCCATGTAATTGTGAATTGCCGCCAGTTCCGGATGAAGAATTGGGCAGTGGTAGCATTCACAATAATTTTGGACCACCAGTTTCAAGTTACCTTTAACTTGATATTCTTTTGTTTCCTGAACGACCAAATCAGAAATATTCCATGGACTGAAGCGATCTTTTATTGGGGCAAAAACAGATTCGAAATATTAACTTAAAAATCGGTGGCAAAATTACATTTATAGATTAGGGATTTGAAGAAAAAAACATAGAAAAAAAACTTAGAATGGGTAGGAAATTATTATAATGAGTAGAGTGTTGTAATCTAATACCGATGAATACTATATTTAGAGCGGTTAGAGAAAGCGAATTAGCGCTTTTTCATATAGGATGAGAAACAAATTACGGAGGTAACTATGCGTAAAACTCTACGTCCTGCAGGAATACTGCTACTCGTAAGTGTATTCGCCCTTGCAGGCACAACCGGGAAAATATCTGGTCGGGTAACCGATGCAAGTTCTGGTGATGCACTGATTGGCTGCAACGTTATTGTAAAAGGAACCACCCAAGGTGCCAGTACGGATACCAATGGTGAATTCTTTATTATCAACCTTTCTCCCGGCTCATACGATGTGGATTTTTCCATGATCGGCTATGCAGCATATTCGGCAGAAGGCGTTCGTGTGAGTATTGATGTTACAACACCCTT
>Ga0209554_1002232_pt1 | contig 13622 bp, 11 predicted proteins | sample MarorgKNORR_S2LV_5_FD_188221 | JGI IMG/M metagenome (GOLD analysis project Ga0209554, IMG submission 188221) | Marine microbial communities from the Southern Atlantic Ocean, analyzing organic carbon cycling - Bottom_A/KNORR_S2/LV (SPAdes) (version 2) | ecosystem: Environmental > Aquatic > Marine...
CAGCAGTTCCAAGAGCTCCGACTCGTCCACCAGCTCGGGCTCGTCGTCCAGCTCGTCGAGCACTTCAAGCGGCTCCGGAGACAAGGCCACCACCTCAGTCTCCTGACCCCGGCCACCACCGGGACCTCCACTTCTCCCCCCACCACCAGCTCCACGCCATCGGCGTACGGAGATCCGGGAGAAACCGTGTCCTACCTGCTGGCCAGACTCCGAATCTGGGCCGCACACCACCGGGTCATCTGGTGGGTGTCTGCCATCGCCTTCGCCGGCCTGACCGGCGTCACCGTGCAGGCGGCCATCGAAGTCCGACCCTGTCCGACGACCGCTGAGAGCGCCTCCGACGGCCCCATAGGCGACGAACGGGGAGTGGCCCTGAGTCGGGGACCGGACCCGCTGCCGGTCGAGGTCGGCGACAGGCTGGATCTCTGGTCGGTGGATGACATCACCGCCCGGGGCCACCTGGTGGTTTCCGGCGCACGGGTCCTGGACCACGATGACCGCACGGTCACCGTTGCGATACCCGCCGATCGCGTGGGCGAGGTGGCCGCCGCCCTGGACAGGGGTGACCTGCTCACTGCCCTGGTGCCGTGACCGTGACCCAGGAGGCCCGAACCGTCCCTCAGCGAAACGAGGTGGACAGGAGGCCCAGGACCCCGAGACCGACCACCACCCGGTAACCGGCGAAGGCAGCCAGGCCCACCCGGGCCATAAGGCGCAACATCAGGTGTACCGCCAGGCCGCCACTCACAGCCGCAGCGGCCATTCCCACCAGGAACGGAACCCACCAACCGGGGGGAACCGAGAGGTCGACCGCCGAGAGGAGCCCGGCGCCGGCGATGACGGGAAGGCTCATCAGGAACACCAGCCGTGCCGCGGACTCGCGTTCGAGTCGCATACCGCGTGCCACCGACAGGGTCACCCCGGAGCGCGACACCCCCGGCTGGAAGGCCAGGCCCTGGGCGATGCCGAGGGTGATGGCCTCACGGAAGGAGAGGTCCTCGAACCCCCGCTGACCCGGCCGTCGGTCCGCCAACCACATCAGGATTCCGAAGAGGATGAGGCACACCGCCACCAGCCACGTGCGGTCGCCGAGATCGCCGGTGGTCGACACCACCAGCACTCCCAGAAGCCCGGTGGGTACCGCCGTGGTCACCAGCAGCATGGCCGTGCGGGCATCACCGACCAGCGGTCCCCTCCTCACCAGCCAGCCCGACCCGGCCGCGAGGTATCGGAGCACATCTGCCCGCAGGTAGACAACGGCCCCCAGAAGGGTCCCCAGATGCAGCGCCACGTCGAAGGCGCCCTCCAGCGAGCCGTCGCCGCCGAAGTCATCCCACCCGAACAGCCACGGCACGAGGGCCAGGTGTCCGCTGGAGGAGACCGGCAGGAACTCGGTGAGGCCCTGGACCAGGCCCAGCAGGATCGCGTGGAGGATCGACACGGTCCGGCTGCTAGACCCCGGAGACCGTCAGCTCGCCAATGACGAGGGTGACCCCCGCAGCCCGCATCGGCAACCACTGGAGGTCATCACCGATCGCCGTCACATCGTTCAGCATCTTCTGGATGGTCGAGGCAATGGTGAACTCACGGACCGGTTCCGCCAACTCCCCGTCACGGATCCTGAGGCCCTCGGCGCCGGTCGAGAAGTCCCCGCTGACAGCGTTCACACCCGAGTGGAGCCCGCTGACCCCCTGGATGAGCAGGCCATCGCTGATGCCGGATATCAGGTCCGCCGGTGACCGCTGGCCGGGCACGACAGCCACAGCCCGCACGCCCACGCCCGGAGTCGACGAATAGCCACGCACCGCGGAACCGGTGGACACGGTTCCGGCCCGTCTGGCCGTCTCGCTGTTGTGGACGAAGCGCTCCAGCCGGCCATCTGCCAGAAGGACGTTGCGGCGTGTCGCAAGCCCCTCCCCGTCGGTTTCGGTAGCGGTGTAGGCAGCCGGATCCGTCGGATCGTCGATCAGCGTGAGGATCGACGAGGCCACTTCCTCCCCGAGCCGATCGGCGAACAGGGAGCGACCCTTCTGCACGGCCTCACCGCTCAGGGTTCCACCCACGATGCCCAGGAACTGGGCGCTCACCCAGGGGTCGAAAACCACCGTCATGCGCCCCGATGGGGGCTTCACCGCCCCGAGCATCCGGGTGGAGCGCTCGGCGGCCTCGGCTGCAGCGGCTTCCAGGTCCAGGTCGTCGGGTTGACGCCCGAGCGAGAATCCGAAACCGGTCTGGGTTTCGCCGTCCTGCTCGGCTAGGGCGTACGCGGACAGGAAGCACCCTGTCTCACGGCTTATGGAGCGGATCCCCGTGGTCGTCGCCACTGCGCTGGAAGACACCGAGTCGGAGTACTCGGCCGACTCCACCCCGCTGATACGGCTGTCACCCGCCAGGGTGAGGCGCTCCAGATCCAGGGCCATCTGCACCTTGGCGTCGATGGAGAGGTCGAGGAGGGCTTCTCGATAGAGGTCCATCCCGACCGGCGCCACGCCATCGGGCATGGCGAGGGAGCAGTGCTCGTCAGGGGTGGCGAAGGTCAGGTTGTCCCTGGCCTCGCGCATCACCTCTGCAAGGGCATCTGGATCCAGGGTCCCGGCGTATGCGAATCCCTGGCGGCCATCACGAATCACACGAATGCCCACGCCGCTGGATTCAGCGACCGTCAGGGACTCCACCTCACCCTCGTACGCCCGCACCTCCGTCTCACGTTCGTGGACGACGACGGCCTCGACCTGCTCGCCCGAATCAGCCCATCCGATGATGCGTTCAGCGATCTCCAGGAGTTCGGACACCTCAGGCCGCCGTTCCGCCGACGGTCAGTCTGGCTACACGCAGCGTCGGCGTGCCGTCTCCGACGGGGACACCCTGGCCGTCCTTGCCGCAGGTCCCCGGCGAACCCATGGCGAAGTCACCGGCTATGGCGTCGATGTCCAGAAGCGCTGCGGGCCCGTTGCCGATCAGGTTCCCGTCGCGGATCGGGGATGTGAGGCGCCCATCCTCGATCAGGTACGCCTCGGTCATGCCGAACACGAAGTCACCGGTTGCCGTGTTCACCTGGCCGCCACCCAGCTGGGCCACGTACACGCCGCTCTTGGTCCCGGCCAGGATCTCCGCCGGGTCGTCGTCGCCGGCCTCCAGATACGTGTTCGTCATGCGGACCATGGGGAGGTGCCGGTAGCTCTGCCGGCGACCGTTCCCGGAACTCTCCCTGCCCTCCTTCCGGGCCCGCAGGCGGTCCCACATGTAGTCGGTGAGGACGCCATCGCGGATCAGGACATTGTGCTGCGCGGGCTGGCCCTCGTCGTCGATCGCGTAGCGACCCCACTCGCCGACCATCGTGCCGTCGTCAACCAGGCTCACCATGGGTGCGGCCACCACCTCGCCCCGGCGACCGGCGAACACCGATGCCGCCTTCGCTATCAGGTCAGCCTCCAGGCCATGTCCACAGGCCTCGTGGAAGAGCACCCCGCCGCCGCCGGGCCCGACCACGACCGCCATCTCGCCACTGGGCGCCGGCACCGCATCCAACTTGGTCAACGCCCGTCCGGCGGCCCGGCCGGCCAGTTCCTCGACGTCCACCCGGTCGAACAACTCAAAGCCGATGGTGTGGCCAACCGACTCCCGACCCGTCTGGAGGCCCGAGTCCCCGCTGGCCACGCAGGAAACGGAGAAGAGGGTCCGGATCTGACGGTCTCCCGTGAGGAGGCCGTCACTGTTGGCGATCTGGATGCGCCGCTGGCTGTCGGCGTACCTGACGGTGACCTGGGTGATGGCCCCGTCGCGTGACCGCGCCGCATCGTCGGCCCTCTCCAGGAGGGCCACCTTCCGGGCCTTCGACACATCGGAGGGGAGGATCTCCACCAGGGCCGATGCCGGGCCGCTCACTGCGTCCAGCGCCACGACCCTCACCCCTGAACCTCCGCTACGTGCAGCCGCCGAGGCTGCGGTGGCTGCGGCCCGGAGGCCGGCCGGGGAAAGGTCCGCCGTGTGGGCGAAGCCGGTCGTCTCCCCCACCACTACCCGGATGCCGGCTCCGCGGTCACGACCGCTCGTCAACTCCTCGATCCTTGAATCGTCAAGCAGCGCCGAGATGGACCTCCGGTCCTCGACGAACACCTCGGCGAACTCGCCGCCTGTGGCCATTGCGACGCCCAGCGTGTCGAGGAGAACCTGCGGGTCGAGCATCACCCCATCGCCACCGGTCATATCGGTCACCTGCACCATCATCGTCTCCAGCACCGCGTAGGTCATCTCGGCCCGGTTCACCGGGCCATGGACGGATGCGTAGGGTACCCGTCGTGCCCCCCATGCCCGGGTTGCGCGGCGACGCCGCTCACACCATCACCGACGCCGACACGGCAATCGCCATGAGATCAGGCGAAGTTCCCACCCTGGCCACGCCGCGCCTCGTCGCCCTCCTGGAGGAGGCCACCGTCGCAGCCCTGGCCGGTCAACTGGCCAAGGGAGAGACCAGCGTGGGTATGCGGATCCACATCGACCACCTTTCACCTTCCGGCCCCGGTTCCCGGGTCGTGGCTGAAGCACTTCTGGAAGCCGTCGAGGGCCGGCGGCTGACCTTCGGAACGACTGCCACGGTCGATGGGATCGTGGTGGCCACAGCCAGCATCGTCAGGGTGGTCGTCGCCACCGACCGCTTCATCGGTCGCGTCGATGCAGAGTCCGACTGACCTCAACGGCCGGGCTGAAGGTCCTGATGTGACCGCGCCAAATCGCCCGTACGCCAACCCGAGGTGGCCAGACCGACCACCTGGTGCCGGAGGCGTTGGCCAACGCCGAGCGGGTCACGGACTGTCCGGCCTGCTCCTCGCAGGGTGGCGGCGACTGCCCACCGGCACCTGACGGTTCCACCCATAGCGGGTGCACCATGGGGCTCTGCGGCTACCGTGGTTGTCTGGTTCCTCCGACGGAACCCGACCCTTCGATCCGGACCCACCGGACCGGTTCCCTCGATCGAACCGAGCCTGCATGCGACTCGACTCAATCCGGACCCCGGACGACCTGCGCGGCCTCGGTCCTGACGAACTGCGTTCCCTGGCTGCCGAGATACGCGAGCGGATCGTGGAGACGGTGGGACGCACCGGCGGGCACCTGGGTTCGAACCTCGGAGCGGTGGAGCTGACGCTGGCCCTCCACCGGGTATTCGACAGCCCCAGGGACGCCATCCTCTGGGACACGGGCCACCAGACCTACGTGCACAAGCTGCTCACCGGGCGCAACACCGGGTTCGACGGGCTCCGCCAGAGCGGCCAGATGTCGGGCTATCCCTCACGGGCCGAGTCCGATCACGACTGGATCGAGAACTCCCACGCCTCAACCGTTCTGGCCTACGCCCACGGCCTGGCTACAGCGGTCGCCACCACCGGCGGCAGCCGCAGGGTCGTAGCGGTCATGGGTGACGGGTCCATGACCGGCGGCATGGCGTTCGAAGGCCTCAACAACCTGGGCCACAGCGGCCTGAAGGTCACGATCGTGCTGAACGACAACGGCCGCTCCTATGCGCCGACCGTGGGCCGGTTGTCGGAGAGCCTCATCCGGATCCGCTCCAACCCGACCTACATGCGGCGGCAGCGGCGCCTGGAGGACATTGCCGAGAACCTTCCGTGGGTGGGCGAGCTGCTGGAACGCAGCATCAGCGCCACGAAGGCGGCCCTGCGCGACATGTTCGAACCCACGGCCTTCTTCGAGGCCCTGGGCGTGCACTACCTCGGCCCGTTCGACGGCCACGACATAGCCGAGATCGAAGATGCCCTACGCAACGCCGCCGAGTTCGACGGACCGGTCGTCGTCCACCTGCTGACCCAGAAGGGGCGGGGGCACGCTCCGGCGGAGCAGGACCCGATCAAGCACATGCATGACACCGGCGGTGTGAAGGTCGGCAGCTACACGGCTGCGTTCACGGAGTCGATCCTGAAAGCCGCCGAGTCGCACCCGGAGGTCGTGGCCATCACCGCTGCGATGCCCGACTCGACCGGACTACTGCCGTTCAGGGACCGCTTCCCCGACCGCTGCTTCGACGTGGGTATCGCCGAGCAGCACGCTGTCACCGCTGCAGCCGGCATGGCCATGGGCGGGCTGCGACCCGTCGTGGCGCTCTACGCCACGTTCCTCAGCAGGGCCTTCGACCAGGCCAACCTGGACGTCGGCCTCCACGGCCTACCCGTCGTGTTCTGCCTGGACCGGGCCGGCATCACCGGTGACGACGGACCCTCCCACCACGGCGTCCTGGACATGGTGCTGTTGTCCAAGATCCCCGGAATGACGATTCTGGCGCCCTCCTCATACCAGGAGCTCCAGCAGATGTTCGAGGATGCCCTGGCGATCACGGACGGTCCCGTGGCCATCCGCTGGGCCAAGACCCCCGCCCCGCACGTCAGCTGGGACGAGGTCGGCAGGGGCCTGTCGGCCCGTCAGGTGACGGTCGCCGACGGCGACCGCACGGTCTGCCTGCTTGGTGCCGGAAAAATGCTGGCCGCCGCCGTGGATGCCGCCGAACTACTTGCCGCCGACGGAATCCACGCCACGGTCTGGGACCCACGGTGCATCCGCCCGTTGGACGAGATAATGCTGGACGACGCTGCCGCACATCGCCTCGTGGTCACTGTGGAGGACGGGTTCCGTGAGGGTGGTTTCGGGACGGGCGTGCTGGACGACCTCTCAAGCCGTTCCCCGAAGACGGAGGTGGCGGTGCTGGGCGTGCCGGTTGCCCATCACGCCCACGGGAAGGTGGACGACCTGCTGGCCTCGTTCGGACTGGACGGTCCGGGCATCGCCACGACCGTCCGCAACCGTCTGGGTTGAGCCCGACCGCCGCCGGGCGGGTCGACTGGTCAGACGGACCCGTGGCTCAGGTGGAGCCGTGGCTCAGGTGTAGAAGGGGTTGTCCCCTGCGGAGTGGTCGGTGGAGTCGATCACCTCGGTGATCTCCGGTATGGCCTCCAGGATCGCCCGCTGGATGCCCTCCGTGAGGGTCGCCTGGCTCATCGAGCAGCCCTGACAGCCGCCCCCCATGGTCACATAGGCCTTGTGGCCGTCAACGCCCACAAGGGTGGCGAAGCCACCGTGGGATGCCAGCATCGGATTCACGTTCTGTTCGAGGAGCTGCGCGATCCGCTCGGGCACCTCGCCCTCCAGGAGCAGCTCACCGACGTCACCCAACGGGTTCGGACGGTTCGGGTTCCTGATGATCAGGCCACCCTGGACGGGGTTGCTCGGTAGGTCGAGGGTGGCACCCGCCAACTTGGAACGACTCTCCTCGCCCACAGCCATGTGCAGGTCGCCGACCTTCCAGCGGTGGCTGTCCGACGGCAGGTCATCCACGGGTGTGAACGCCAGGTCGTAGACGTAGTCGACGCCGGATACGCCGGTCACGTCGATCAGGAGGGCCAGCACAGCGGAGTCGTCCTCGCTGTCACGTACCTCCATGACCTTGGCCAGTGCGGCGTCGGTGACAGAGATGACCGGCTCGTCGGTCTCCTCATCGTGTTCCAGGACGGTCTGCTCGCTCATGGGTCCATGGTACCGGAGTCGTCGGTCCACGCTTCGATCCTCCAGACGTGGCGGAGGTAGGTTCACCGGCCATGGACGACACCGGAGCTACCACCTCGCCCGTCACCATCCGCCGAGACGGCGATGTGGCGATCATCCACCTGGACGACGGCAAGGCCAACGCCCTGGGCCACATCGCGATCGCGGCCCTGCTCGCCGCCCTGGACGCCGTCGAGGCCTCGGGAGCCGATGCCGTGGTGCTGGCCGGCCGACCCGGTCGCTTCTCCGCCGGATTCGACCTGAAGGTCATGCAGGCCGGGCCGGATGAGGCCCGCAGGATGCTGAGTGCCGGCGTCGACCTCTTCCTCCGCACCTACCTCTTCCCGCGCCCCGTGGTGACGGCATGCACCGGACATGCGATCGCAGCGGGCGCCATCATCCTGATGTCCACCGACGTGCGCATCGGCGCAGCGGGGGACTTCAAGATCGGCCTCCCCGAGTTGACCATCGGCATGCCCCTGCCGTTCTTCGCCACCGAACTGGCAAGGGACCGGATCTCCAAGCGGCACCTCTCACAGGTGTTCCTGGGACGCATGTACGACCCGGAGGGAGCGACCGACGCCGGCTTCCTGGACCATGTCGTCGACGCCGAAACGGTGGTGGATGCCGCCGTCGAGCAGGCCCAGACCCTCAGCAGCGTGAGTCGCGGGGGCCTGAAGCGCACCCGGGTGACATCACGGGGAGCGATCGCCGACGCCATCCGGGCAGGTCTTGACGAGGACCTCTCCCACTTCTCCGTCCAGGACTGACCGGACCGCGGGGGAGCGCTCCGGCCGTCCGGATGACGATGAACGGCCGTTACGACGCCCTCCTCCTGGTCGCCTTCGGCGGCCCAGAGCAGCCCACCGATGTGGAGCCGTTCCTGGCGCGGGTGACCGCCGGGCGTTCCATACCTCCAGAGAGACTCTCCGAGGTGGCCGACCGCTACCTCTCGGTCGGCGGGCGATCACCGCTGAACCCGAGGATGCGTGCCCTGCTTTCGGCGGTGGAGGCCGAGCTCGCAGCCCGCGACATCAGCCTCCCTGTCTTCTGGGGAAACCGGAACGCGGCTCCCCTGCTGGCCGACACCGTGGCGGAGATGGCCACCGCCGGAGTGCAACGTGCCCTGGCGTGGACCGCATCGCCATATGCGTCATACAGCACCTGCAGGCAGTACGGCGAGGATCTGGTTGCCGCTCGTTCGATCGTGGGCGACAGCGCACCGACCATCGACATGATCCGACGCCACCATGACCACCCGGGCATTCTGGAACCGACCGCCGACCGGCTGTCCGAGGCTCTGGCACGCCTGCCGGAGGACCGCCGCGACCGGGCCCACCTGCTCTTCAGCGCCCACAGCATCCCAACCGCCCTCGCCGACACGTGCGACTACGTGAGCCAGATCCGGGAGGCCGCACAGTTGGTGGCCGCCATGGTGGATCCGGTCGGCCGGCACCCCTACGAGGTCGTATGGCAGTCAAGGAGCGGGTCACCCCGGGTCCCCTGGCTGGAACCTGACGTGGCGGATCGGATCGAGGTGCTGGCTGCGGACGGCGTGGACGCGGTCGCGGTCTCACCCATTGGATTCCCGGTCGAGAACTTCGAGATCGCCTGGGACCTCGACACCGATGCCTCACGTCGGGCCGAAGGTGTCGGCGTGGCATTCGCCCGTGCAGCAGCCGTTGATGACGACCCGCGCTTCGTGTCCATGGTGGTGGACCTGGCGGTGGAGCGCCTCGAGGGGCCGACCGGCGGACCTCGGGCGGGTGCCGGAACCCTGGGTATCCGGCCGGACACCTGCGCCGGCGACTGCTGCCCGGATCTCCGCCAGCGGGACCAGCACGGTGGGGATCCCCGGCCACCGGTCGTCTGACAGGTAATTTCAGTGGTGATGAACCACGCTCGGATCGCCACTGAAGCCCTCCGCTTCCGACTCGGCACCCTGGTCACGAAAGCTGCCGGACCGCAGGGCCTCGACCCGGTCGAGGCAGGTGACATCCTCATCACCTGCGCCGACCCCGGAGTGGATCAGGCCCTTCGCCTGGTCGGCCAGACCTGGAAGCAGGCGGGGCTGGTACCCGAGTCCATCGACCGACCATGGTCCGCAGGTGATTCGGCCCGACTCCGTTCGGTGGGTGGAACCGCCCTCCTGGATGCGCTGGACGAACTGGTGAGCGGCGTTTCCCGCTGCCGCTTCCGCGACTGACACCACCTTCGGCTGACACCACCTTCGGCTGACACCGCCCGGCCATGCCGCGGCGGGACCGACGCCCCGAAGTACGGTCCTCACAAGGCCCCGGCGGGCGTTGTCGCACCCGTGCGCCATGCTCGTCGGACGACGACAGACATGACGACAGGCGACCATCCAGACCCATGACCCAGCCCCATGAGCCAGCCCGATGAGTAGGCAGCAGAAGCTCCTCCCCGACGACCAGTCATTCGCCCGTGAGGTGGTCGACGTGCCGGTCGCCGACGAGCTGAAGGAGTCGTTCCTGGCCTACTCGCTGGCGGTGATCACCTCCCGGGCGATTCCCGACGTGCGAGACGGCCTGAAGCCCGTCCAGAGGCGGATCCTCTACTCGATGCTCCGAATGGGAATCCGGCCCGACACCCCGCACAGGAAGAGCGCCAGGGTGGTCGGTGACACGATGGGGCGGTACCACCCCCACGGGGACAGCGCCATCTACGACGCCCTCGCACGCATGGCCCAGCCGTTCTCCAGAGGCATGACCCTGATCGACCCACAGGGCAACTTCGGCTCACTGGACGACCCGCCGGCAGCTTCCCGCTACACCGAGTGCCGGCTGAGTGCCGCCGCCATGGCGATGGTCGGGGAACTCGACGAGGACACCGTCGAGTTCCGGGCCACCTACGACGGTGAGGCTGTCGAGCCCGCCTACCTGCCGGCCCTGCTGCCCAACCTCCTACTCAATGGCACCACGGGAATCGCCGTGGGCATGGCGACGAACATGCCCACGCACAATCTGGCGGAGGTGTATGCCGCGATAGCGCTCACGATGAACAAGCGGCGGCCGAAGCCCACCATCGACGAGATCCTGGCGGTACTACCGGGGCCCGACTTCCCCAGCGGCGGCATCCTGATCGACGACGGGATCCGCGAGGCCTACGCCACCGGCCGGGGAACCATCCGTATACGGGCCCGTGCACACGTGGAGGACGTAGGTCGGGGCCGTCAGGCGATCGTGGTTACCGAGCTCCCCTACCTCGTCGGGCCGGAGCGGGTGATCGCCAAGCTGAAGGAGCTGGACGAATCGGGTCGGGTGACGGGAATCGCCGACTTCAAGAACCTCTCGGACCGCCACACCGGACTACGCATCCAGGTGACCTTGAAGCCCGGCCACAACCCCCAGGCCGTCCTCGGCGAGCTCTACCGGCTGACGCCCCTGGAAGAGACGTTCGGGATCAACAACGTCGTGCTGGTGAACGGCGAGCCCCGCACGCTCAACATCCACGACATGTGCCGCCACTACATTGACCACCGCCTTGACGTTGTGGTGCGCCGGACCCGCCACAGGTTGGCCATGGCGGAGGAACGACTCCACCTCGTTGCCGGCCTGCTCACAGCGTTGGACGCCATCGACGAGGTTGTGGCCATCATCCGCGGCTCCGAGGACACGGCGACGGCCCGCGTAGGTCTCATGGAACGATTCGACCTCAGCCGCATCCAGACCGACCACATCCTGGACATGCCCCTCAAGAGGTTGACGGCGCTCGAGACACGTCGACTTCTCGACGAACGCATCGACCTGGAGGCATCCATCCGTGGCTTCACGACGCTCCTCGATTCCGAGAGGCGCCAACGGACGCTGGTGCTCGACGAGCTGGCCCAAGCCGTGGAGGCCTTCGGGCGGCCCCGTCGAACCGAGATCATCCGCCCGGATGACCTTCCGGTGTTCGACTCCGCGACAGTTGCCGACGACGTGAGCGACGAGGCCTGCGTGGTCACCCTGTCCACGTCCGGCCAGATCGGACTGTTGTCCGTGGACGGCTCCAAGCGGTCCACGCCGGGTCGACACGATGTGCTCGTCGCCTCGCTGTCCACCCGCACCATGGCGACCATCACGGCAGTCACCTCCGACGGTCGCGCCCTGCAGGTCATCGCCGCCGAACTCACCGACGGCGCCGGCCGCGCCCGCGGCGCCGGAGCCGCACAGGCGTTCGGCACCAACCGGGGCGAGGTCATCCACACTGTGGTCGCCGAAGGTGAGGACCATCTGGTGGTTGTCACGGCCGGCGGCATGGCCAAGCGGCTCACCCTCGACGAGGTGCGTGCCACCAGGAACGGAAAGCAATTGCTGAAGCTCCGTCCCGGCGACCGGGTGGCGGCGGCCTTCACAGCCCCGGCAGGCGTGGACCTCGTGATCGTCGCATCGGACGGCCAGGCGCTTCGCACGCCGGTCGACTCGGTGAGCGTCCAGGGCCGTGGGGCAGGAGGTGTCGCCGGCATGAAGCTCAAGGCTGGCGCCGTCGTCGTCGGTGCTGCAGCCATCGAGGGCGACGACGACCTCATCACGGTGACCGACACCGGAGGGGTGAAGGCCACACCCACCTCCGAACTGGAGCCCCGGGGTCGCGGTGGATCAGGTGTGAGGGTCTCGAAGTTGGCGGACGGGTCGTCCATCTCGGTGGCCCATGTGGGCCCGCCCATCGGCCTGCTGGCCATCATGGGAACCGACGAGGACCCCCGCAAGCCGGACCCGGTCCCCGTTCCCCTGATGCTGGAATCCACGAAACGGGACCTGGTCAGCAGCACCTCTGAACGACAGATCCTGGCCATCGGCCCGGCCAGGTGGTGACCATGTCAGAGGCGACGACGACCAGGTCCGGAGGCAGGAAGTCCTCTTCATCAACCCGCGGGTCCGGCAATGGCTACGACGCCGATTCCATCCAGACACTGGAAGGCCTGGAGGCGGTGCGGAAGCGACCGGGCATGTACATCGGGGGTACGGGTTCGCAGGGGCTCATGCACCTCGTCTGGGAGCTCGTGGACAATGCGGTCGACGAGGCGGCAGCCGGCTTCGCCGACCGCATCGAGATCACGCTGCACCGCGACAGCTCCGTCGAAGTGGCCGACAACGGCCGCGGCATCCCGATCGACCGGCACGCCAAGCGCAAGATCTCCGCACTGGAGGTCGTCCTCACCGAACTCCACGCCGGCGGCAAGTTCGGTGGTGGCGCCTACGGGGCTTCCGGCGGGCTTCACGGGGTCGGGGCATCGGTCGTCAACGCCCTCTCCACGAAGCTGATCGCCCAGGTGGACCGTGACGGCCACACCCACGAGCTGGGCTTCAACGAACGGACTGCGGGCCAGTTCTCAGGATCCACCTTCACCGCCGGCCACGACCTGGAGAAGGTGAAGCGGATCTCAAAGAACAAGACCGGCACCCGGATCCGCTTCTGGTCAGACCGTGACATCTTCGACCCGGAAGCGCGCATCGACATCGAGCAGGTACGGGAACGCATCATCCAGGCCTGCTTCCTGGTGCCCGGCGTCAAGATCCGCGTGGTCGACAAGCGTTCAGGGGGTTCGCCGGAACCATTCGAGTTCGTCTCTCGTGGAGGCCTGGCCGACCTCGTGGACCACCTCTCCTCGGGCGGCAACGCCTGTGAGGTGATCACCCTGTCGGGCATCGACACCTTCACCGAGCGGGTACCCATCGACGGAAAGATGACCGATGTCCAGCGGGAGTGCCTCGTCGAGGTGGCCCTCCGCTGGGTGAAGGGATACGAGACGAAGGTGGAGTCCTTCGTCAACACCATTCCCACCAGTCACGGAGGCACCCACACGGCCGGTTTCGACCGGGCCCTCACCCGGGCGGTGAACGACGTCCTGTTGAAGGACACACGGAAATTGGCGAAGTTGGCCAGGGACAACAAGCACAGGGCCATCAGGGAGGACGTCCAGGAGGGTCTGGTGGCCGCCTGCAAGGTGGTGTTCGCCGAACCGCAGTTCCGTGGCCAGACGAAGCAGGAGCTGGGGACACCAGCCATAGAGAAGATCGTCTACGACGTGGTGAAGCGCGGCCTCACCGACTGGTTCGTCACGAGCGGCCCAC
>Ga0209554_1002233_pt1 | contig 13613 bp, 14 predicted proteins | sample MarorgKNORR_S2LV_5_FD_188221 | JGI IMG/M metagenome (GOLD analysis project Ga0209554, IMG submission 188221) | Marine microbial communities from the Southern Atlantic Ocean, analyzing organic carbon cycling - Bottom_A/KNORR_S2/LV (SPAdes) (version 2) | ecosystem: Environmental > Aquatic > Marine...
CCTTTTCCGGTATGGATGGTATTACACCCAAGAATGAAACCAAAGTCACCAACAACAATATTATTATCTACGATTAGTTTTGCCAAACGCTGCTTCCCCTTCATGACTTCAATGATTGATGCAACATTATATCTTTGTTCACCCAACCATCGCATTTTCTCGGCTAAAATATTAATATCGGTTGGCATACCCCACCCTACAATATTAAATCCATATATAATTTCTCCATTGGCATCTACTTTTGCAATATCAATAGGACGAAGCCGACCGGTCAAAATTCGCTTAACAGCATTTTCCGGATCGAGACAATCTAAGTCATGCATAAATGAGTTTCCAGTTCCACCCGTGACTAAACCAATGGGCAATTTTTTTCCATCATTTCGTTTTAACATACCATTAATAACTTCATGCATTGTCCCATCTCCGCCTATGGCACAAAATCCATCATATCCGGTATAATCTAACTCATTTGCATAATCACGGGCATGGCCAGCATATTCCGTCTCTAGAATAGTAAGCTCAGCACCCCCTACTTCAAATATTGGTTGAACTTTATTTAAAATTTTGATTCCTTTTTTTAACCCACCATGAGGATTAACGACCAAATAAAATTTCTTCATTTTGTACTCGTTTTATGTTGCATGTATTTACCATCTCCCCATTCAATCACTTCAATTTTAACTTTAGTTGTCCCGTCATTGACAAACCCTAGTTTTTTAGCAGCGCCATATGAGCAATCTAAAATTCTTCCTTTCACATAAGGCCCACGATCATTAATTCTAAGAATGAGTGATTTATCATTCGATAAATTTGTGACTCTACATATTGTGTTAAGAGGCATAGTTTTATGCGCTGCAGTTAACCCATACATATCATACACTTCTCCATTCGCCGTTAGTTTTCCGTGAAAATCTTCTGCATAAAATGAGCTTATCCCTTTTATGACTTTTCTTTGTCTACCATTATTTTTAGTATTTTTGTATGATTTTGATTTTTTGGACCTATTGAATTTAGGGTTGCCAGTTGTATAACGAGGGGAACTTGCGCATCCCTGAAAAAGGGCAATTATTAAAATAAAGATGATGTAATTATTATTCATTTATTTGTCGAATTGCTTCATAAAGAACTATACCAACGCTTGTGGCAAGATTTAAACTTCTAATATGAGAATTTTTCATGGGAATGGTGCAAGTTTGATTCCAATTATTTTTTAAAAATGGTTCATTTATTCCACTGGTTTCACTCCCAAATACTAAATAGTCATTTTTATTAAATTGCCTAGATGTATAAAGAGTGGAAGATTTAGTGGTCAATAAATGAAAAGATTCATTTTTCACTAGATTTTCGCAATATTCATCAAGGTTCGGGAAGTAATTCCAATCAATGTGATCCCAATAATCAAGGCCAGCTCTTTTTAGTGTTCTATCTGATAGCTCAAAACCCAACTTTCCCACAATATGAAGCCTAGTATTGGTTGCACCGCATAAACGTCCTGTTGACCCAGTATTAGGTGGTATTTGAGGTTCCAGTAAAACGATCGTAAACATCAGAGATACTTGTTTATTTTTGGGATGCAATAAGGATCAAAAACAAGTGCTGTAGCCATTCCATATAAGGTTGCTCCAGCTTTTTTTAATGTACGAATATGATGAATATTTGATATCCCACCGGTTGCAATAATCGGAATTTCATAATTTGAAAATAATTTTACCATTTCTAGGGTTCTATCAAAAATAGGCGTGCCAGAGAGTCCACCTTTTGGCTTAGAAAATTGACTGGGTTTAAGACCAACCTGCAAGGGTGTTTTAAGTTGAGTATTCCCAGCATTTATAAATACCCTATTCATTCCCTGACATATTTCTCCAATTTGGTTCAACAATTCATCAGAACTGTCTGGGGACACTTTTACGCACATAGGCACATTTATTATTGCTCTAACTTGAGTGAGTAGCCTTTCTAATTCTAAGGGATCATCTCCAAGAGTTCTACCGTTTTCTGTATTTGGACAGCTAATATTCAGTTCAAAATAGTAAGAGCGGGTTAATCCGGTTAGAGATTTGTTTATACCCTTAATGTTTTCAAAGTATTCTTGTATGGTATTCCCACCAATACTTATTCCTAAGGGTCTATCATAATCCCACAGCTTACTGTGTGGAATTTGGCTTGAGAATAATTGAACACCTTGACCGGGCAATCCCATAGAATTAAACAACCCCTTATCTCCATTTAAAGATATATCCTGAATGCGTGGTTTATCATTACCAAGTCTAGCATCCTTCGTAATTGTTTTGAATGTTATACTTCCTAGCCCCATCCGAAGCCATAGGTCTAAAACATCGGTTTCTGATTTAAAAGATGCCCCAATAAGAGGAGACGAAAATTTTAATTCAAAAATATCAACTGTGTTACCCGCTGGTATTTTAAAATTATAAATGGGTGCGCCAACACCCGTAATAGCAGATAATATAATATCACCAAATTTGATAGCAGGTTCTAGATCACGAGGCTTAAAAAATATAGTCTGATAAAAATAAAGAATTTTAGTTACAATAAATCGCGTTGTACGATAACAAAATGAAAGTAGACTGGCCCTCAATTTTCATCCTGAAGTATAGTACTATCAATAGGTGTCTCGTTCATACTAGATAATACAAACTGAAGTGTTTGAATCCGTTCGTTGGCAGGACTGAATTGAATAGAATTAGGGTGATGATCAATAATCCAATTATAATATTTTAGTGCACTATCCAATTGAGTTGAGTTGTCATAATGATAACCAATTGTATAAGCAGCTGAAATTGCCATTTCATCTTTTTCATCTAATTGTATCACTTCTTTAAAAAGTGTGATTGCCTTTTCCGGGTGAAGTGAAATTTGCAATTCTGCTTCAGCATATATTTTTTCCTGCTCCTTCAATTCTACTAGGACTCCAGAAGAAATGTAAGAAGAATATTCTGAATTCGGATAGGCATCAAGAAGAGAATTCCTTGTATTTTCTGCGCTCAGAGAGTCTCCCATACTTTCATACATAAAAGCTAATGTGAAAATTGATTTTGGATGAAAAGGAGAATCTGGATATTCTGATATAATTTTGTTTAAGAGCTCAATCCCTTGGGGAATTCTATTAAAATTAAATGCTTCTAAATCTGCCAATTGATAATACAATTCAGGTATAGATCGATGAGGAACCATAATAGAAACGCTTTTATTTATCAAGTCGGGTTCAACTAACTCCGCTAATACTGTTGAATCTTTTTCATCTATGTTTTCATTAATTGTTGAATCTAGCTCACTTGTATTTACTAAAATTGCAGTATCAATATCTACAATTGCTAGATGTTGTTCTAAATCTTTTTCTGTCCCCAGATAAATATCTATGGCTTTACTACGCGTCTTCGCCATGGGAGAGAACAATGATTTACTGGATTCCTTACTAACCTGGTCAAAATATTCTTTCGATTTCTTCAGATCCCATTTTTCTGATATATAGACCTGTCCAAGTAAATAATATGCTTCTGCAGAAACAAGAGTTCGTTGATAATCACTTACAATGGATTCCAAACGTGTTTCAATTTCAGTTACATTTCCTTGAACTTTATATAACTGAACGAGTTCTAGCTCTAAATTACCAGCAATCCCATTAAATTTATCATCTGTCAGCATCCCTTTGATTTTTCGAGTAGCCGATCGGTATTGTTCTCGTACACGTAGAATTTTCAAAATTTGGAGATGAGCCAATTCGATTTTTTCTTTAGATAGTGAATTGGCAATTACATTTTCATACGCTTCTTGAGCTAAATCAAATCTTTCTTTATTAAAAGCCATTTCTGCTAATCGACCGTAAATAACGCCCTTTTGTGCACGATCTTTTGATAATCTAGCACCTGCTTCTAAATGAGAAAGTGCCGTTTCATAATTTTTGTGTTCATTTGAAATTTCTGCAAGAGACAAATGGCATTTAGATTGAATATCCTTTGAAGTCGACTCTTCTAGGAGAATTGTCAATTCATTAATTCCTGTTTGGGAGTTTCCTTTTTTCCATTTACAAATGGCTTGCCAATAATTTGCTTCTTCAGATTGAGTGTCAGTTCCCTCATCCACTACTATCTTTAAATTGTCTAAAGCAAGGTCATAATCTTGACGGTAAAACCATGATTTTGACATCAGTAAAATTGCATCTATTCTATATCTGGATTCTGGATAGTCCTTTAAGACTTTTTGACATTTTTGAATGGTTTTACCATACTTGTCAATTGCCGAAATGGGTACTGATTTCCCTTCTTTTTGAAGCCGTAATTTTTCTGCTTCTTCATAATAAACTTGAGCATTATAAAAAGTATTAAAGTAGGCGCACCCATTTACAAGAAAGAATGCTAAAGGAAATAGTACGAAAAAAGATTGTAATGTGGATTTCATTAAGCACTGAATTTACTTACTTGTTTTCGTGTGAAGAAAAAAATAATTTGGAGTATATGCAATCCTTTAATATTTTACATATCGTTGCAATATTCACATTTTCTCAAGTTTTTGGGCAAACGAATAAAGAACTTGAAAATTTTGGATTTATTGAAATAAAAACAGACAGCATGAATGTACCGTTATTTATCGATGGGGTCTATATAGGAAATCATCCGTTGGACTCACCTGTGCCTGTTATTCCAGGATTCCATGAAGTCAGTTATGTTCCACCGGATATTCAAAGGAAAAAAATAAAGGAAAATTTGTCTGAAGGAATTAAACGGGTATATGTTGCAAAAAATGACACCCTGAATGTTTTTCTATTTTATGATCATTACCTGGCACAGTTAAAAACGATTGAAAAACAACTTTTTATTCAAAATTGGATTGGCATTTCTTTAATAGGCGTTCTTGTATATATCATGCTTTCTCTTTTCTAATTCACGTATTTATTCCTTTCATTATTCTTTGTAATATACAGCCATGCAAGAACATCATACTTTTGAAAATGGGCTGAAATATCGCCCGGATTATAAATGGCCAGAATCTGGAACGGAACGAGATTGTCCACGTTGTAATGAGTACTTAGAGATTATTGAAAATGTTAAAACATATTTTGGGAAACCATGGTGGTGTGCACCTTGCCAATGGCAATTTTCTGAAGAAGATCTGGATAAGATCGAAACGGAATCTAAAGCTAAATAAGGCTTATGCCCTTGGCATATGGTCTATTTGATCCCGAACATCATCTAGAACCCATTCAACAACTTTTATATCATCCAAATATCCATAATTGGGAATAATATCAGGAACTTCATCATTTTCATCAATAAAATATGTGAGAGCAAAAAGAATCTTTTTTACCATATTAGTTGGTAAATCCGGATATAGCTCAAGAATTCCAATGAGTTTTGCGATATCATCTATTAAGATAATTTCAACTGAATTTAAATTTCCTTTTTTTATCATAGATTCAATCTTTGGGCCCAAAATTTTCAAAATCATATTCTTTCGATTTATATCAACTTTTTTAATCTTTTCAAGATAATCTAATTTATCTTCTGAAGTTAATTGTAATAATTTAGGATTCGTCATGGGAGAAAATTCCAAAAATACAAGTGAAAATACAACAGCAATCGAGATTGAAATGAGATCCCGGCTTGAAAATGCCATGGCATTAACTCATTTCGAAGTAAAGGATTTTACGGGACGGCACCTTAACCATAAACAACATGATGGCGGTTTTCATCTCGAAGCAATCATTGTGTCACTTGATTTTGAAGGGGATAATTTGGTGCAACGACACCGAAAAGTTTATGAAGCCATGGGTGAACTCATGAAACACGAAATTCACGCTTTGAGCATGAAAACACATACACCGGCAGAATGGGAGCAAAAATAATGGGATGGTTTAGCAGTAAAAAGAAAGAACCAGGATTCAACGATCCAGCGAATATGTCTCCTATTGAAGCTGTAACCCATTTATGCGCTGCAATTCAATTAGCGGATGGTCAAGCGGATTTTGAAGAAAGAGAATCTTGGATAAGTGCCATCTCGAATCTATTTCCCGAATTTTCTGAAGATCGGGCGGATCGATTTCTGAATGAAGCAAACCAGGCATTGGGACAAAAATCAGGTCCTGAAAAAATGAATTATATTATTGATGTGCTGAACCGAATCAAAACATTGCTAAGTCCGGAGCAGTTCCAAATCCTTGGACCCAAGATCGCTGAATTGATTGAAGCGGATGGTATTGTTATGACAGCAGAAATGGAAATCGCAAAACTAGTAGAATCCCAGTTGGGTATTTCGATTTCTGTTAATGAAGATTTGTAAGAATATATTAATTAGAATTTATTAATCTCATTTTAAAAGAATCATTTTTCGGGATTCGGAGAAATCCCCTGTTTTTATCTTTATAAAATAAATTCCTGACGGCACTTTGTTCCCCATTTCATTCGTACCGTCCCATTGTAAAGAATGCTTCCCATTGGATTGAATAGTATTCACGAGGGTTTTTACAAAATTCCCGGATACATCAAATACAGATAGATCAACAAATGATTCCAAACTAATTGAATATTCTATCCTTGTGTTTGGATTAAATGGATTCGGATAATTCTGAAGAAGTGAATATTGTTCAGGGCTGATTGGTGTTTCTATTCCCAGAGGAGGCGTGTGCTCCAAAACGAGTAATCCTGACTGCAGATCCGATGCAATGAGCTTTCCGGACTCCAAGTATGGATAAACTGCCCAACAGCCTTTATAACCGTATTCGTTCGTGAGATATGTATCATAATAAGCGATTTCGACGGGATTTGTAGGATCCGCCAGATCCACGATCCGCACACCTTCAGTATAGTGCCCCACATAGAGAAGGTTATCCTTTACATATGAGTTATGAACCTTTGCGTCCTCGTCAACAATAAGCTCTGCCACCATGGTAATATTATCCAAATCCTGGATATCAAATATTCTGTTCCAGGGTCCATTACCAATTTCATCTCCCACAATGAGGTAATTCCCATCATCTGTCGTCCAACAATTATGTACACCGGATCCGTCATAATTCACATTTGCCAGCAATTGGATCTGGGAGAAATTTGAAACATCAATAATATCTAATCCTTCACCATAAATGCCCGCTGCATAGGCGATTCCATCCCGAACATAAAGATCATGATAATAATTGCTTGAATACTGCCCTACTAGAGTTGGCGATTGCGGGTTAGATAAATCATAAATTTCAAAACCGTCTATATCGTGTCCAACTGCATATAAGTATTGACCATCAATATAGCAATTGTGTGCTCCGCCACCGCTGAACTCAATGGTAGAAACTACATTTGGATTCGAGGGATCCGATAGATCAATAACCTGAGCTGGGGCTCGCTCTTCTATCAAGATGGCATAGTGGTCATAGACTTTCACATCCTTTGCATCCGGATTGTTTCCCGTGGCAGAAATGAATCCAACTTCCACCGGTTCATTGGTAATATCAATAATACTTAACCCTTCACTACGGGCACACATTAAAGCATATTCAATGCCGGTATTTGCATCTGTGTAGCCCCAAATATCACCATAGGATGAACGTTCATCCCACGTTCCAAATAGAGTCATATTTACGGCTGTTGGGTGGGCTTTTCCCCAGATCCTTTGGCTGGAATACAGGGTTTCTCCAGTTGAATTAATACCTTTGAGTTGGTAATACAGCTTCACATCATTCGGAACTCCGGTATGAACATAACTTTGCGTCATGGGTGATAATTGATCTACCAGAATGTCCGGGTTACCCTCATAACTGTAATAGAGATCAAAATGGTCAATACCACCTTCTTCAAATTCCCATTGCAGTGTTATTTGGCCATCACCGGAAATAGATGAAAAATCTGTTATATAAGCGAAACGAATTTCAAGGCTTGCCGGATTTGTTTCAAAAAAGGAGTAATCAGGTTCAAGTTTAGGCCACCAGCCATAAATAACATCTGCTCCCGGTCCCCAATTATCATTATTATAAGTAGTCCCAGTCCCGTCATAGTCACTCATCATAATGAATAGATATTCCCTGCGCCCGCGATATGAGTCATCTGGATCCCAGACCAAGTTTGGATCATGCTCTCCTGTTCCATCATCCCACTCAACAAAACATAAATTTAATCTTCGTGGATTATCAGGGTCGGAGATATCCCAGGCTGAGCCCCTGAAAACGCCTACGCCTGCTGCCTCATAATCAAGATCACGGCGGTATGTTTGGCAGTAGCTTGTTTCATTATTACTGAATCGGATCTCTACATCAATAGCATCATAAAAAGAAAGTGTAGAACCAAAAAAAGTTTCACCGTAGCCCAGACTGCCGAAAAAGGTAATTCCTCCCCAATTGATGCCCATTAACCAGCGGGGTTCAGGTTCCCATTCCCAATAGAGTTCAGGTTCGTCAAGTGAGTTTTCGATTGAGTGTTGAATTGACGGTGAAATCAGATGTGTTGGCTCATTCACAATTCTTACATCGGCAAAAGTATAGGAAATAAAAGTGAAAGATAGATAAATCAATAATAACTTTTTTTGAAATTGGCAAGCTGATATCATAAAATCCTTAGGTAATAATTATTTTAAAAGAAACATTTTCCGATTTTGAGATTTTTCTCCGACCGTTAATTTATAAATGTAAATACCGGTTGAAACTGGAGTTTTATATTCATCTAATCCATTCCATTTTATTGACCAATTCCCCGGATTTTGTCTTGCTTGAATCAACGACCGTATTCTCTCTCCTTTAAGATTGAAAATGGTCAGGTTCACAATGGAAGGGATTTCGATAGAATATTCTATGGTCGTTATTGGATTAAATGGATTTGGGTAATTCTGTTTCAAATTGAATTGGTTTGGGAGATCATCATTGATCGACATCATGGGACCACACCCTACATTAAAAGCACCCATATTAGTGCCATCCAAACCGGTTCCCACGCAGGGTGAATCTTCGGCTAAACTAAAATCCCAATCCCAACTGTTACAAAACAGGGGATTTTCGTTAATATTTCCGTCAAGCCAACTGATTGTTCCATTATCATTTGTTACAATCCCGTTCTGGCCGTCTTCAAGATCAGAATAATTCACCGTTACAAAATTAGGATTACTGGTACTAGAAAATTCAATTTCTGGGCCAAGATTTCCCCAAAGAATGGCCTTGGTAAATAGTGCTGAACAATTTGTCACACAAAAAACTGCTGAAGATGTGTCAGATTCAGGACTTCCGTTCGATACAAACGTTGTATTCATAAAATTAGCTTCACAATTAATTTTCAAATAAACTGCATCTCCGCCTTCATTGGCAACATTAGCTATAATTGAAGTATAGGAAATTTCAGGATCAGCATTATTACAATAAATTCCACCACCTGCTCCTGATGATATGTTCCATTTGATCGTACAATTGGAAATTATTGGATTCGCATTATCCCTGAAACGCATACCGCCACCCTGCCCCGCCGTGTTTTCAATAACGGTAACATGATTGAAAACGGGTTCACCTTCATAACGTGCATAAACACCACCACCATAATCTGCTGTGTTATTTTTGATAAATAAATATTCAAAAGTAGGTTCAGATGATTCAATCATAATTCCACCGCCGAATTCTGCATTGCCATTCTGGATAGTGAATCCAAAGAGAACTGCGCTGGAATCTTCCCCAGAATTCATGATAACTACACTCCCGTTTCCTCCGCCATCAATAATCGTCTGATGCATAAAAGTCTCTTCACTTCCATATATCAAGGCATAAGATCCAATCATGATATTTTTTCCAGAATAATTGATATTTTCCTGGTATGTCCCCGGTGCCACTAAAATTGTATCTCTGTTTTCAGATGCATTAATGGCATCCTGGATGGTCGCATATTGAGATGGAACCAATAATGTTTCTCCGGGTGCCTCACCCGTGATGATCTTAATAATCCATCCTGTCCAATTTCCACTAGGGTCTTTTCCATATCCCGCCAGAGTATTACCATTATTGGACACACATAGTGCTCGGGTCAAATCCCAACCAGAAATTTCGTCCATTCCAAGATCAAGTAAATATTGTTTCAAGTTTACAAATTCACCACTTTCCGGTGTATAAATACACGATTTATAAAAAACAGGCGATTCATTGAGATATTGCCCTACAACCACATCATTTTCAGAAATTGAAAAAGCAAGGCTCGTATTACTTGATGCCGAATTAGCAGGAACGCCTAAACCAAACATCCCATTTTCTTCAGTCCAAATGTACCCCTCCGTATTATTCCCAGCACTCCCGGCACAAAATCCCACAGCTTTTAATCCATCATTACTGATGGCCATTACTTCACCATAATTGTTTCCAGTTTGAAGTGACCCTAAAAAGGAGATATTTCCATCTCTATCCCATAAAACAGAATTTCGACTATTCGTTTGCGCCCAGCCGCCAATAACCTGTCCATCGCCGGAAACGGCTTGCGCTTTGGTGCTATTGCCCTGGTATTGTCCTAATTCCACAATCCCATCATCATCCGTCCAGTAAAAAGCTGATGTGCTACAATTTATCCAACCCATCCCAACACCGGTTAAACCATCCCTGCTCATATTGAGACCGTGGCTGTAAAATGCATCACAGGTATTTCCGCCTTCAATATTTCCAAGAAAAGTTGTTTCTCCATTTTCGATCAAAGCCGCTTCCCAGTTGCCATTAGCATTAGCTAATTCTGCAAAAATTCTATCATCGTCGGAAATACCCCAAAGTTCGCCAACGCCTAAAACTTGAATGCCAGTAGAATCGGACCAGTAAATAGCCTGCCCACCATAATTTGTACCCACAATGGCCGATCCGTCTCCTTTCATACGTAAGGGCGTATCCATTTCAGGAATCGAAATGATCTCGAATTCATAAGTTGGTTGACATAATACTATTGCTGACAATACTAGATTGATAATCACGATTTTATTCATTGAATTATTTCCTGCTCCTACAATTAAGATTTAGAATAAAGATTAATGTCTTTTTCACAACTCAAATCTAACGATCCTTCTATAAAAATAGCTTTATCCATTATAACACAACATTGCAGATGTTTTGGGTTTGTCATTCATCCATTGATCGATGTGCATCTTGCTTCAAACCATATTTGCTTATGGCTTTGTTTTACTCTCTATTAATTCTAAAATTGATGTCGAAACATCCACATAAGTTTCTTGTATTAACCAGTGTCCAGCATCGATCTCGATAAAATGATAAGGTCCTTTCATAAATTTTTCTGTTAATTCGGTCCCTCTACGTCCCAATGCCATATCCTTATTGCCCCAGATCAATTGGCTGGGGGTATTGATATCGCCAAGTACAATCAAACTTTCATTGATGGACTTTGACCCAATATTGGCGCGATACCAATTTAAGGACGCTTTTAAGGCTCCTTTCCCTTTAAACACCTGCAGATAGGCATCAATTTCTTCTGCAGTACTTTTATTCCAAATATTTTTCAAATTCTTATAGTTATTAAATGAAAAATAAAATTCCGGGATAAACGGCAGTTTAAAGAATCTAAAGTACCTGCTTTTCTTCTTTTGATCCTCATCCGTTTTAAGGGCATCACCAAATGCATTTGGATGAGGAACTGACATGGCTGTCCAACTAAGCACTCTATCAGGTTTTGCTGCAACCATTCCCCAACCAATGATTGCTCCCCAATCATGTCCAACCAAATGAAACTGCTTAAAACCAAACGATTCTGCTACAGAAAAGACATCATCCACTAAATATTCAAATTTATAATCACTCACTTTTTTGGGCCTGGCTCCATGACTGTACCCTCTTTGATCCGGCGCCACCACTCGAAATCCTTTACTGGAAAGCAAGGTCATCAATTGGCCCCACATATGGGATGTTTCAGGAAAACCATGGAGAAGAATCACACCGTCACCCTTATTGGATATGCCAGCCACACGGCAATCAAAAACTAAATCATCAATCTTTACTTCAATCATAGATGTACCTTGACCTTTTGTTTCTTGTATTGAAATGGGTGGTTTTTCTTCTCCGTAAAGAATTAGCAAACTAAGAATAATTATAAAATTTGTTTTTCTCATAGAGAATACTAAGTCACAATTTTCATTAAAGGAACAAGTATTAAGCGTCCTTACATAAGAAGGGCTCGAATAATATCTACATCAGAAAACCATGTAGATTCTCCATCCTTTGAAATGATCGTATATAAAAAATGGTATGAGTGAGAGTGGGACAATCAAAAGAAGATTAACACCCCCTTCCAAACCAAACACGCTTAAAGGCTTAAATTTCGTGAATAAAGTCAAATATAATGCAAATGAAAATCCACCAATAAGTAGGAAGTAATGGATAAAGCTTGCTTTATAGCTCGTTCCGCAGTCACTGCAATCTATCTTTTTGAATAAATCTTCATATTTAAATAAATAACCAAAAGGATGGTTCCCACTGACTGATTCGTATTCATAGTTTAGGTTACAACTTGGGCACTTCATAATTCAATATAGTTATTTTAATCTGGCTTGAGTAATTAAATAATTCAAAATCTTATCAAAATCTACCCATCATCAGCTATACAAACAAAAAATACTACAAGAATAAGTGTCAGTCTTTCTATCCGACACTACCCCGAGTTCCTTGCCCACTACACTAACTCTTTTTAGTTGAAACTGAATAGCCAGTGACAGGTCCAGTGGTTTCAGTACATTACAGGGCTTTTTTCCATTATCCAGACTAATTCAGGCTATAAGCAAAAAACCCCGCTAATGCAGGGTTTATCGTCTATTAAAGTGCGGAGAGGGAGAGATTCGAACTCTCGATACGGCTCTAAACCGCATACCCACTTAGCAGGCGGGTTCCCGACTGGACCCAGTAATCAACCAGTGTATCTGTAGTGGAAATTGAACCTTCTACCCTACAAATATGTGGCTATTTACAACCTCGGCCTAAATCACTGCATTCACATACATTTCCCTCTAAATCAAAACACCTTTTTAAAATCAATTCCCCATCTTTGTAAGTGTCTTCTGTGTCCAAAATTTCTTCTCTGTCCCAAAAGATACTCAATCCATCTAACTTCCCATCTTTGTAATTTTTCTGAAACCACTTTTTCCCACTTTTATACCAAAGGTTATATTGTCCATCTAATTTTCCATCCTTGTATGAACCTTTATTTTTTTTAAGACCACCATCCTTCTCTTCGTAATGTTCAACAATTTCACCAGTAAATGGTCTTTGGGTATTCGGGTTCCCATTATATTCAACATACATAATACCATTTTCATCTTTAAATTTTTCTACAGTTGCTTTTGTACATCCAGCAATGAGCAATAATGGTAATGTGATTATTAATAAATCCCTTTTTATTAAATTCTCCATAATCAAAATCTACACATCATCCCGCAAACAAAAAAACCCACTAATGTGGGGCTTTAGCATTAATTAAAATTAGTTATTGTTTTATTGGTAAATCTGAATTCCATATATCTGCTTTCATGAGCCAATTATTTTTTGAGACTTGCTCCCAAAGCACAATGTACTTGCCTGAATCATTCATTACAATTTTACCATTATCTTTTATATTCAATGAAAATCTTCCAACTTCGGTAACATAATCTTCATTCCCATACAT
>Ga0209554_1002235_pt1 | contig 13599 bp, 12 predicted proteins | sample MarorgKNORR_S2LV_5_FD_188221 | JGI IMG/M metagenome (GOLD analysis project Ga0209554, IMG submission 188221) | Marine microbial communities from the Southern Atlantic Ocean, analyzing organic carbon cycling - Bottom_A/KNORR_S2/LV (SPAdes) (version 2) | ecosystem: Environmental > Aquatic > Marine...
CGATCAATCAGTGTACCCGGGCTTCCACTAGGCCGAGACGACCAGTGATTGCCCCCACCAGTCGTACGGTTAGCGGCAGCATCAGAGGCCCCGGGGAGATCCCCCGGGGCCTTGTTAATTTTTGGCACCTCCGAACCATCGAAGCCGAATACGCGCTCTTGACCATCTCAAGAGTCCGGAAGCTCTTTGACCCGTTTAGTCCAACGAGAACTTCCGGCCCGTGATTTACGGCCGGCCATCGATCCGTCATTGCCCCTTACTTGTGGCTGTGGTATCGTTTCGGCGTCCGCACCAATCATCACGGAAACCAGTAAAAGGTTAGGGAGGTCGTCAATGCAAGAGGTCGTCATCGTCAGCGGTGCCCGCACGCCAATCGGTCGCTTCGGAGGCGCTTTCAAAGACGTTTCGGCGTCGGAGCTAGGATCCTTGGTCATCAGATCTGCGCTTGAACAGGCCAACATACGTCCTGATCAGGTCGATGAAGTGGTGCTTGGCAATGCTCTGCAGACCGCCGAGGCCGGTTACGCCGCGCGGTTGGCCTCCATAGGGGCAGGTATCCCCGATGAGGTCCCTACGATCGCCATCAATCGGCAGTGCTCCTCCGGTCTCGAAGCCATAAACATGGCTGCCCTAATGGTTAAGACCGGCGAGGTGGACATCGTCGTCGCCGGCGGCATTGAAAACATGAGCCAGTCCCCCTACCTCATCGGCTACAAGGCGCGGTTCGACGGCCTGGGTATGGGAGACGGCGCCCTCACCGATAGCCTCACGAAAGGACTGGGATGCCCGGTGAATCTTTACCACATGGGCGTAACCGCCGAGAACGTGGCCGAGCGTTTTGGTGTCAGCCGTGAAGACCAGGACGAGTTGGCCGCCATCAGTCACCAACGGGCGGTGGCCGCCATAAAAGATGGCCGGTTTGATCGCCAGATCTCTTCAGTGACTGTACCGCAACGCCGGGGCGACCCTATCGTAGTGTCCCGGGACGAGGGTCCTCGCGAAGATTCCACCGTGGAACGGCTGGCACAGCTTAATCCTGTATTCAAAAAGGACGGGACGGTTACCGCCGGCAACGCTTCAAGTATCAACGACGGCGCCGCCGCGGTAGTGATTATGTCCGCTGAAAAAGCCGCTGAACTAGGCGTCAAGCCCAGGATGCGTTGGCATACTCGCGCCGTTTCCGGAGTCGAACCCGCCATCATGGGTATTGGTCCTGTCCCCGCGGTACGCAAGGCTCTAGGAAAGGCTGGCATGTCGATCGACGACATCGGCCTCATCGAACTCAACGAGGCCTTCGCCTCCCAGGCTCTCTATTGCATGCGAGAGTTGGACATGGACCCGGAGAAAACCAACGTCAACGGCAGCGGCATCAGCCTAGGCCATCCGGTCGGCGCTACCGGCGCGATCATGACCGTCAAACTGATGGAAGAGATGGAGCTGCGCGGTGACGAGTTGGGCTTGGTTACCATGTGCGTGGGCGGCGGACAAGGCGTGGCTACGATCTTCCAACGAACGGAATAGACTGACCGGTGGGTTCTTCTTGGTTGGTCCCGAACACGGGTCCAAGTGATCGGGGGCCGATCCACAGGCGTCAAAAAGGCTAGATAACTAGATGAGTCAACACCTTCTGGAGGCGTAATACATGCCGGAAAGAAAGCCGATCATCCCTCCCGGAACGCCGCCTAATCCCGCCCTTTCTCCGGGGATCCAAGTGGGAGATACCCTGTACGTATCCGGACAGATCGCGGTTGATGCTTCTGGAAATGTAGTGGGTGAAAACGATTGCGAAGCTCAATCCCGGCAGGTCATGGCCAACATACAGGCGGTGGTGAAAGCGGTTGGAGGAAGCATGAACAACGTGGTAAAGATCACTTGTTTCCTTACCGATGTAGCCAACTATCCCGCCTATAGCAAAGTGAGGGCGGAGACATTCCCCAGCAATCCGCCCGCCAGTTCTACCGTCATCGTGGCTGGGCTGGTGCGGCCGGAGCTATTGGTAGAGGTGGAAGCCGTGGTCCACCTGCTCTGAAGACGGCGGGGCGACAGCCGGAACTCCCTACAAGCCCCTTCACCCAACTCCGAGACGATGGGATTACGCGCCTTTCGGGACCAGCGCTTTCCGCAATGAATTCCTCATGAGCCAAATCGGCGGTGGAGGGCGGCCGGCGCAAGTGCGGTCCATGATGCCAATAACCTAGTTTCGGGTTTTCGGCTCCAACTTAATATAGCTCCATGACCGCTTTCACTTCACCGGGGATAGTCCTGTTTACAACCACTACCGCGCCCTTGTTAGGTCTCACTTCGATCGTGAATTCCGTGTTTTTACCCAAGAGCGGTGTCAGACTCGACAGGGTGACGATCATTTTCACTCGCTCACCCGGGTCAACCAAGTCACCGGATCCGATCACCCAGTTGGCTGCCCATGAGCAGTTGCCTGAGCCGCCAGAAGTGCAGTTCAGGCTATTGGCGGAGTCGAAGTATGTGACCACAACGCCGGTGCTGGATAGATCGGTGGATCCCCCAGATTCAACTATTGGGGTCAGATAAAACTTGATAGTGTCAATGCCCGTCCTGCCTCCGTTCCCGATGGCCAACACTCCGCCCCGAAGGATCAAGTTAGACGAGGTCTCGTCTATACCAGCCTGAACCGCCTTTTGCTCTTTTTCGGAGCTCATCAAGCCGGTATTAAGCATTGCGAAGCCGAACACAGAGGCGACTACTACAAAGGCGATGAGAACAATGGACGTCTCGATTGCCGACATGCCGCGTTGATCCCGGGCTATCGTGGAAATATCGTGCAACTGTTTGGTTGACCGTTTATTCATGATTACGGGCACATCAGTACCAACCGCCCCTAGAATCCCAAGTCACTGATCCGCGGATCGGATGGGCGAGTTGTGGAACACGAACAAGCCCTTCATCCTAGTATAAAGTCTACTCTCCTAGTTAACTACCGGTGCTTCTTACACGCAGCTCGGTTTTAGAAGCAATTCTTTGATTCGCACTCGAAGTTCGTCCAGACCAAAGGGTTTCATTAAGAACGCGTCGGCGCCCGCATCGATGGCAGCCACCCTATCGTCGCCCATGTTACCTGACCCCCCAGTCAAAATCAAAATTGGGACATCTGAGAACGCCCGTACCTTCCGAGTGAGCTCAAAACCATTCATTTTCGGCATATGCAGATCGGAGATCAACAGATCAGGCTGCTCCCGTTGAAATACCTCAATCGCCTCCCACCCATCGGACGCCGAGCACGTTTCGAGCCCGGAAATTTCCAGTAGTTCTACAAGTAGTCTCCGGATAACCCGAGAATCATCCACGACGAGCACCTTATTAAGCACTTTTCTTGTACCTCCGTCAAAAGATAGGGGCTGCTGGTGGTTCCTGGGTAGAACATTCGCAGGCTAGTCTCAACTCTCCTTCTCCCGCACTGACGAAAGACTTGCGTTAGGGGCGCCTGCAAATAGTTAGTATCGAGTATCACAGGCGGGTGTAAGAATCGCGGAAGATGTTTGTGTGAATTGTGTGTGAGAGAGTGCCGCCGGTGATTTCCACAATGATTCACTCATGGGCCAGATCTACGGTGGGCGGCGTAATTGCTCTGAAGATGGGCGAAAAACCCAGTTTACTAGCAGGCAATTGTAGATTTCCCCGTCCATTGTCGTGGACAAATTCCCTGTCTTCGACGTAATATTCTCCATTATGGCCCGACAGGAAACACAGTTTTTAACCCGGCTTGGCGGAGACTATGATGCCTGACCGAACCCAGGACCGATTCGGAATGACCCTCAGCACAAGCTCGTCAGCCGCCGCGGATGCCTGGCAGGACGGCATCGACAGACTACTGTCCCAAAACCACGGTCCGGATCTCAAGTTTCAGGAGGCGATCGATCTCGACGAGGGCTTCGCCATGGCCCATGGTTGCCTCGCCTACTGGTACCAGCAACGCGCCCGCCCGGAGGAAGCCCGGGAGACCATAAAACAGGCGCTGGCTCTGGCATCCGGGGTCACGCGTAGGGAACGCCAGCAGATCGAGGCTGTCAGCTTCTGGATAAAGGGGCAAGGACGTGACTCGATAGCCCTCATCAAGGTGCATCTCGCCGAGTTTCCCCGGGACGGGCTGCTGCTAAGGCTGGCCCATCGGCTATACATGCTGGGATGCAGCGGGGCGGGCTCGCCCAATTTCCCTCCCGAATATCTGGCGTTGCTCAAGGGTGTTGAGGCCTACTGCTCGGACGATTGGGCTTTCCTGGCCGAATACGCCTTTGCCCACCATGAGACCGGTCAACTGGATAAGGCGATGGAACTGGCACAACGCTCTTTGGATATAAATCCCACCAACGCCGTGGCTTGCCATTCCATGACCCACGTGCATTTTGAGCGGGGCGACGCGTCCGCCGGCGAGGACTTTCTGGACGCCTGGCTGCGAGGCTTCGACGCACCCGCCAGTTCCTATGTGCATCTCTCCTGGCACCTAGCTCTTTTCGAACTGGCTCAGGGCAAGTACCAAGAGACCCTGGACCGTTATGAGAAATACATCCGTCCGTCCGTCGTCGCCAAGAGCATGTCGACGTTGAACGACAGCGCGTCCTTGATGTGGCGTCTGCAGATGTACTGTGGTGGCCCGGCCCCCAAACCTTGGGAAGAAGTGTTAACGATCGCCGCTCCGGCTGCCGAGCGCCCCGGCGCCGCTTTTCGAGATGCCCATGCCGCCCTGGCCTTCGCCGGCGGCGGAGACCACGAAGCGATGGCCAAGATCACAAGCCGCTTACGCAAGTCAGCCGAAGATGGCAACTCCTTTGCCCGGGAAGTCGTCCTGCCCTTGGTCCAGGGCATCGAAGCCTTTGCCAACGAGAATTACACCGAGTCTGTCCGCCTGATGGAGCCGGTCTTTCCCCAGTTAGTTCGAGTTGGCGGCAGCCACGCTCAGCGTGAGGTATTTGAGGACACGATGCTGGAAGCGTACATCCGGGCTGAGCAGTTCGATAAAGCGGAGGACATGCTGCGCGGCCGCTTGAAGCAGAGAGAGTCAGTGCGTGACAACTTTTGGATGGGCCGGGTGCAGTCGGCGCAAGGTCAAACCACCCAGGCGCGTTCTAGCTTCAACGAAGCCACGAAGGGCTGGGAAGCCGCTGATTCCAGCGCGCCAGAAATCGTCGCCTTAAACAACCTGATGGGAGTTTAGGAACGATCTTAGGAGTCACGCCGGATAGATTGCCGTGGCGTTTCGGCGAGCTGCTGCTAGGCGCCGAATGGCTTCGCTGCGCGACCGGCTGCATCAGGCGTTCGGGCAGCCTCCGACTTAGACCAAAAAAGCCCTTAGACATATTCTTGCGGCAGTGGTCTCTTGGTCAAAGAAGCCAAGAAGGTTAATCGAGGATCAGCCGTGAAACCCCTGCCATAGAGTCCCTCTGGCCCCCTCGCGTTACACGGACAACATCGACCCGGGTACCGCAACCCGCATCGTGAACGGAGCGTGACCCGCAATCCCGGTACGCACGTCGGCGGAGCAGGCAATCAACATGGCGGCATCGGTGTAATCGATGCCCAACCGGTCCACCATCAGGTCTGCCATGGCATTCACAGCTACCTTGGCGGCCTCTTCCATAGTGGGGCCTTCTCCGGTGGTCATTACCTCGGTGTCTGTGGTGACGACTGGGCGGGTTACTTGGAAGTCATCCGCAATGGTGACCCGAAAGGTAGCGTCCAGGGCGCATTCCACCGCCGAAGCAGTGGCTTCGCCGTCTCCCATGGCGGCGTGACAGTCGCCGATGGAGATCAGTCCGCCCTCGTGGAACACGGGCAAATATACGGTAGTTCCCTTGGTAATCTGGGTGTTGCCCATCCCTCCGCCAAACTCTCCCTTGGCGCCACTGGCCAGAGGTCCGTCTTTGGGCGCGACGCCGATACGACCTATCATCGGGCGGAGGGGCATGGTTACTTTGTCCTTGAACACGACTCCATCGCCGGTTATCTTCACTTTGGTCTTGCGAAACTCGGGGATGCGGTCCCCCAGCGGACCCCGGCCCGGCGTGGCGCCGATCCAGCCGTAGTCCAAGGGCAGGGTGATGTCCAAAACCTCGATCTTTAAAGTATCTCCGGGTTTTACCCCTTCGACGTAGACCGGACCGGCCATGGTCTTGAGGATATCCATGGCCTCATCAGAGGAACCCGGGCCGTCGTAGGTGGCAAACCGGTCGTTAGTCTCCATGACGAAGGTCTCACCCAATTGGACCCGCAACGACGGGGGGTTAGCGGCGTCGAATGTGGTGCACAGTTGGTCCTTAGTTGCTGTCTGCATGGCTCTTTCTCCTTACTCGAACTGGGTATCGGATCACTTCTCCCAAATGCGGTTTCCTGGAACGGATAGGCAGATCAGAAAACCGGGGCGCCTTTAAATTAGATTTGCCGGTCGGGGATCAAACCGCGCTTGGCGAGATACCCGATATAAGTATCCGAATCATCCACGTGCTCTTCTCTGAAATTCCAAAGCACCTTGCCCAACACGGTTTCGTTCCACAGCCAGTTTTCCACCGCCAGGCTCGACGACATGCCGGGTTGGGCCGACGCAGCTTCGGAATAAAAAGCCTTTAGGTCTTCGCACGTATGTTTCAGCATCGGCCCTACTTCCATCTCAGGACGAGGACTTGGAGAAGACGGGTCCTCGATAAAGTCGATCAGAAAGCGGGCCGCGTCAAGGATGTCCAATTCGCTGATCCCAACCGTGGTACGTTTCCGTTGATCGACCGCCAACTCGTACCAGGGCGCGATCTGTCCGATCTCTTGAACCAAGGAGTTGGTTAATTCACTGTCGTTCGACGGAACGGGATGCAGATCGATGGGGCAGGACATCCCGGTGAAATCGTATTCGGCGCTTCCGGCGGGAATGTCTTCCAGGTAGTCTTCCAGCACGGGACCCGATTCTGCATCGAGTAAGCCCAGGCAGGCCCGCAACACGCGCTTCTGGAACTCCGCGTCGTTGGGTAGGCCCAAGGGGCGGCCAAGTTCAAAGGGTACCCACAGCGCCCGGGGCGGCTTGATTCCTTCCGTATGCAAGCGAACCAAGCTGATCTGCGTGGTGCTGAGTCCCTCCTCTTCAAAGTAATGAGCCAGTCCGCCTACGGCGCACGTGCATCTCGGTCAAATCGGCACCAACAGCACTGTGTCGACGCCTTCCCGTTTCATCAGTCCGGCGATCTGGCGAGCGGCGTCTTCGTTTCGGTCCGGCGGCAATCCTCCCTGGACCGTGTAGTGAAAATCGGCAACCGAGCCGATGAAACCTTCTTTGACTAGCTCATGCAGCCGTTCCAATGGAAAACAAACGTTGAGGTCTTGTTGGAAACCGGAGCGGTCAAAATTAACCGAGCCGTGGGCCATGATGATGTCGTTGGAGGCGGTGTCGCCCGGAATGACCCGGTAACCGGCTTCTCCCCGATAAAATACTTTATCGGTGCGTTTTTGCAACGCGGCTGTCGACAGGATGGAAACCCGGCGTTGCGATAGCGGCTTACCCTTAACGAACGGCGTGGTTTCAAACGACGGCAGGGGAAGCGCTTTCAGCATCTCCCGTTCGCCTTCGGGAATGTCTTCTAATCTAGCCATTGATCTGTCCTTAAGTTTCAGTTATTTCTGCGATGCCACGAACTATAAATCCACGTTCCGGTGACGTCAACTTCCCTCGTATTCGCTCGCTCCTACCCCGTCGATCTAGTTCCCGGAGCCAGCCACCGCCGCCGATGAAACACGGTAGCGAGAGGAGTACTTCCGCTCATTTATGGTGAACGCGGACAGCGCCGCCGGAAAGAGCAACGCGCCCACGATGGCGAAGGCTAACGTGTAAGTGCCGGTGAGGTCGTAGAAGAACCCTCCTAATAGGACCCCGCACAGGCCGCCGATCTGGTGGCAGAGGAATGTGATCCCAGAGATGGTTCCCAGGGCCCGCAGGCCGTACACGTCGGCGGTCAGTGTGTTGGTTAGGGACACAGTTGCGATCCAGGAGAATCCCGCGAACCCGGCGAAGAGCCACAGTCCCAGGGTCGAAGGAGCTAGCAACAAAGCGACGTATCCACAACCTCTGATGAAGTAAGCGGCAGCCAGCAAGTTTTTTCGCCCGAACCGGTCCGCCAGTATCCCGGATCCCAGCCCCCCGAGGACGTTCAGACCCATCATGACCCCGAATATTATGGCCGCAAGACTAGGTGAGACTCCTATGTCGATGGCGTAGGGCACAAAGTGGACCGACATTATCAATGTAGTGAAGCCGCAGACGAAAAAGGCTCCGTTCATTTGCCAGATGGGAAGAGACCGGAAGGTCTCACTCCAGACGTCGGCTTCCAACGGCCCGCGCGGACGGAGGGGTCGATCGGCGGCGCCATCTTTAGAGGGGAGGTGTTCACCGTAGGGCTTCAGTCCAACCTTACTGGGGTCGTCACGAATGAACAGGAATCCCAATGGCACCGCCAGGACCAGGATGATAAGCCCAAGGGCGGCCCAAGTGATCCTCCAGTTGCCGTCGGTGGCTTGAAGGAGAAACATGGCGAAGGGCACCAGCAACAAGCTACCGGCCGAAGTCCCCACGGCGGCGACGCTGACCACGGTGGCCCGCTTATCTATGAACCACCTGGCTAGCAGCGCACCCCTGGCGAGAGCAGCTCCGCTGTTGGAGATAGAGGTGACAAACCCGAACACCAGTAGCAGAAAGATGAAGTTGAACGTAAGACCCAAGGCCGCTGTAGCAAGTCCAACCACGACCAGGGAAGTCAATATCACTTTCCTAGCCCCTACCCGATCGAAAGCATACCCAAGGAATGGCTGAGCCGCGCCGCCGACGATGGCCCCAAGGGCCGCCACCGCAGAGATGGTGAGCCGGTTCCAGCCGAATTCCTCGCTCATGGGTATTACGAAGATTCCAAAGCTGCTGCGGGACCCGGTATTGACGAAGGCGATGAAAGTTACGGCGGCAACCACGTACCAGCCAAAGAACAAAGGAGACTTGGCGGATCCGGGCTTAATCACCGGGCTATTCTGATTTGAAGTCATTTGCCTCTGTGTATGCCTAGCTGTGGCCCGCTATCGAACTCGTAGAGATTTTGCCGGACCGGCGGAAGAGATAGTGCGGTTCATTGTCACCCTTAGCCCGGCCAGGCAGGACGCCGGCCTGATCCAATTTGCTACCACATGACTCCGCCGCCGGAGTTGACGTCCTGTCCTGTAAAGTTGCCGGCCTCTTCAGACGCCAAGAAAAGAGCGATGGTCGCGGCATCATCCGGCCCGCCGGCCTTTTGAGTATAGCCCTCGTCGGCACACCAACGGCCGGCGATGACAGCATTCTCCCGCGTTGCTCTGAAACCGGTGCGAAAAGCTTCCTCGTCGAACGCCTCACCCACGTATTCAGCCCGTCCCTTGGCCAATTCCAGACTCCGTTCCTCATGCCCGCCGGGGCAGATGGCGTTGACCGTTATGTTGTAGCGGCCCACGTCGGCGGCCAGGGTTCGGGTGAATCCGATGACGGCCATCTTCGACGTGGCATACGGCGCCCGATGGGAGAGCGGCTGTTTCCCCGTGCCTGAGCTAAAGTTGATGATCCGGCCGTACTGCTTGCGGATCATCTCGGGCAAGACATACTTGCAGCCGAGAAAGACCGAATCCAGGTTCACGGCCAGGGTTTCCTTCCACTCGGCCAGGCTAGTGTCCCACACATCTTTGGTCGGGCCGGCGATACCGACAACATTGGCCAGGATGTCGATGGCCCCGAACCGGTCGATGGTTTGTTGCACTAACTGTTCGACCTCGGCTTCCTTAGACACGTCGGTCTGAAAAGAAAGAACCTGTCCTCCTTCGGCCCGGATCTGTTCGCCAACTGTTTCTTCCAACACCGCGACAGGTATAATGTCGCAAATGGCAACAGCGGCGCCCTCTTTGGCAAATCTTCTTGCCATGGCTTCACCGTGACCTCGCCCCGCGGCGGTGATGAGGGCTACTCTTCCGTCCAATCTACCCATGCCGGCACCTGCTCCTTATTTCTTTGGAATTTAGACAGATGATAGCAGATGCCATTTCAAACTTCTTGATCGCTTGAATCGGTCTCTACCTGACAGGAGCGAAACCGCTGTTGCCACACATGCGGACTCAGAGGATCGGATCACCGTGAAGTCTTCCGGGGCGCTCCTCAAATCTACCCCGGCTCGGAGGTAACTGTTGCGATGAACACCCTGATATTGCACAATGCCACGCTGATCGACGGTACCGGTGCAGACCCCAGGCCGGGGACCAGCGTGCTGGTAGAGGACGGCATCATCCAGCGGGTAGCCTCGATGGAAAACATGGCCCGGCCCTCCGAGGGGAAGGTCATCGACCTGTCAGGTATGACCCTGATGCCCGGGTTAACCGACGCCCATGTCCACTTTGGCGCTGTAGGGGTCAATGGCCTCACGGATAGCTCCGCCGACGACAACTTGACCACCTACGTGATCAGCGTTATCGAGAACATTGAACTGGCTCTGCAAGAAGGATTCACCACTGTTCGCGACGCGGGAGGTCTGGACGCAGCCTTCGCCCGGGCCACCGGACAGGGCCTCATCAAAGGTCCCAGGATTCTGCCATCTGGCTCACCGCTTTCCCAGACCGGAGGTCATGGAGACCGCCGTAGCCGGTATGACGAGGAACCGATCCGATCGGTGCCTGGCATCTTGGCGGCGCCGGTCTTGGTGGACGGCCCTGAAGCGGTTCGGGCGGCCGCCCGCCAACAACTCCGGCTGGGCGCGTCCCAGGTTAAGCTGATGGCTTCAGGCGGCATCATGTCTCCGATAGACGCTCTGGAAAGTGTCCAGTTTACCGTCACCGAGATGCAGGCGGCCGTCTATGAGGCGGATATGGCCGGCAAATACGTTCTGGCCCACTGCCACACCTCACCTTCGGTCAAAAACGCGCTGGCCGCCGGCGTCCGGTCGATCGAGCACGGCAGCATTCTGGATGAGGAAACAGCCAAGGGCATAGTGGAGCACGGCGCCTTCATGGTGCCGACTTTGCTGGTGATGGACGTGTTGGCAAAATCGGCGGAGGCTGGAGACATTCCGCATTACGCCCAAATGAAACTGCGGCAAGTTCATACTCAAATGCCGGTAAGTGTGGACCTGGCGGCCCAAGCTGGAGTTGCGTTGGGCTCGGGCACCGACATCTTGGGAGCACGGCAATCCGGGCGGGGCGCCGAGCTGTCCTTGAAGGCCAGAGTGATTGGGCCTATGAACGCTATCCTGAGCGCAACCAGTACCAACGCCCGGCTCTTCCGCATGGAGGACCGTATCGGCCGTGTTGAAGAGGGCATGGAGGCGGACCTTATCGCCATAGCCGGCGACCCACTTGGAGACATCAACGTGTTGGCTGACGGCGGCAACGTACGGTTGGTCGTTAAGGGAGGACAAGTCGTTAAGAAGACTATTTAGCCCTTGGCGGCACGAGGAGTGTTGATAGGATCGGCGCAACACGGCCGCTGATCCGGTACAGATCCCGAGCGCCACATTTGAATAAAAAGGAGAGTTGAAGTGTCTGTTGGAATAGTAGTGCCTTTACCCGCTTACACCCTTGACCCGGCATTCATCGCCAAGAAGGCCGAAAATCTGGGGTTTGAGTCCATCTTCTACCACGAGCACCCTATCCTGCCGGTGAACAGTGCCACCCCATTCCCCGCCACCGGCGGCGAGATCCCTTGGACCTACCGCCACTTCTCCGACCCTTACATGTCTTTGGCCATGGCATCTGCCGTCACCACCAAGATTAAGCTCGCCACGGGCATCACCTTGATCACCGAGCGGAACCCATTGATCCTGGCGAAGCAGATCGCAGTCCTCGACCAGCACAGTAACGGCAGGTTTATCTTTGGCATCGGGACCGGCTGGAACCGGGAGGAGACCACCATGATGGGCGGCGACTTCGACCACCGGTGGACTCAGGCTAGAGAGGCCGTCGCAGCGCTGAAAGAATTGTGGACCGAGGATGAAGCCGAGTTCCATGGCCGCTACTACGATTTTCCACCGGTTTATTGTTATCCGAAACCGGCGCAGAAGCCGCACCCTCCAATCCTTCTGGGCGGCAACGCTCCCAATGTGCTGCAACGGGTTGCCCGGTGGGGCGACGGCTGGCTCCCAAACCGGGTGAGCCCTGGCCAGGTTGAAGAAGGACGCAAAAAATTGGACGCATTGGCCGCCGAGCGGGGCCGGGACCCGGCATCGCTGACCATCTCGGTGTTCGGTCAGGCCCCTGAAACCACCAGGCAGCAAGTAGACGACTTCTTAAACGCCGGGGCGATCCGAGTTTCCGTGTGGCCTACCCATTGCGAAACCGAAGGGGAGATGGGTGAGCAGTTGGAGCGGATGGCCGAGGCGTTGGTACGGTAGAAGTTTCAACCACTCAGGGACGCCGATGGGAGGATCTAAGTCATGAAATACGATCACATAGTCGTTGGCGGTGGGACCGCCGGCTGCATCTTAGCGGCCAAACTCTCAGAGGACCCGGGCCGCTCAGTGCTTCTGTTGGAGGCCGGCCCGGAATATCCCGACTTCGAACAACTGCCTGAAATGCTGAAAAACGGCAGGGGATTGATCAATCTGCAAGCCCGAGCGGCTAACTCTCCCTTCAACTGGTCGTTCACCGGCAAGGCCACGCCACAGCAGCCGAACCCCATGCCGGTGCCTAGAGGGAAGGTGCTGGGCGGGTCCAGTGCCATCAACGGCCAAACCTTCATCCGGGGAGCGCCCGAGGACTTCGACACTTGGGCTTCCTGGGGGAACGAGGAGTGGTCCTACATAAAGGTCCTCCCTTACTTCCGCCAGATCGAGAACGACGAGGACTTCCGGGATGATTTTCACGGGACCAATGGTCCAGTTCCGGTACGCCGTCATAAACGCGAAGACTGGCCGCCCCTCCAGGAAGCCTTCTACCGGGCTTGCGTCTCCGCTGGATACCCCTACAATCCCGATAATCATGACCCGGACTCCACCGGCGTTAGCCTACGGGCCGAGAACAACGTTGACGGCGTGCGCATGAGCATGGCCCTGACCCACATCGAGCCCAACCGGAACCGCCTCAACCTGACAATCAAAGCCAATGTTCAAGTTATGCGCATCGTGTTCTCCGGCAACCGGGCCACGGGATTGGAGGTGGAGAGAGGAGGAGAAAGGTTTTTGGTGGAAGGAGAACAGATAACGCTCTGCGCCGGGGCCGTGGGGTCGCCCCAACTGCTGATGCTATCGGGAATCGGCCCACGGGACCAGTTGGCGCCATTGGACATCCCGGTGGTGGTAGATGCTCCCGGAGTAGGGCAGAACATGCGCGACCACCCCAACGTTGTAGTCCGGTTCACGGTACGTGAAGACCGCCCCGATGAGACGGTTGCCCGGCGCGCCCTTCGCTTGCGCTACACCGCGACCGCGTCGCCGACGCCTAACGATATGATCCTATCGCCGTCCTCTCTGAACACGGTGGTTAAAGAGGATGTCGACCCGACCCACAGCATCAACTGCGGGTTGTATCTTGCGGTGGGCAAGGGAGAGCTCCGCCTGGTATCCACCGACCCCAACGTGCAACTCAGCATGGACTACCATT
>Ga0209554_1002237_pt1 | contig 13592 bp, 5 predicted proteins | sample MarorgKNORR_S2LV_5_FD_188221 | JGI IMG/M metagenome (GOLD analysis project Ga0209554, IMG submission 188221) | Marine microbial communities from the Southern Atlantic Ocean, analyzing organic carbon cycling - Bottom_A/KNORR_S2/LV (SPAdes) (version 2) | ecosystem: Environmental > Aquatic > Marine...
GGAAGTGTTGCGACTGAACCCGGACAAAGCAGAATCCCATGTTCTGTATGCTGGCGTTATTGGCGCGACCGGACGACATGAGGATGCAATTCGGTCGTATCAAAAGGTTCTGGACATCGCACCGGATAGAGTCGGCGCCCGATGTAGCATGGCACATCATATGAAAACTATTGGCCAGCAAGATGGGGCGATTGCCATGTACCGTGAGAGCCTGAAGACCAAGCCAGATCACGCCGAAGCGTACTGGAGTCTTGCGAATCTCAAGACGTTTCAATTCGCCGAAACCGAAATCGCGACAATGCGGTCTCTATTGGACGACGAAGCATATCCGGATGAGTCCCGTGTACAGGTTCACAACGCACTGGGGCTGGACTGCGAGTCTCGAAAGGAATACGACGACGCATTTTCACACTTCGAGCAATGCAATCTAATACGGCGAAAGGCAGAGGCTTACGATCCGGTCGAAACAGAAACAACAACTGACAAGATTATTGACATTTTCAACGAGGAATTCTTCGCAAATTATATCGGCGTCGGCAATCCGGATTCTTCACCCATTTTTATCGTCGGTCTGCCGCGTTCCGGATCGACACTGATTGAACAAATTCTTGCGAGCCACAGCCGGGTCGATGGCACCCATGAATTGAGTGATTTAACTCGCGTGGTGCAAAAAACCCGCAAGATGGCCCGACAACGCTCACCGTTTCCTGACAAATGTATCGATTTATCATCGGAAGAGTGGCTCTCGATCGGCGAGCACTACATTGATCGCACGCAAAAATACCGATCGGACGCGCCGCACTTTATCGACAAGAACCCGAACAATTTCATTTTTATCGGCTTGCTTCGCCTCGCGCTACCAAATGCCCGCATAATTAACGCGCGGCGGCATCCGATGGACAGTTGCTTTGGCACGTTCAAGCAATTATTTGCCAGCGGTCAGCCATTCAGCTACGACCTGACCGAGTTAGGCGAGTATTACCTCCAGTATGAGCGCCTGCTCGAACATTGGCACAAACTGATACCCGGTTTTGTACTCGATGTTCAATATGAGCATGTCGTCGCCGATCTCGAGGGCCAGGTACGCCGAATTCTTGAGTTCTGCGGATTGCCGTACGAAGAAGAATGTCTGCGCTTTCACGAGACCGAAAGAGCGGTCAAAACAGCCAGTTCAGAGCAGGTCCGTCGGCCAATTTATTCCAGTTCAGTCAATCTCTGGCGCAATTATGAGAGCCACCTCGGCGAACTGCTCGATATTCTGCGACCATTATTGAATAAGCGGCCAGCAATTTAGCGACTACCAGAGGCCATTGGCGACTGAACGAATGATAATTTTTGTTGCCTTTGCTGCAAATTATCGCGTTTGTTGCGTAAATGCGACACGCGGAAACCCGGCTCAAGCCAGTAAATTAACGCTTTGCCCCTATAGGGCAGGATTATAGTGTGGTTTTACTATGACAGTATCGCTGCTGCTATAGTCTATAATACCGACAAATCTCATAAAACCGTCATGATCCCGGGGGGGACTCCCAAGAATGGAAACTCAAACTAAATACGCACTGACACCGATAGCAGGAGCAATTGCTACCGCTCTGGCTCCGGCCCATCAGGCACTGGCGCAAGACACCGACGACAGTGCCTATGCGCTTGAAGAAATCATCGTAACGGCAACCAAACGCAGCGTTTCCTTGCAGGACGTTCCGGCCACCGTTATGGCAATCACGCAGGAATCGCTCGAAGCGATGGGCGCCAAGGGCATGGAAGATTATGCACGCTTCGTGCCGTCCGTTAACGTCGTTACCTACGGCGGCAGCTCAAGCACCGTCGTATTCCGTGGCGCGATCACCGGTCCCGACTACATCGGTCAGGCAACATCGTCGGTATACCTGGACGAGATTTCAATTACACAAACGGGTTCGCAACCCTCGATTCGCGCGGTCGACGTGATGCGCATCGAAGCACTGTCAGGACCGCAGGGCACATTGTACGGCTCCGATGCTCAGGCGGGCACAATGCGCATCCTGACCAACCAGCCGAAAATGAATGAGTTTGAAGTCATATTTGACGGCGAGTTGCGCACCGGTAAGGAACCCGATAACAGCTATCGTGGTTCTCTGGTATTCAATCTGCCACTGGTTGAAGACAGACTTGCAATGCGTATTGTTGGCTACAACGACCTTGATGGCGGCTACGTTAACAACGTGTACGGACACACCTCTGATTGGCACGGGCTGGGGGGCACGAATAGAGCGCCGGCCCAATGGGGCACGCTCGATAACGCCGGGGTCCTGGAGGATGACTGGAACGATAACGAAGTCACCGGCGGCCGCGTGCATCTGCGCTGGGAGATGAATGACGACTGGGCGACGACATTCTCCTACCATTACCAGAAATCCGACCAAGGGGCGAGCAACTATTTCGATCCCTTTGTCGGTGACCTCGAGGTGATCAGGTTCCACGACGAATATCGCACCGAAGAGTTCAAGATGGCCTCCCTGGTGGTCGAAGGCGACTTGCAATTTGCACAACTCACTGCGGCAGTTTCCTACTTCGAGCGTGAATGGGATGGTCTTTCAGACATCACGACCTATGCACATTACTGGGCAGCGGCATATTGCCACGATACGTATTACACACTGGCAGATTTGCCGTACTATTGGGCGAATCCGGACACCGGCTATATTGTGTGGTGGCCGGTGTATTGCCAGGGTGAGACGGTCGAAGGCGATTTCTTCAGCTCTTACAACTACATCGGCGCTGACGACAAGCTGACGGTTGAGATACGCCTTACAGGCGACGGCGATACGCTGGATTGGCTCGTTGGTGGTTACTACGAACAGAGCACGGACTCCTGGCTGGCGCCGTTTGCGACACCGACCACGGGTGGCCGGGCCGGATTCGGTGAAGGCAATATTTACCAGGACTCAATTTCGTTGCAGTTCTGGGAGTGGTATCACGGCACTGCGTTGCCGAACGTGACTGAACAGTGGAGTTCAGGAAGTCATACCGACTGGGAGCAGTACGCCGTATTCGGTGAGGTGACCTGGCACATCAATGACAGCATGAATCTGACGGTGGGTGGTCGTTACTTCGATCGCAGCAATGAGAACTTTTACTGGGTCAACCATCCGGGCAGATTGCAAGCGAACGAGGGCTTCCCGGACGCGGCGGTACCAGAGACCCAGGCATACCGCATTGCAAATGACGGTCAGCCTTTCGGACGCTCGGGTGAGGAAACCAACTTCGTGCCGAAAGTCAGCCTGAGTTACGCCTTTGACGACGACAAGATGTTCTACGGCCTCTACACACAGGGTGTACGCCAGGGTGGCGTTAATCGTTCCCGCGGGGAACCGTTCTTCCCGGGCACCTACGAATCGGACCTGATGAATAACTACGAGATGGGCTATAAGTCCAACTTTGCCGAAGGCAAGGGCCGGTTCAATGTCACGGCTTACTACATGCTGTGGGAGGACTACCAGCTCAGCATCGTCGATCCATCCCAGGAGCCTTGCCCGAACGACCCGGACCTCGCGATAGCGGGTGTGTGTGGTCAACCCTGGCAGCAGGTCATCGCCAATCTGGGTGAGGCGCACATCTCGGGCGTAAATGTCGAGCTCGACTACTCGCCGAGTGAGGACTGGGTATTCGGTCTCAACTACGAGAAGATGGAGGCTGAGACAGACACTGCACATGACTTGAACGGCGATGGCACTCCGAACCTGGTCAAGGGGCTCAGATTGCCGCTTGTTCCGAGTTCAAAGTCGTCAGCGTGGATTGAGTACCATCGGCCGACGAGCATGATGGGAGCGCACGAAATGTTCGTTCGCACGCAATGGTCGTATACGGGCAACAGCCTCAACATACTTGAGCCGCTTTCTCAGGCTGACGAACCCAATGCCCAATTCATGAATCCGGGCTACACGATCGGCGACATTCGCGCCGGCATTGTGGGTGAAGACTGGCAACTCGATGTGTTCATCAGCAATGTCACGGACGAGCGCGCCAGGTACACGTACAATACAGGCCAGTATGAATGGGCCGCGGCACAGACTGCCGAAAATCGCGATCATATCCAGCGGGTATTTACCAACCGCCCGAGAGAAATCGGCATTCGGTTTATGAAGCGATGGGGTGACTAAAAATCGCAAATGAATGAGAAAAACCGGGGGAAACCCCGGTTTTGTTTGTTCGCGATTAACACAGCTCCTGCAACGTTAACCGTCAGCGTCAGTCTTCGTACGGCCAGACCTCCAGACCGTGGATCGCATTACGGATATCCATTGACAGGTTGACCGTCGCAACCGTCATGTTTGATTCCAGATCATAAAGCGTAACGGTCGAAGGCGACGACCCGCCAGCGACAAACCGATCGCCGACTGGACAGAGGCCGCGGCCGAACGCCTGACGTGCGACCTTCGAGTCATCAATACCTGAAAACTGAATTTCAGATTCGTCGTATGAAATTATTTTGAACACTTGCGGGGCACTGTCACGCGGTACATAACGAACACAGTCACTTCCGGTATCGTTAAACAGAACGCCGTCTTTCCACGGCCGCGCATTATGGACGCCGGGCGGCAGGCTACAGACTTCGGACACCTCCCACTGGCTGTTGATGTGCAGCAGCGCTTGCGTATTTAATCCGCTCAGGAATATTCCCGTGTCATCGACGTGCACCGTATTGATGTGAAAATCGTTGACCGGACGTGGGCCCATTTCCGACCGCGGATCGAATGTGTGGCCGGTCCATTTCTCATATTGCCGCTGCAGATGGAATCCCCACTCGAATCTCCTCGAATCCAAGTTCAACGCGAGCAAACTGTCGAAGCCAGTCGACGTCAGGAACAGACGCCGATCCTTACGGCATATTTCATGACAGTGTTTAAGGTAGCGGTTCTTTTTGGAACGGACGATATTCAGGTCGCGGTCGTAACAGAACAATTCATCGCTCGCGGCGATGTAAATATCGTCACCGTCGAAGGCGATACCACGCAAACCCCGATCGGCGCCCCTGCCCTCGAAATTGATATTGCCCGTATTCCAGTCTACGTGTTGCTCGCCCTGCTGTTTTTCAAAGTCGATGGTGAACACGCCACCGTGACTTTCGCCTTGCTGGCTGCCTCTGACGACTGACGTTGCGATTAATTTAGGAAGGCGTGTGGCCACAAATACATCCTGATACAAATCGAGATCGACACTCTAACCTAATATTAGTATTTACGGAGCGCCAACGAGGCGCATACCGGCCCAGTGAAAATCGGCGAGCGCTGGCCGTTCGGTCCGCAGGTGACGAAGCGCTTGTTGAAATGCTTCTGCGGGAGCGGATCCCGATACCCAGTGTTTGAAATATGCTTGCGTCAGTTCGAATGCCAACTCATTGTTCACAACCCATGTTGACGAAAGCACGTTCCGTGCACCGGCCGCCAGGAATACGGCTGCGAGATCGAACCCGGGCGCACGAAGCAATGACGGAAATACAGACTCGCCAGGGACGTTCGAAACAAATTCGCAATGCGGAAGATTCAGCCCTGCTATGAGTTCGGCAATGCTGAGATCCAGCCACCCTGCCCCGATCACGGAATCGAACGGGAGTCGCGCATGGTGGGTGGTGCGCGCATCAACGTGCAACACCTGGGCTGCGGCCACGTCTGTCCAGAAGGAAGCCGCGCCAGAAGCCATATTGCACGACTTTGTTTCGAGTGTTGCCGCCAGCGCATCGGCGATGGCAACAGCGAAATCCAGATCGGAGTTGATCATTGACTTAAGCGCGACGCCCTTTCGCTCGGATTCGTCAATTCGTTTTCGAATAATACAGGCGTGGAGCGCGCCGAGGGACGGCACGTAGGTTACCGGTACGCGGTCGATGAGACGCTCTTTTCCGGAACCTGTCGGGACGGCGTGGAGCGGGATATCAACGAGGTCATCGCCAACGAAAACCAGTTGAGTGACGCCGTCGTCGACCAGACCTTGCAACAGGTCGCCCCAATTGCGCCCAACCTCATCCATCAGCCCCGAGAACACGGCGGCCGCTTTGGCCTCGAACTCCGGAGCAGCAGCACCGTGGCGCAGAAAGTTGAAATAGGCGTGGGCCCACGGTTTATGTGCTTCAGCCAGCCTGTTCGCATTCGGCCTGTCCGGCGCGACGGTCACAGACACATCACCGTCCTTCTTGCGGGCAACCCAGGTCAGGATTCCCTCTTGCGTTTTGATGACCTGCACCAAAGCCGCGCCATCGACGAGCTGCGGAAATATTTCGTCCAGCGCAGCCATTGGATCGATGTCCACGACCGCGGGAATCGTGGCCGGCGGCTCTGTCGGCAACATCCGCACACGGTTCGATCCGGATAGGCCGTTGTCGACCACGGTACGCATCCGGTCCGCCCACTTCTGCCGATCCTGGAAAAGTGAGTCCGCCAGGAACCCGGTGGACTGGCTCGCCGCCCCCAGAAATGCCGGCATGTCTGCCGCATCGTCAGCCGCCAGCGACAGGAGCCTGCAGATCACCTGGCTGTCCTCCGGCGGGGAATACGCGTTGGTTTGAGTAGCCCAATATCCGTCCGCGTTGTCTCCCATCCAGGTGGCGCGCCACCTGTCCAGAGCCTGATCCGCAGTCGGTGTAACCGCCGCCAGAGTCTCGACCGCCAATTCCGGCTGTCCTGTATTCAGTTGGCACCTGGCCTTGATGGTGACTGCATACTCACGGAAGAAAAGATCCGACGAATCCTCCAGAGCGACGGCCTGCTCAGAGGCTTCCGCAAATCGGCCGGACAAGAGCAGGAGCTCCGCCCGAACCTGCAAAATATTCTCAGTGTCGAGAGTGGGCTGATCTGCAGATTGGGAAAGGATCTCGTCGATGTACGTCATACCCCTTTCGGCGTGGACTAACGATTTCCTGTCGGTCTGCAAGTGACACTCGGCCACAGCTCCCATATGGCGGAATAAGACACCGGCATCGATCCCAGGCATCAGTGAAGTCCACATCCGGGATACGAACGTCGAGGGCAATCGGCTTGCGAGGCTCATCGCTGCCTCGACCAACTGACTGACTTCGTACGCGTAGTGTGTCACTGCACGTATCTTCAGAAGCCGGGACAGGAACTGCCCTGCCATGGAGTACGCTGCGGTTGCGTTGGGCTCGATACTCTCTGCAGGCGGTGTCTCCAACCGCTCATCGAGGGCGCGAAAATACGCCGTACAATGCTCAGCGGCGTTATTCCACAGCAGGTGCGGTTGGTTCGTCACGGCGGCAACGGTCAATACGGCCTTGGCCGACAGAAAATGGCGGCGCATAACCAGGTCTGATGCGTTCGGCGCGAGCTGCCCCGTGAGCAGGCCGCAGCTCATCGCGAACTCCGCGGATTCCCTTGATCCTGCCGCTGCCAGGGCAGCGAAGCCGAGATTGCACAGGAGGTACGCACACTGCTCGTCAGTGGCTCCTTCAGCGCGTCTGGGCGCGAGTACCTTTTCCAGAAGAGCCGCAGGGATATCGCTGGAGAGCACGGTCTCCGCCAAGAACTCCTCTACGACGTTACGCTGGTTTGGATCCTGTGCCGCTTCAACGATGCGGGTCCATTCGTCCCAATTAATTTCCGGCGTCGGTTGCTTGTCGAGGGACTCCACCATGCCCTACTGGACCTGTGCCGCGACGGCCGGATTATGCACAGTCATGTGCGAAAGCACTGCGAATTCTTCATTGACTGAATTATAATTAGTCTCACTTTGTCGCATGGATTTTTGGTCTCGTGATGGGGTGGTTATTATGGATGAATTGTTAGTAACGGTAAATTAGGGTACTGGTTGCAACAACTCTATACCAAGGATAGCTTTGATTGATTCATGAACTCGTTCTGAATAAATCAGAGCTTCCCTGACAACAAGAGGTTCCGCAAATGCAAAAAAAACGGGTCCTGATCGTCGGGGGCGGTTCATCTGGCTGGACAGCCGCAGCGTATCTGAATGCAGCGCTTAATGCTGGCGACAGACAGGTAGCGGAAATCAGCCTGGTTGAATCGCCGGATGTACCGCGTATCGGTGTGGGTGAAGCTACCATTCCGAATATCACCGGTATTCTGGCCGTCATCGGCATCGATGAACTCGATTTCATGAAGGCCGTTGACGGTACATTCAAGCAGTCGATTCGCTACGTCAATTGGCTGGACGACAAGCCCACGTTTTATCACCACCCGTTTTGCCGCTATGGGTCCGGACCCGGTGACGACGGCGGCCGAAGATGGCTGATGAGCGACCGATCGGTGCCCTTCATGGATACGGTATCGGCACAACCCGCAATCTGCGAAATGGGCCTGTCGCCAAAAATGCTCGGGAACAAAGACTCCGGACTGTCGTTGACTTATGCCTTTCACATGAATGCGCTGAAGTTTGCGGATTATTTGCGGGACTTCTCTACAGCGCGTGGGGTCACACACTATCTCGACCATGTCATCGAGGTAGACATGCATGAGAGTGGCAATATCGCTGCGGTTCAGACGAAGTCGGGCAAGCGGATCGAGGCCGATCTTTTTATCGATTGCACCGGCTTCGCAGCAAACCTTATTGAGAAGAAACTCGGCATTGGTTTTGAGGACTGCTCCCAGTGGCTTATTTGTGATCGGGCCGTAACCATGCATGTACCTTACGACCATCATTATCCGGGCTATGTCCGTCCCTATACCACGGCCACTGCCCTGTCGGCTGGGTGGGTCTGGGAAATTCCGCTGCAGACGACACGCTCACTCGGCTACGTACATTCCAGTGCACACCTGAGCGAAGATGAGGCGGAAAGAGAACTGCGCGCATTCGAGGGCAGTCATTCGGAATCGCTGCCATCACGCATAGTCAACTTCAAGGTGGGCCGTCGGGAACAACAATGGGTTGCAAATTGCGTGGCCATTGGCCTGTCCGGAGGATTTATCGAACCGCTGGAATCGACCGGTTTGTACTTAAGCCAGATCGCCAGCGATATCCTGGCAGACTATTTTCCGCATGCCGACGATATGGCGCCGCTCGCTTTTCGCTTTAACCGCATCATGACCAACCGCTTCTACGAAATTCTGGACTTCATCAACATGCATTATTGCCTGACGCGCCGGACGGACACGGATTTCTGGCGCGAAGTCAGGCGCGCCGAACGAATCAACGACAGACTGCGGGCCAAACTCGACTTCTGGCGAATCAAACCGCCCTCAAGCTACGATTTCGAAGATCAGTTCTTCCCGGGCCAACCGAACATACAATTGCTCTCAGGAGGCGCGGCGGGGGATAACCGGTATCCGCTTGACACTGGCCGCCTTTGGAATCATCACAGCTACGAGAACATTCTCTACGGCATGGATTTTCTCCGTGACGAGTGCCGTGAGCGCTACGGCGAACACCTGCCACGTTCCGCGGTCCTCAAGAAGGTTCTTGACGCCACTGGCGCCGCCCCCGGCAAACTTCCGCCGCATGATGTCTGGTTGCAACGTATGGCCGGCATGCCGGACTATTCTACTTGACGAATGATCGGCGCCATTCGTAGCAAGCTTGCCCTGTTACAGGACCGGTTTGAGAATATCTTTCAGCAGTTCCAGATGGGGTTCGTAGTTCTTCCAGAAATCGACCGCGGAGTCGTATATTGGCTGCCTGACCTGTTCGGAGCTCGCCGTGTTCACCGGTCGGGCGCTTTCATGGTAGTGGATACACGCTTCTTCAAACGGCAGCTCGCAAAAGTCGAGAATGCGGCGAACCTCACCCTCCAGATTTTCCACGACATGTTCGTATTGAACCCGAAGAACATCACCTGGCAATACATTGTCCCAGTGCTGCATGATTTCGACGTACTGCAGATAATATTCAGCAAGCTCGACCAGGTCATAAGACTGATTCTTCCCGCGTGCAAAAAGATGCCTGTAGTTGGCGACGCAGGTTGCGATCGGATTTCTGCGGACATCGATGATCTTCGCGTGCGGCAGGATTAGTCGAATAAAACCGGCGTGAGAAAAGTTTGCCGGCATCTTGTCGGTGAAAAATGGTTTATCGTTCTCACAATGTGTGAGTGCGTAGTGCAGATAACTTCTACCCAGACCGGTTAACTGTGAATCGTCAAGTTCTTCGACAATTTCCGGATAGCCAGTCGCATTGTTCTTGTTAGCGCCCAACGTATTTGAAATCATGATGACGTACGGCAGCTCGTTAGCGCCTTCGACCATGCTGTGGCTTGCCAGTATCTGCTCGACCAGCGTCGACCCCGATCTCGGCATGCCAACGATAAACACTGGCGTAATGTCCGTCGGCGTCGAGGCAGACTTACGCGCAAATAAATCCTTCTTGAAGACTTTTGTCAGCTTGTCGCACTTAACCTCCGTATCGACCGGATCGTATTTGACCGATGCGCGTTTCGCCGCATTTCCAAGCTCGTAGTTTCGCCAGGCGTCTTCAAAGTTCTCCATTTGCTCGCAAGCTCGCGCGATCGCAAATCGAAAGGCAACCTCGGACTCCGGCGTCAATTTGCCTGACTCAAGCTGCGAGCGCATGGTGTCGAGTTCGTCCTCGTTCATGCGGTAGCCATGCACACTGGCGAGACTCCACCAGGCATCGCCGAGATTCGGTCGCTCGGAGATACATTGCTGGTATGAGGCGACGGCGTCGTCCCGCCGACCGCCGATTCGCAGCATGTGTCCGCGACCAAGCAGTGCGGTCGGTGCCTGCGGCGACTTTTCGAGGCAGCGCTCGTATTCCTGTAGCGCCTCGGTCGTTCGCCCGACGATTGCCAGCATATCGCCAAGCATCAATCGAACGTCGTATTTGTCGGGCACGAGCCTGACCGTTTCCTGCAACAGCTCTACAGCTTCCGGAATTCGACTATGCTCAGCCAGGAATCGAGCAAGTTCAAGATGAGCGTTGTAACTACTGCCCGGCAGTTTGGCTAATCGCCGCAGAAGACCTTCGGCAATGATGTATCGCTCTTCGTCCGACGCTATGACGGCGAGCATTCGCAACGCGTCCGAATTGTCAGGCGCGCGTTTGAGCAATTCCTCGCAAATGCGCTCGGCTTCTTGCGTCTCCCCGTCTTGTCGTAGTTTCTCCGCTTCCGCAAGTGCCCTTCCCTCTGGCGACAACTCAAGATAGCGACGATGTGCCGCCTCCGCCTGATCGCGATTGCCACAGCGAGTGCTGGCATCTCTGAGCCCGCGGAACGCTGTCGCCATCTGCGGATCGAGTTCGGTGGCCTTCTGGAAAAAACTCACTGCGCGTGCAGAGTCGTCCCGCCGCAAGTACAAACGGCCGAGATCCTCGTGCGGCTTTGCGAATGCCGGTTCCAGCTCTACGGTTTTCAGCAGGTAGTTTTTGGCATTCTCGAGCTGGCCCTTCTGCAGCAGGATCGCGCCGATAATGCCCAGCACATTGATATCTTCCGGGTTGCTCTTCAATGAGGACCGACACAGCTCCTCTGCTCGATCGATATGACCTGCATTAATATGACGAAAGATATCGTCCAAATTTTTTCGCGAGCCGTCTGCCATCCGGTGTGCCGTCTACTGTAGTGGTCCGGCCGCGTCGATTGCTTCCGGAATAGTCCCGAGGTCGTGCGCCGCCATTACACCCAACCCTGTGTCGAGAAAACGACGCGCGCTACCACATTGTATCCGTTATGCTTGGGAACAGTCAGCCGTCCGGACAACTTTATGAGCGAATCAGACCGTCAATTGGGCACGATTGCAGACTTGTCGATCAACAAGAATTCTCCACTGGACGCACGGTGAGCAAGCACGACTCCCTTTATCAACGATCGCTTGATGATCCGCAGCAATTCTGGGCGGAGGCCGCAGCCGGGGTCGACTGGGACAGGTCCTGGAGCCGTGTTCTCGACGATACGAATGCACCGTTTTATCGGTGGTTTTCCGGCGGTCGATTAAATACCTGCTACAACGCGCTGGATCGGCACGTCGAATCCGGACGTGCAGACCAGGCCGCAATTATTTACGACAGTCCGCTGACTGAATCCTGCCGCACTATCAGCTATAGGGAGATGCGCGATCAAACGGCTTTGTTCGCAGGCGTCCTTGCCGCGAATGGTATTCGCAAGGGCGATCGGGTCATCATCTACATGCCGGCTGTGCCGGAGGCAATCGTGGCCATGTTGGCCTGCGCCCGGATCGGCGCTGTTCATTCTGTCGTATTCGGGGGGTTCGCCGCCAACGAACTCGCTACGCGAATCGACGATGCAAGACCGAAAGCGATTGTGTCTGCATCCTGTGGTATCGAACCAAGCCGAATCGTTTCCTACAAACCTCTGCTCGACAAGGCGATTGACCTGTCGTCGCACAAGCCGACCTTCTGCGTGATTCTGCAACGTCCACAGGAGAACGCCGACTTGAAAGTGGGCAGAGATCTCGACTGGGACGACGCGATGGCGGCGGCCACCCCGCACGACTGTGTCATGGTGGAGGCGACTGATCCGCTTTACATTCTTTATACCTCCGGCACGACCGGCGAACCGAAGGGTATCGTTCGAGACAATGGCGGCCACGCGGTCGCACTCCACTGGACGATGAAAAACCTGTACGACATCGAGCCGGGCGAAGTGTACTGGGCGGCCTCGGATATCGGGTGGATCGTCGGACACTCCTATATTGTCTACGGACCGCTGTTAAACGGCAATACAACCGTGCTGTTCGAGGGCAAACCGGTCGGCACACCGGATGCCGGTGCCTTCTGGCGAGTGGTTTCCGAACACCGTGTCGCCTGTATGTTCACAGCGCCAACGGCAATACGTGCCATCAGGCAGCAAGACCCCGAGGGATTGTTCGTCACTCAATATGATCTGTCGGGGCTGCGCTCGCTGTTCCTCGCGGGGGAACGCTGTGACCCTGACACCCTGGTCTGGGCCGAGCAGAAACTTCAGGTGCCAGTCATCGATCACTGGTGGCAAACCGAGACGGGCTGGGCCATTGCGTCGAATTGTCTCGGCATTGAATCTCTGCCCGTCAAACCCGGGTCTGCGGCCCGTGCAACGCCCGGTTGGGACGTTCGGGTACTCGATAAGAATGGCGAAAATGTCTTGCCTGGAAAGAACGGCGCAATAGTCTGCAAACTACCCCTACCACCCGCTTCCCTGCTGGGATTGTGGCAAGCAGATGAGCGCTACAAGAAGTCTTACCTGGAACAATTTCCCGGATTCTATGAAACAGGCGATGCGGGCTATATCGACGACGACGGCTATATCTATGTCATGTCGCGGACTGACGATGTGATCAATGTTGCCGGACATCGATTGTCTACCGGCGCCATTGAAGAGGTTCTGGCTGCACATGCTGATGTTGCCGAATGTGCGGTCGTGGGTGTCGGCGATGATCTGAAAGGCCAGCTGCCTATTGGCTTTCTGGTTCTGAAGGCCGGTGCGGAGCGAAGTCCTGACGACGTTGTCGCCGATGTAATTGGCATGGTTCGGGAGAGAATAGGACCTGTCGTCGTATTCAAGAAAGCCGTTGTGGTCGGTCGGCTGCCAAAAACACGATCCGGGAAAATTTTACGAAGCACAATGCGAAAAATCGCAGATTGCGAAGAGTATCGCGCCCCCGCCACGATCGAAGATCCCGCTGCGCTGGATGAAATTC
>Ga0209554_1002239_pt1 | contig 13585 bp, 14 predicted proteins | sample MarorgKNORR_S2LV_5_FD_188221 | JGI IMG/M metagenome (GOLD analysis project Ga0209554, IMG submission 188221) | Marine microbial communities from the Southern Atlantic Ocean, analyzing organic carbon cycling - Bottom_A/KNORR_S2/LV (SPAdes) (version 2) | ecosystem: Environmental > Aquatic > Marine...
CGCGCTGCCTTGCCGCGACGGCCCCGGAGGTAGTACAGCTTCGCGCGGCGCACGCGCCCACGACGCACTACCTCGATGCCGCTCACAGTGGGGGCGTGCAGCGGGAAAATGCGCTCGACGCCGATGCCGCTGGAAATCTTGCGAACCGTGAACGTCTCGTCGACACCGCCGTGCTTGCGCGCGATGCAGACGCCCTCGAATACCTGGATGCGCTCCTTGGCGCCCTCGCGCACGAGGTAGAGAACCTTGATGGTATCACCGGGGCCAAACTCGGGAAGCTCGTCGCTCCGGAGCTGCTCCTTCTCGATTTCTTTGATCACGTCAGACATCTTGGATTCCACGGCACGGCCGAAGGCGTTTCTTAGGGAGACGTCTAAACTAATCAGGACGATTCCGAGGGTGAACCCCCGACCCTCTTCTACCTCGACGTTGGAGCCCCGCACATGAGTGAACTCACGCTCGACCGTGAAGACTTCGAGCAGGCGCGCAGGCGTGTGGCCCCGCACACGTATCACACGCCGATGCTGACCTCACGTTCGCTGAGTGAAGCGAGCGAATTCGACGTCCGCCTCAAGGCCGAACTCTTTCAGAAGGGCGGCTCGTACAAGGTTCGCGGCCCCACCAATCTGATCGCGCAGCTCTCCGACGCCGAGAAGGCCCGCGGCGTGATCTGCTCGTCGGCGGGAAATCACTCTCAGGGAGTGGCCATAGCGGCTCGACAGCACGGCGTGCGAGCGGTCGTCTGCATGGCGGAAAACGCCACGCCCTCGAAGATCGCGGCTACCAGAGGTTATGGCGCCGAAGTCATACTGCATGGCACCATCTGGGACGAAGCCAACGAGAAGGCGCTCGAACTCGTCGAGCAGAAAGGGCTCACGTATGTGCACCCGTTCGACGACCCGCGCCTGATCGCCGGGCAAGGCACGGTCGGCCTGGAGATCATGGAGGACTACCCCGAAGCCGAGATCATCGTCGTTCCCATCGGCGGCGGCGGGCTGATCTCGGGAGTCTCGATGGCCGCAAAGAGCGTCCGGCCCGACGTCCGAGTCATCGGCGTGGAGTCGTCGGGCGCCCCCGCGATGAAGCTCAGCGTCGAAGCTGGACACACGATCACTCTCGACCAGGTCGACTGCGTCATCGATGGCCTCACGGTGAAGAGAGTCGGGGAAAACACGCGCTCGGTAGTCTCACGCTTCGTAGACGAGATCGTCACTCTCCCCGACCAACAGATCTTCGATGCCGTGCTCTGGCTGATGGCCCGCGCGAAGTTGGTGGCGGAGGGCGCGGCGGCGGCCCCGGTCGCGGCGCTCCTACAGAGGATGATCGGCGCGCCACCGGGGACCAAGGTCGTCGCGGTGCTGAGTGGTGGGAACCTGGACGTAGAACAGTTGCGGGGCCTCTCGTGGAACTAGGAGCGCCGCTTCGTCGCGCGCTCCGAATGCTCGCGCCGCCACGCCTCGATCTTCGCGTGATCGCCGGACCGCAGCGCCTCGGGGACGGCATGGCCGCGAAACTCCGCTGGCCGCGTGTACGACGGCGCACTGAGGGCACCATCGTCGTAGAACGAGTCCGTCGCGGCCGCATCATGGTCGCCGAGCGCACCCGGCAGTAGCCGGACCACCGCATCGGTGATCGCGAGCGCGCCGATCTCACCACCGGACAATACGTAGTCCCCGATCGAGACCTCCTCAGTCGCGAGGTGCTCGGCCACGCGCTGATCCACGTCTTTGTAGTGTCCGCAGAGCAGTGTCAGCTCCCGCCCCACGCTGAACCGAACCGCATCTCGGTGCCGGAAGGCGCTGCCTCTCGCCGAGAGAAGCACGATCGGGCCTTCGGGCTCCAGATCGTCCACGGCCTCGAAGAAAGGCTCCGGCTTCATGACCATGCCGGCGCCGCCACCGTACGGCAGATCGTCGACCGTGTTGTGCTTGTCGTGCGTGTAGTCACGGAGATCGACGAGTCGGTATTCCACCAGTCCCGCCTCGGCGGCCCGTTTCGGAATGGAAAGCCCGAGCGGTCCCTCGAAGAAGTCCGGGAAGATCGTGACGATGTTGACGCGGATCATTACAGATCCAACAGGCCTTCAGGGGGATCGATCACGATGCGCTTGGTGTCGGCGTCTACCTGCACGACGATGTCCTTCAGGAACGGAATCATGAACTCACGTTCCGGTCCCCGCACGTCGAGCATGTGGGCCGGGTTGAGTTCGTACACCTCGGTGACGACTCCGACCTCGGTGCCGTCGGTGGTCTCTACGCTCATGCCGAGTAGCTGATGGTAGAACACCTCGCCTTCGGCGAGCGGTTCGAGGGCCTCCGTCTCACGGAAGACATAGTGCCCCCGCAGCATCTGCGACTGGTTCCTGTCCTCGACGCCAGCGAAGCCTACCAGATAGCCTCGCTGGTGTGGGCGAACGGTCTCGATGCGCAACGGTGGCAGGTCCGGGTCCGGCCCGTCGGCGTCTCCGGCACCCATACGCAGAACCACTCCGGGAGCGTACACGCCCTCGGGGTGGTCCGTTAGCGGCCATACGAAGAGTTCACCCTTGGTCCCGTGAGGCTTGCTCAGATGCCCCACGATGAGAAAGCGCGGGTCTTCGCGACCCATGACTCAGAACTGTCCGAGGACTACTCGGACTTCTCCTCATCGTCAGCTTCCTCGGCTTCGGCATCAGCCCCCGCCTCCGCACCCGGATCACTTGCTGTCTCACCCTCCGCTTCCGCCGCAGGCGCTTCTTCGGCCTCTGCCTCGGGGGCAGCCTCCTCCTCAGCGGCGGGCGCTTCTTCCGCCTCCGCCTCGGGCGCAGCCTCAGCCTCGGGCGCAGCAGCGTCAGTAGCGGCCTTGGCGTCGGCCTCAGCCTTCTGCTCTGTGGCGCGGCGTGCCGCGAGCTGCTCCGCGCGACTCGCCTTACGCGCCTCCGCGTCCACCTCTCCGAGCGCGACCTTCGCATCTCCGCCTCGGCGAGCCTTCGCGATGAGCGACTTCATGGTGCCGGACGGCTGCGCGCCTGCTCCGAGCCAGTGATCGACACGCTCGAGATCCAACACGAGACGTGCGGGGTGCGAGAGAGGCTTGTAGTAGCCGAGGGTCTCGACGAATCGGCCATCACGGGGCGAGGCGCTGTCGGCCACGACCACGCGATAGTGGGCCTGCCTTTTCCGGCCCATACGCCGGAGACGAATCTTTACGGGCATGATCTTCCGTTCTGATGACTCAGGGGTTCTGACGACTGATGCGCCACACGCACAGTTGCCGTGGCGCGTCCAGGGGCCGACGAATGCGGCCGCTGGACAGAAGACGTAAACAATAAACGAGTCTAGGGTGGCTGTACAGCGGTCGCTACGCCCGGGGCATCCCAGGAAAGCCGCCGCCCATGTCCGGGAATCCGCCTCCGCCCATCATCCCCCTCATTTGCTTCATGAACTTCTGCATTTCCTTGAACTGCTTCATGAGGCGGTTCACCTCGGCTACCGGCCGACCGCTCCCTTTCGCAATCCTCGAGCGCCGCGACCCGTTGAGAATCTCCGGCTTGCAGCGCTCCTCCGGCGTCATGGACAGGATGATCGCCTCCACGTGCTTGAAGCGCTTGGGGTCTAGGTTCGCCGCGGGGATCTTCATGCGGCCCGCCCCCGGGATCAGTTTCAGCAGTTGATCCATGGGGCCCATCTTCTGCACCTGACGCATCGCGACGAGAAAGTCCTCGAGCGTGAAGCGTCCTTGCCCGAGCACCCTCTCCTGTAGCTTGGCCGCCTCGTCTTGGTCGAACGCCACCTGGGCGCGCTCGACGAGGCCGATGACATCGCCCATTTGCAGGATCCGTCCCGCAAGTCGCTCGGGGTCGGCCGTGTCGAGATCGTCGACGCCCTCGCCCACGCCCACGAATTTGATGGGCTTGCCGGTGACGCCCCTGATGGAGAGCGCCGCGCCGCCGCGCGCATCGCCATCCATCTTGGTCATCACGATCCCGGTGATACCGAGCGCCTCGTCGAAGCCCTGAGCGATCTTGACCGCCTCCTGGCCGGTCATGGCGTCCGCGACCAGCAGAATCTCAGACGGCTGAACCGCGTCCCGGATCTTTCCGAGCTCGGCCATGAGTGGTTCATCGATCTGAAGGCGACCGGCGGTGTCCACGATCAGCACCGAGTGTCCAGCCTCTTTCGCTCTCTGGACCGCGGACCTCGCGGCGGCGACCGGATCGCCTCCGAACTCCCCCGCGACGACAGACGCCCCGATCTGCTCCCCCAAGGTCTGGAGCTGCTCGATGGCCGCCGGCCTCTGCAGGTCGCATGCCGCGAGCATCGGAGTACGGCCCTCCCGACCCAATCGTCGCGCGAGCTTTGCGCTCGAGGTGGTCTTCCCGGACCCTTGGAGTCCCACCATGAGAATCACGGTCGGGGGGTCGGACGCGACGGCAAGCGTGGGAACGCCTTCTCCGAACAGGTGAGCGAGTTCGTCGTGGACGATCTTGACGATCTGCTGCCCGGGCGAAACGGCCTTCAGCACGGCTTCTCCGAGCGCCCGCTCCTGCACCCGCGCAAGGAAGTCGCGAGTGACCTTGAAGTTGACGTCGGCCTCAAGAAGGACCCGCCGCACTTCACGGAGCCCCTCCTTGATCATGGGCTCGGTGAGCACGCCTCGTTGGCGCAGCTTCTTCAGCGCTCCATCGAGTTTGTTGCTGAGTTCGTCGAACATCGAGGGAACTCCTCCCATCTCCGCCACCGCCACCGCCGCGATCACCGAAGGCGGTCACGGGGCGGCCACCTGCGCGCCCCAAACAGGAGATCGCGCGAAGCCACAAAGCTAACCGCAGGACCCGCATCCGGTACTCCCGCTCGTGACCCTCGGACGCTACTCCCGGCCTGGACTACGAAGCCATGGATCGGAGAGGCTGGGATCGTTGAGAAAGGTCGAATCCGTGAGCGCTCTCAAGAACTCGATCAAGTCCGCTCGCTCTTCGAGCGTCGCCTCAAAACCGCTTACCAGGTCGCTCTTGTTGGGATGCTCCCGGCCAACCCCTCGATACGGACCGGAGTCGATGGTCCTCCCCCCGGCGGCATAGTGGTCGAGAACATCCTCGAGCGTGTCGACACTACCGTCATGCATGTACGGCCTCGTGACCGAGAGATTGCGTAGCGTCGGCGCACGAAAAAGGCCGCGATCGCTCGCCCTACGGGTGTGGGTGGCGATGCCCGCGTTCGATGGCGGATAACGCCCGTCTCCTCCGATGTTGTAGAGACCATTGTTGAAGAACCGGATGTCGGGTACCTCCCGTCCTTCGTGGTCTGTCGTGCTCGTGAAAAACGGTGGGACATGACACCGCGCGCAACGGAAGCGGTCACCGTTGAACAGCGCTTCGCCGCGGAGCGCCGACGGGGACATGGCCTCCGCGTCCCCGTTCCGATAGCGGTCGTAGGGAGCGTCGAAGGAAACCAGCGACCGCTGGAACACCGCCAGAGAGCGCGCCACGTTCTCGATGGTCAGCGGTTCAGACGCCCCTGGAAAGGCCGACGCAAAAAGCTCCTGGTATCGAGTGACCGCCCTCAGACGCGCCAACAACTCGGCACCCCGACCCGCGAGCCCGAGCTCGACCGGATCCTCACCGAACATCGGGACCAACGCCTGTTGCTCGAGGCGACGGAGCGTCGGGTTGGCCCAGGTCAGCACGGGGAGATACGCTACGTTCGTCAGACTCATGCTGCCCCGGGGGTGTACCTCGGCGGTCGAGCCGACCGCTCGCGGAAGCACATCCGCGAAAGCCATCGACTGCTCGTGACACCCGGCGCACGAAAGGCGACCGTTCCCTGAGAGGCGCCGATCGTAAAACAGGTGTCGACCCAACTCGACGCGCGCCGGGCTCATCGGGTTGTCGACCGGAATGCGGGGGGGAGGTACACCCTCCGGCAACCCCCATTGCCAAGCATCCTGGGCGGGCGGCGTAGGCGCTCCCGCGGCCAGGACCGTGAGGCCGACGAGTAGGACTGCCGCGCCCAGCGATGCCGATCCGCGCGGCCGCGGAGGATTCATCGAGCAACAGTACCTTGCTCGCGATGCGGCGCAACGGAACACGAGCGACCGCGCGCCCTCCACCGACCTCTTTCCCGATCTAGCTCTGCATCGTCAAGTACTCTGGTACCACACACGCACCAAAGGCGGAGGCACTTCGATGACAGCTTTGGCCGACTTCCTGTTTCCAGCGCACGCTGGTCGATCGACGGTGGAAATCATCGCGTGGTGGGAAGCTCGACGTCTCCCGTACAACCTGCTCGTCGGGGGTGCTGGCCTGCTGTCGCTCGTACTCACCAGTCTTCTCGCCGCGCTACCGCCGTTCGGCGGGGACGTTCCGTTCATGTGGGCCCCGATCGTCGCCTTCGGGATCATGGCGAACGTTTGCTACCTCATCGGGCCGGTGCTCGACGTCTGCATCACGCGGATGTGGAAGGGCGAGGTGCTCCCCACGGGGCCCGCGCTATACCGAATGGGGCTGACGTTCTCCGTCGGACTCGCGCTCTTCCCGACGCTGATCATGCTGATCGCTTGGATCGTGCGGATCGTCAGCGCAGCGCTATAGCAGAACTCCTCATACCTTGGCCCGAAGGGGCGACGACCTCAGCAAATCGGGATGATTTGGCTGCGCTTCGTCCCGACGGATACCCACCGTATAGGCGCCTCTGAGAGCTCCTGAACACGGTCGAGATAGGTCCGTGCATTTCTCGGTAGGTCCTCGAGTCTGCGCACGTCCCCAGTCGGAGACTCCCATCCAGGGAGAGTCTCGTAGATCGGCTCGACGCTCGACAGCGACCAGGTGTCCGCCGGGAAACTCTCGGTGATGCTTCCGTCGGACATGCGGTACGCGGTCGCCACTTTCAGCGACGTCAAGGTGTCGAGCACGTCGAGCTTGGTCACCGCGAGCCCAGTGAGCCCGTTCACTCGGGCGGCGTGTCGGGCAAGGACGGAGTCGAACCAACCGCAGCGCCGAGGCCGCCCGGTCGTAGCGCCGAACTCGCCGCCCAACACACGCACTCGTTCATCCATCTCCGGCGAGAAGGCCGTCGGTAGCGGGCCCTCGCCCACGCGGGTCGTGTAAGCCTTTACGACCCCGACGACGGCATCGATGGCCGTCGGCCCAATGCCGGTCCCAGTCGCCGCGCTGGCGGCGGTCGTGTTGGACGACGTCACGAACGGATAGGTGCCGTGGTCGAGATCCAGAGCGGTGCCCTGCGCGCCCTCCAACAGCACATTCTTGCCCGCGGCCAGGGCATTGATGATCTCCGGTCCGGTATCCGTGGCGATCGACAGGAGCCGCTCGCCGAGCCCCAACGCCTCCTGCATCGCCTGGTTCAGCCCGTCCGGTGCGGAGGCCCCCAGCTGGTCGAGCCGCCGCCCGATCCGCTCTCTGGCGGCGGAGATCTGCTTGGCGAGTCGGTCCGAGTTGGCGAGATCAGCGACCCGCACGCCTCGTCGACCCGCCTTGTCCTCGTATGCGGGGCCGATGCCGCGCCCCGTGGTGCCGATCTTGGTCGCCGCGGCATCCTCGACCGCCTTATCCAGCAAGCGGTGGTAGGGCATCAGAAGCTGAGCGCGCCGGCTGACTCCCACGCGGCCCTCGAGTTCGATGCCTCTCTTCAGAAGAGCATCGTACTCCTCGAAGAACTGCCGGATGTCGAGCACGACGCCGTTGCCCAGGAGGCAACGCTTGCCCTCGTGGAGTACCCCGGACGGGATCTGATGGAGGATGAACTCGGCGTCACCGACGTGGACCGTGTGTCCAGCGTTCGCGCCGCCCTGATAACGAGCTACGATGTCGACGTTTTCGGCCAGCACATCGACGATCTTCCCCTTGCCTTCATCACCCCACTGGCACCCGACGATGACGGTGCAGGAACCCTCAGATGACATCTCTTCCCCGCGCGGCTGTACTCCGTGGATCGATGTATCCAGAACAGGGGGTCCAGGCGCAGAAAACGGGCCTCCCCTCGCGGGGAAAGGCCCGTTGACCAATGTATCCTTTGGGAGAAGCTAGGCGGGCCGAGCGGGGGTGTCAACGAAATGTGCGGCGCCGAATGCGCCTTGGCTCCGACGAGCGAGGCAGTGCTTCAGACGCCGACTCAGGACAGCAGACCCGCGGCATCCAAAATCCCGCGCACGTCCTCGACTCTGGATTCGGACGCGGGCGCCAGCGGGGGGCGCGGAACCCCTCCACGCAGACCCAGTAGGTCGAGCGCGGCTTTAATGCCAGGAGCTCCCATGCCGCCCACGATCTGCTTGTGGACAGGAGCGATGCGTTCCTGTTCGCGTCCGGCATCGGCGCTGCGCCCCTCTCGGAAGGCCACCGAAATCTCAGCGGCCTGAGCGGGGGCCATCAGGCCGACCGCGACGATGCCGCCGACCGCCCCGATCTCCAGCGCGCCATACAACAGCGCACCGCTGCCGACGAGCACCTGGAAGCCGTCTTCACAGGCTTCGACCAACTCCCCGAGCAGTGCCAGCTTCCCACGCGAGTCCTTGATGCCGACAATGTTGCCTTGCCTCGACAGTTCCGCCACCAGTCGCGTCGGGAACTCGAGCGTGCTCAGGTGGAGCGGCACCTGGTAAACGAGGACCGGCACCGGGGAAGCATCCGCCACGGCTACATAGTGTCGCGCCAATACCTCAGGAGACATCGCACCCTTGAAGAAAGCCGGCGGACTCACCAGCACAGCGTCGGCACCCGCATCGGCCGCCTGCTGCGTCATGCGGATCGTGTGACGCGTGGACTCTCCACCCGTGCCGGCGATGATCAGAGCATTCTCTGGCACCACGTCGCGCGCCGCCTCGAGAAGCGATACGCGCTCCTGCTCATCGAGGAAGACCGATTCGCCCGTCGACCCGGCGACCAGGATGCCGCGGATCGGGTCCTCGAACCAGTGACGCAGGTTGGCCCGAAACGCGATGACGTCGACGTCGCCCGTCACAGGATCGAAGGGGGTAGTTACCGGCAGCAACGTTCCGCTGAAGTCGACCATGGCGGTTATCCGCCGTACACTTGTATCTCGTCCTGGCTACCGCTACCGCCCGACCCGGCCGGCTCGGTGAACATATTCATCTTCAAGTCGAAGTCCGCCGGATTGGTCGAGGCCGCCATAGCGACCTTGAAGTCGACAACGCCCTCGTTCACGAGGTCCATGAGGTGCTGGTCGAAGGTCTGCGACCCATAGTGGTCCCTTCCTTCCGCGATCAGGTCAGGAATCTCGTCCATTCGGTCGGGGTCCTGAATGCAGTCTCGAATCGTCGCCGTCACGGGCATGATCTCCATCGCCGCCACGCGGCCACCGGCCTTCTTCACCACGAGTCTCTGCGAGATCACGGCTTGCAGCGACTCGGAGAGCCGAATACGGATCATCTCCTGCTCTTCCGGCGCGAATACCGCGATGATGCGGGAGATCGTCTGCACCGCGTTCTTCGTATGTAGGGTCGACACGACCAGGTGGCCCGTCTCCGCTGCCTTCAGCGCGGTCTCGATCGTCGTCTTGTCGCGCATTTCGCCGATGAGGATCACATCCGGGTCCTGGCGTAAGACGGACCGCAGGCCAGTCACGAACGAAGCAGTATCGGTCCCGATGTCCCGCTGGGTGATCGACGCCTTGTTGTCGCGATACAAGAACTCGATCGGGTTCTCGAGGGTGACGATGTGCAGCCGCTTGTGTTCGTTCATCCAGTTGATCATGGCCGCCATCGTGGAACTCTTGCCCGAGCCGGTGACGCCGGTCACCAGGACCATGCCGCGCTCGTTGTTGGCGATCTTGTTGATCATCGGCGGCAGCCCCAGATCTTCGACCGAGGGGATCTCGATGGGGATCGACCGCAGGACGATCATCGGCGAGCCACGCTGCTTCAGGATGTTCACGCGGAAACGGCCGATACCAGGAATCCCCCACGAACAGTCGTAGTCGAGGATCTTGTCGAAGTTCTCCCGATCTTCTTCGTGCGGGATCAAGCTCAGGGCGATGTCCTTCACCTGCTTGGCAGAAAGCTTCTTTTGCGTCAGGGGCTGAAGGTCGCCGTGAATTCGCGCCCGCACGACGTCACCCGCCTTCAGATGGATGTCGCTCGCGCCGCGTTCAACGGCCGCCTTGAACAGTTCCTGCATGGTCGCTCCTCCGAAATCCTCGCTCTCGGCGATACCACCAAGATAATGGGCAGGCTACCTCAGCGCCTCCCGCCAATTCAGACCCATCTTGTGCTTAGTTTCGGCAAGCGTGTCGCGAGCGATAGCGCGGGCCCGTTCGGCTCCGCGGTCCAGGATTTCACGCACCTCATCGGGATTGTCGATGTATCGCTGTGCGCGCTCCCTGTAGGGTGCGAAGGCATCGGCGATGTTATCGGCGAGGGTGCGCTTGCAGTCGACGCAGCCGATCGTACCCGCGCGACACCGGCTCTCAATGTCCGTCCGCACGGCGTCGTCGGTAAAGAACCTGTGCAGAGAAAACACGTTGCAGACCTCCGGACGCCCCGGGTCGTCCCGCCTCACCCGCTGAGGATCGGTCACCGCGGTGCGCACGCGCCCCCATACGTCTTCGGGCTCGGAGAGGATCGGCACCGTATTGCCCAGCGACTTGCTCATCTTCGCTTTGCCGTCCAGCCCTACGATTCGACCCACGTCCTCGCCAATGAGGGGCTCTGTCACCGGAAACGTGTCACCGTAAGCCGCGTTGAATTTCCTCGCGATCTCCCGCGTCAACTCCAGGTGCTGCTTCTGATCCTCTCCGACCGGCACGCCATCCGCCTTGTAGAGGAGGATGTCGGCCGCCTGCAGAATCGGGTAGTTCAGGATGCCCGCCGGAATCGACTCGAGATTCTTCGACTTATCCTTGTATTGCGTCATCCGTTCGAGGTCACCGACGGGCGTGACGGCATTGAAGAGCCAGGCCAACTCGGTATGCTCGGGCACGTCCGACTGAACGAAGATGATCGCTTTTTCCGGGTCGAGTCCCACCGCGAGGTAAGAGACGGCGAGGTCGAAGACCATCGCAGGCATCGCCGCCGGATCCCCTCCCCCAGTGATCGCGTGCTCATCTACGATGCACCAGAGGCAGTCGTACTCGTCCTGCAAGCCCACCCAGCGCCGCAGGGCGCCCAGGTAGTTGCCCAAATGAGCCTCGCCAGTCGGCTGCATGCCGCTGAAGATGCGCTTCTTGCTATCGCTGTTCGGGGTGTCACTCATGAGATGCAAGTATGAGGCGGAAAATCCGTACGTTTTCGCGGAGGAACGAGCGCGCTAACTTAGCTAGCATGAACAGATCACGCCTATTCGTCACCGCTTTGACGGTGATGAGTTCCCTGTCGGCTGCAACGTCCGTGGACGCGCAGAACGTACGGGGATTCGTTTTCGGTCAAGAGTCCAGCGCCCCGCTCGAGGGCGTCCTGATTCGACTGATGAGCAGAAATCTGGAGCCGCTCGACACCGTGACCACGGACATGCTCGGCCGCTTCGCGTTCCAAGCGAGGGGACCAGAGCGCTACGTGGTCGTCGCCGAACTGGAGGGGTACGCTGCCGCGCCCCAGGTCGTCGAAGTCGGCCCCATCGCGTTGGCGAGGGTCGAGGTGACGATCGCGATGCAGTCCATGGGCACGACGTCCGAGTCCCCCATCGTGGGCGACCAGCGCATCGCTCATCTTCGCGGCCGCGTCGTCGTCTCGGGCACCAACGATCCCGTGGAGGGAGCGACGGTCACGCTGCTCGAGACCGAAACGAGGGTGCTCACCCGCTGGGACGGACGCTTCGTGATCGGTGACGTGCAACCCGGCCTCCAGCGAATCAAGGTCGAACACCTCGCTTACGGTTCTCGAAACTGGGCCATCGAGGCTCGACCTGGCAGCGCGTACGACGCGCTCATCCCGGTGGAGGAGGAGGCGATCGCCCTCGATGGAATCGAGGTCACCGTCCGCTCCCGCGCGGTAGCGCGCAAACTGGAGCCTGTCTTCGAGCGTATGGAGCGGGCCCTGGGCGGCATCTTCATGACCAAGACCGATTTCGTACAGCGCGGAAACCCCCCGGTTGCGCAAATGCTCCAAGGCCTCCCGAGCACGCGCGTGACGGGCTCGGGCGCTTCGAGTTGGACGCTCAGGTTCCGTCGGGGCTCGAGTAGCCTTCAGCAAGGGTGCGCGCCCGAAATCTGGATCGACGGGATCCGCATGGTGCGCGCGGGCGATCCGGTTGCGGAGTTCCTCGCCATGACGACCCTCGACGTCGAGATCATCGAGGTCTTCCCAAGCGCGAGCAGTATTCCGCTGGACTACTCCACCTCCGCATTCTGCATGGTCGGGATCTGGACCCGGCGTGGCGGCTGACCTCGGGCTGGACTCGCTCCTAGCAACCGCGCGCGAGGCGGCCGATGCGGCCGCCTCGATTCACCGGCGCGACGCGGGCAAGGTCGGGGTCACCGACGCCTCGGAAAAGGCCCGAGCCGACTACGTTTCCGCAACCGACCTCGACGCACAGGCGGCCGCGCTGGCCGTCATTGAACGCAAGCATCCGGATCACATGCTGCTCGCCGAGGAGAGCGACGAGCCGGTGGAGCAGCAACTCGCTCGTTGGGACGGCCGCCCGCTCTGGATCGTCGACCCCCTGGACGGCACCGCGAATTTCCTGCACTCGAATCCGCAGTACTGTTCTTCCGTGGCGGTTGCCGTCGAGGGCCGCCCGGTAGTCGGGGCCGTCACGTGCGGGGCTTCGGCGGAGCGATGGTGGGCAGCGGAGGGCGTGGGCGCGTTCAAGGACGGCCGCCGCATCAGCGTCTCTTCCGCGGCCCCGCTCAGAAACGCGATGGTCGGCACGGGCTTTCCGTTCAAGTCTCTGGACCTTCTGCCGGAGTACCTCGGCGAGTTCGAGCGCGTCCTGCGCACAGCCTCGGGCATCCGCCGAGCCGGCTCCGCCGCGCTCGACCTCGCGTACCTGGCGCAGGGCTCTCTGGACGCCTTCTGGGAGAAGATTCTCATGCCGTGGGATTTCGCCGCCGGGCTCGTACTCGTGAGAGAAGCGGGCGGTGTGCTCGCCCGCCCCGATGGCAGCGACCTCGATTTCTACCCGGGGCCGGTGTGCGGAGCGAGCTCCGCCGAGCTTTTGGGCGAGCTCCTGACGGTCATCGCCGGGCGCGACTGAAACTTCGCCAGACGGCCCGCGTAGGACCGAGTATGTGAATACTCATACTTGCGGATAAAATATGCCAAGAGGCGACTACCTGGGTGAATTCGAGCAGATGGTCCTGCTCACCGTCGCGCGGCTGGGGGACGCGGCGTACGGAATGGCGCTGCTCGAGGAATTGCAAGCGCGCACCGGGACCGCCGCCGCGGTGGCGTCGGTATACGCGGCGCTGGATCGGCTGGAAAGGCGGGGCTTCGTGACTTCCAGCAAGGGCGCCTCGACCCCAGAGCGCGGTGGACGAGCGAAGCGCTTCTTCTCGCTGCTCCCGGCAGGGGCTGTCGCGCTACATCGTTCCCGAACCGCCCTCGACTCCCTTTGGGACGGACTCGAGTTGGACACGGACGGCATCGCGTGAGCTCGCCCCGCCCCGGTCCACCGCGCGCGGCCGAGCTCCTGCTCGGCCTT
>Ga0209554_1002241_pt1 | contig 13583 bp, 11 predicted proteins | sample MarorgKNORR_S2LV_5_FD_188221 | JGI IMG/M metagenome (GOLD analysis project Ga0209554, IMG submission 188221) | Marine microbial communities from the Southern Atlantic Ocean, analyzing organic carbon cycling - Bottom_A/KNORR_S2/LV (SPAdes) (version 2) | ecosystem: Environmental > Aquatic > Marine...
CCGTTGGGCGGCGTCGAGGCTCCCGTCCTCCTCCCACTGTTCGAAGGAGTCGTTGTTGGCCACCTCGGATCGGGCGAAGGCCGTCTCGAAGTTGGCCAACGTGTGGGCCGTGCCCAGGAAGTGACCACCGGGGTTCACCTCGCCGATTGCGTCCATGGCCTGCCCGTTCTCCGACATGTCCACGCCGTCCACGAACGTGGCAGCCAGGTTGCACTGGTCGGCGTCGATGATGAACTTCTCGTAGCCCATGGTGAGGCCGCCCTCCAACCAGCCGGCCGAGTGGAGCATGAAGTTCACGCCGGCCATGAGGGACGGGATGAAGGTGGCCATCGACTCTGAGGCAGCCTGGGCGTCGGGCACCTTGGATGCGCAGAGGTTCCCGCCCGAACGGAACGGCACACCGAGGCGGCGGGCAAGGGCTGCGACCGTGTAGAGGACCAGGGCCGGCTCCGGTGTTCCGAACGTGGGTGCACCGGTCTGCATCGACATGGAGCTGGCGAACGAACCGAACACCACCGGCGCCCCGGGGTTGACCAGCTGTACGAAGGTCATGCCTGCCAGGGCCTCGGCCAGGGTCTGTGCAGCGACGCCCGCCACGGTCACGGGTGCCATGGCCCCGGCCAGGATGAAGGGGCTGATCATGGTGGCCTGATTGGATCGGGCGTACGCCTCGGCGGAACCCAGCATGGTGGCATCCCAGGCCATGGGCGAGGAGGCGTTGATGAGGCTGGTCATCACGGTGTTCTGCTGCACGAACTCTTCGCCGAACACGAAGCCCGCCAGGTCAATGGAATCCTGGGCGCGCTCGGCGGCGGTGACCGATCCCATGAATGGCTTGTCGCTGTAGCGCAGGTGTGAATACACCATGTCCAGGTGCCTCTTGGACACGGAGATGTCCACCGGTTCGACGATCGTGCCACCGGAGTGGTGGAGCCCCGGGCTGAGGTACGCCAACTTCACGAAGTTGCGGAAGTCCTCGATCGTGGCGTAGCGGCGGCCCTCGTCGAGGCTGCGTATGAACGGTGAGCCGTATGCGGGGACCAGCACGGTGGCGTCGCCGCCCACCTGAACGCTGCGCTCCGGGTTGCGGGCGTGCTGGGTGTAGACGGCCGGGGCTGAGGCCTGGATGATCTGGCGGCACATGCCGCGGGGGAACCGCACCCGTTCGCCGTCCACGTCCGCCCCGGCGTCGGCCATCAGGGTGAGGGCCGACGGGTAGTCGCGGAAGTCGATGCCCATCTCGGCGAGGATCGTGTCGGCGTTGTGCTCGATGATCTCGAGACCTTCGACGGACAGCACCTCGAAGGGGGCCATGGTCCGCGTCAGGAACCTACGTACCTCGGCCGAGGTCTCGGCCCTGAGTGCCTGTCGGGCTGCGCGACCGCCGCTACGGCGACCTCGTGGTGCATCGCTCATGGCTGGGATTCCTCTCCCGTCGCGGCTCTGCGACGGTGTCGTCCGGACCGTTGCGGTCCGGTGGTGGATATGGCGGGTCGTGCCGGGAGCGTGATGCTCGTCGACAGTCGGGGGTAGTCGGCGATCCGGTGGGGGATTGCCATGGCATCCACGAAGTGCTCCTGGAACGAGGGTTCCAGGGCGGTCTCGATCTTCTCGATCCGGCCCACCACCTCCTGGATCTCGGTCCGGGCCCGGCGCGACAGCAGGGCCATGACGGCTCCCGCCCCGGCAGCGTTGCCGACGCTGACGACCTGGTCGGGATCGCAGTCCGGCACGAGACCCAGGACCGTGGCGCGGACCGTGTCTATGTGGCTGCCGAAGGCGCCCGCCAGTCCGATCCGATCTATCTGGTCTATGGCCAGGTGGTCCATGAGCAGCCGGATTCCGGCGTAGAGGGCGGCTTTCGCCAATTGGATAGCCCGGATGTCGTTCTGGGTTACGAGGAGTCGCTCGCCGTCGCCACCCGGGTCGTGGAGCAGGTAGGAGAACGTCCGACCGTCGGCTTCTATGCGGTCCGAAGGCATTGTCCCGTCGCCACCGATCACGCCGTCGGCGGTCATCAGGCCGGCCAGCCAGAGTTCGGCCACGACCTCGATGATTCCCGACCCACAGATGCCGGTCACCCCGGTGGAGGCGACTCCTTCGGCGAAGCCCTCCTCGTCGGACCACGGCTCCACGCCGATCACGCGGATCCTGGGTTCGCCGGTGGCCGGATCGATGCGGACCCGTTCAATGGCTCCGACCGTGGCCCGCTGTCCGGCGCTGATCTGGGCGCCTTCGAACGCCGGCCCGGTGGGGCTGGACGCGGCCAGCACCCGGCCGCCGCCGGCGAGCACGATCTCGGCGTTGGTGCCGACGTCCACCACCAGGTACACGTCATCTGCCTCGTGTGGCCTGGTGGCCAGGATCACGGCGGCCGTATCGGCCCCGACGTGGCCGGCTATGCACGGCAGTATGTGCACACGGGTGGAGGCGTGGGCGTTCAGGTCCAGGTCAGCTGCCGTCAGGTCGAGTGCCCCGTCTACTGCCAGGGCGAACGGCGCACCGCCCAGGGGGATGGGGTCGTAACCGAGGAACAGGTGGTGCATGACCGGGTTCCCCACGAGCACCAACTCGAGAATCTCGTCGCGTTCGGCATCCGCCTGTCCGCACAGGTCTCCCAGCAGGTCGTCAAGGACCTCGCGCACGGAGGTGGTCAGGGCCACCTCGCCGCCCGGGTTCATCATCACGTAGGAGACCCGGCTCATCAGGTCCTCGCCGAACCGGATCTGGGGGTTCATGGCACCGGCCGTGGCCAGCACCGTGCCGGTGGCCAGGTCGCAGAGGTGGCCGGCAATGGTCGTGGACCCGACGTCGATGGCCACGCCGAGGGCCCGGTCCCGGAGGCCGGGCCAGGCAGCCACCACCAGGCTGTCGTCACGGATCGCCACGGTGATCGTGCGTTTGCCGCTGGTCAGGGCCGCCTGGAGTTCGGCGACGATCCGATCGTCGACCGATATGCCCGTCAGGCCCCACTGGTCGGCAAGGGCGTCGACGAGGCGGCGTACCTCGCCGATCGATTCGTCCAGCGTCGGCTCCGGGACCTCGACCAGGCGAAGGACCAGGACCGGATCCAGCTCCAGGTCCCCGAGGTCCACCTCCTTGCGGACCACCTGCCGATGGACCTGGCTTTCGACCGGTACGTCGACCACCAGGTCGCCACAGACCATCGCAGCGCAGCCGAGGCGATGGGATCCGGTCAACGGGCGGCGGCCCCGGTAGGACTCCTCGGTCGTTCCCGGAGCCGAGACGTGGTCCTCGGAAACGGTCATGCCGTGCTTGGCGAAGTCACCGAAGGTCGGCTCCACCTGGCAACGGCCGCAGATCCCGCGGCCTCCACACACCGAGTCCAGGTCCACGCCGAGTTGTCGGGCTGCGTCCAGCAGCGTTGTGCCGGAGGCGATCTGGCCGCGACGGCCCGACGGTGTGAACACCACGAGGTGCTCGTCCGGTCGGTCAGCGGGGCTCATGGGGAGGTCCTGGCTCCGGGGGTTGGTATTGATTGGCCTCAGGCGACCGTACGGCGTCGACGGCCCTCGCGGTTACCGCGGGCGCCCAGCGCCGCGTTGGGGTCCCGGTTGGCCCGGATCCAGGCGGCGCAGTCCCGGTCGGCGCCGGTGAGAACGTCGGCGGCCTGGATGGCGGACTTCACCTCGGGGTGGAGGGGGCTCATGATCGCCGATGTCATGCCATGGCTGATCGCCATGGCCAGGAAGGTGCCGGTGATCACGTGACGGTTGGGCAGGCCGAAGCTGACGTTCGATGCGCCGCAGGTCGTGTTCACCTTCAGCTCTTCGCGTAGGCGTCGCATCAGGGTGAACACCTGGCGGCCGGCGGTACCTATGGCGCCGATCGGCATGACCAGTGGGTCCACCACCACGTCGCAGGCGGGGATGCCGTAGTCGGAGGCCCTTTCGACGATCCGTTTCGCAACGGCGAAGCGGACGTCGGGATCCTCGGAGATGCCGGTCTCGTCGTTGGAGATGGCGACCACCGCCGCACCCGCCTTTGCCACCAGTGGAAGTACCCGCTCGAGGACCTCTTCCTCACCTGTCACGGAGTTGACCAGTGGCTTGCCCTGGTAGACAGCCAGGCCTGCTTCGAGGGCTTCGACGATTGACGAGTCGATGGACAGTGGAACGTCGGTCACGGCCTGGACGAGTTGGATGGCACGGGCCAGAAGGGCCGGTTCGTCGGCCAGCGGGATACCGGCGTTGACATCCAGCATCAGTGCGCCGGCCTCGACCTGGGCTATGGCATCGGCCTCCACCCGGCTGAAGTCGCCAGCCTTCATCTCCTCGGCGAGGAGCTTGCGGCCTGTGGGGTTGATCCGTTCGCCGATCATCACGAACGGCCTTCCGAAGCCGATGGCCACCTCGCGTGTGGCGGAACTCAGGATCGTGTCGGTCATCTGGTTGTGCTCTCTCGCAGGAGACCGTCATAGGCGACGGTCTCTGGGTGGGTTGACTCAGTCTTCGACGCCGCCCGAACGCACCAGGCGTTCGAGCCGGTCCTCCGGGTAGGAGTCGTTGAGGCGGGTGGTCTCTTCGGCCACGGCTGCGGCCATGTCGGGGGGGCAGGTGGTGCTGACGCGCCTCCACTGGGTGATGTACGAGTCCGAGTCCTCCATCCCGGCCACCATGGCCGCACGGTCGATGGCGTGCTGGAACCGGGCATCCAGCAGGGCCTTCTCGCGGGTCCTGCCCTGTTGGGCGGTCACCTGTGCGGGGATGTCGCGCCAGTAGATGGTGATGAGCTTGGCTGCCATGGGGTCAGGTACTCCTTCTGGAGTTGGAGCCGACGGATGCGAGGTCGGCTGCTGCGGGTTCCTGATCGGCCGGCGGAGACGGGGGCCGGCCCAACCTGACGATGGTGGATTCCAACTCGCCTAGACCGGTTCGTCGAAGCTCGAAGTCCAGGCCCAGCCGGTCAGCGGCGGCCCGGGCCCTGTCGACGAGATCCGGGTCGTCGGTCTGGGCCAGGTACACGAGGCGTCGGTAGTTGGCGAAGACCTGCGGCAGCAGTTCAGGGTGGGTGTCCAGCCAGAAGGCCCTCACGACGAGACGGTCGAAGTGCTTCACCAGGTAGTCGGTCAGGAAGAAGGTGCCCAGTTCCTCGGCGTGCAGTTGGGCGAATGCAGCGGAGCCGGTGAGGAACTCGTAGCAGTGGTCGCCCGGGAGTCGTTCCACGCCCAACTCGGCGCACATGGCGTCGAGGCGTCCTCCCGTGCCGCAGTCCCCGTAGCCCACGAAGACCCGGTCGTAGCGCCCGGCGGCGGCACGGACGCGCTCAGCAACGGCGTCGGGTATCACGTCTGGGGTGTTGTGGTACGAGGCGGGAAGGCATTCCACGTCGACGTGGTCCAGGCCGTTGGCCTGCACCACCTGGAGGAGCTCGCGGGCGAGAGCACCACAGGCGACGACGAGGGTGCGACCGCCCGGTGCCGTGGTGGCGCCGGATGGGTCGGTCATCTGGGGCGGGTCAGGCTGCTTCTGCGGCGCGCCGTGCGGCGATGAGGCGCGAAGCGGTCTCCGAGGCCACAGCGGCATCGCGGCAGTAGGCGTCGGCACCGATGGCCTCGCTGAACTCGTCGTTCAGAGGAGCACCACCCACGATCACCATGTAGTCGCCGCGGAGGCTCTTCTCGATCAGGGTGTCGATGACGACCTTCATGTACGGCATCGTCGTGGTCAGCAGGGCCGACATCCCCAGGATGTCCGGCTTGTGTTCATCGAGTGCTCCCAGGAACTGCTCGACGTCGGTGTTGATGCCGAGGTCGATGACCTCGAAGCCGGCGCCCTCCAGCATCATCCCGACGAGGTTCTTGCCGATGTCGTGGATGTCGCCCTTGACGGTGCCGATGACGACCTTGCCAATGGGCTTGGCGCCGGTCTCGGCCAGGAGGGGTCGCAGGATGGCCATGCCGGCCTTCATGGCGTTGGCGGCCAGGAGCACCTCGGGAACGAAGAGGATGCCGTCGCGGAAGTCAATGCCAACTACCCGCATGCCCTCGACCAGGGCATCGTTCAGTACCCGGCTGGGGTCCCAGCCGCGTCCCAGCAGGAGGTTGGTGCCTTCGGTGATCTCGTCGGCGAGCCCGTCGTAGAGATCGTCGTGCATCTGGGCGGTGAGCTCGTCGTCCGGCAGGTCCGCCAGGATGATCTCGTCGTCGATGGTGTTCTCTTCGGCCATGAGGCGCTCCGTTGCGGATCGGGGACCACCGGTAGTGGTCTGTTTGAGCCTTGTCTGCCCTACGGGCTTGTACGGGATTGACGCCACGCTAATCAAGAGAACCTAAAAATGGTTCCCATAGAGTGGGAAGCACCCGTATGATGGGAACCCTACAGATCGAACGTCGGTCTGTCCACACCTCGGGAAACAATTCCCGCGATGCGGGATGCGCCGGACACCGGCGGGGAGACTGGCAATGCAGACGGTTCAGAGCATCGATCGGGCATTCCAGATCCTCGAAGAGGTGGCCAGCGACCCGGGTGGCATCAGCGACCTCTCGCGGCGCCTCGACCTCCCGACCAGCACGGTGGCCAGACTGCTGACCACCCTCGAACGGTTGGGCGGCGTCGAGCGGCTGACGGAGGACAACGGCTACCGCATCGGATCCGCCATCGTGACCATGGCAGCCAGCATCGACCCCAACCAGAGCCTGCTGGCGGTCGCCCAACCCCACATGGTGGACCTGGTCGAGCAGGTGGCCGAGGCGGTCGGACTCTCCATCCCCGCCGGCTACGACGTCCACTACATAGGCCAGGTGGACTGCGCCAACCCCGTTCAGGTGAGGGACTGGACCGGCGTCAGCCTTCCCATGCACGTCGTGCCATCGGGCATGGTGGTCCTCGCCCATTGGCCCGATGAGGCCATTGACCGGTACCTGTCCAGGAAGTTGGACCGGTACACACCCAGGTCCGTGATCCATCCGCGTCGAATCCGGGAACGCATCGAGCAGATCCGGGAAGAGGACGTGTCGTGGATGGAGGAGGAGTTCGCCGAGGGGATCAGCTCGGTGGCCGCACCGTTGTTCAACGCAGCCGGCGTGGTGGTCGGGGCACTCCACAGCCATGGGCCCACCTACCGCTTCCCGGACGAGGCACTGCGGGACATCATCTCCGGTCGGATGCGGTCCACCGCCCAGGCCATCTCGGCTGCCCTCGGTCACGTGGCCTGATCACGCCACCGGGACGCCACCCGTCCCCGGCCCTGTAGCAGGCCCTCGACCATGTCCGCCATCCACGGAGCGATCACATCCGTCGCCATTGGCCTGAGTGATCACATAAACCGTGGGGTGGCAGAGCGCACCCCGGTGCGTGCGGTGCTCACCCTGGTATTTGGTGGCGGTCTCCTGGCGGCGCTGGTGGCCGGGTTCGCTGTCGGTGGCCAGCCGAGTGGCCTGGACCTGTGGCTGGGCGCCATCTCCGGACTGATGGCCGCCGTCGCGCTCGTGGCTCTCTACGAGGGCTACCGCGTCGCATCGGCGGGGGTCGTGGGACCACCGGCAGCCACCCTCTCGGTTGTCGTCCCGGTCGCCTACGACCTGGTCGGCGGCCGGTTGCCTTCGGCGCTGACCTCGGCCGGAATCATCATCGGCGCCATGTCGGTCATCCTCCTCATCCTTCAACCCCCGGTTCGAGGGGCGCAGGACCCTGGGCCTCGCCATGGCAGCGGTATCCGGGATCCTCTACGGGACGATGTTCATCGTCATCGACATGTTCGATCCGCTGGCTGGTTACTGGCCTGTGGTCGTCCAACGCACGGTCGCCATGTCCTGCTTCCTGATCCCTGCGCTGGTCGCCGGACGACCGGCCATGCCTCCTCGGGGTCTCCGCTGGCAGGCGATGCTGGGTGGCCTCATCGGAGGGGTGGGCCTCCTCTCCTTCGCCTACGGCGTGAGGGAGGGTGACCTGGCCCCGGTCGCTGTGGCCGCAACCCAGTACGCCGCGGTGACTGTGTTCCTGGCCTTCTGCTTCAGGGGTGAGAGGTTGCGGTGGTGGCAGACCATCGGCCTCTTCGGTTCGTCGGCGGCAGTGGCCCTCGTCATCGCCGGCTGAGCCGGTCGAATCCCGGGTCAGGTACGCCAGGTGTTACGAAGGGTCTCGAGGCCGCCGTCGACTGCAATGGTCTGGCCGTTCACGTAGCGGGCCGCCGGAGAGGCCAGGAAGACAGCCATGGCAGCGATGTCGCGACCCTCTACGAAGGTGCGCATCGACACCTGCTTCTCGTAGGCGTCTCGTAGTTCGGCCACCGGAACCCCGGTGACATCGGATTCGGCTTCGATGACACGACGCATCCGGTCGCCGTCGACCGATCCCGGGCAGAGCGTGTTCACCCGGATGCCGAACTCGCCCAGTTCCATGGCCAGCGTGTCGGACAACCCGATGACGGCGTACTTGGACGCGGCGTACGCGGATCGCATGGGGAAACCGGTGACCCCGGCCGTCGACGAGGTGAACAGGATCGAGCCGCCGCCGGCATCCCGGAGCAGGGGCACCGCACGCCGGCAGCACAGGAAGGCGCTCCGCACGTTCACCGCCATTGTCAGATCCCAGCCTTCGACGTCGAGGTCCTCGACCGGCCCGGTGGGGCCCGCTATCCCGACATTGGCGCAGAGCACGTCGAGGCCCCCCATCCCGGTCACCACGTCATCGAACAACCCGTCCACGGCATCGCTGTCGGACACGTCGAGGATGCTCAGGTCACAGCCTTCCGGGGGCTCGCCCGCCACGTCAGCGACGTGTACCCGCGCACCGTCAGCCACGAAGGCCTCTGCCATGGCGCGTCCGATCCCGGAGGCGCCTCCGGTTATCAGCACCCGCTGTTGTTCGGTCACCCTGGAATGTTATTGTCAGCGGCTCCGCCCATCGGGACGGTGAGCATCGGGTGGAGGCCATCGCTAAGATCACGCCGCTCCGCGGCGATCGCCGACGGGCCAGCCCCAACCGTGCCGGTGACGTCTCCACGAGCCGTCCCGGTTGCGCTCCAGGAGAACAATCGAATGAGTGAATTCCCGACTCGCGCCAACGTCGTCGTGATCGGAGCAGGCATCGTCGGCAATTGTCTTGTCGGCCACCTCGCCCGTCTCGGCTGGACCGACATGGTCCTGCTGGACAAGGGCCCCCTGCCCAATCCCGGTGGTTCCACAGGTCACGCGTCCAACTTCATCTTCCCGGTGGACCACAACAAGGAGATGGCCCTGCTGGGCGAGCAGAGCGCCGACCAGTACCGGGACATGAACCTCTCCGTGGACTGCGGTGGCATAGAGGTGGCCCGCACCGTCGAGCGGATGCGGGAACTGGATCGCCGCATGACCTCAGCGAAAGCCTGGGGCATCGAGGCCAGCCTGCTCACGCCCGCAGAGGTGAAGGAGCTGGTCCCGTTCATCAACGAGGACGTGATCCTGGGTGGCTTCTACTGCCCGACCGTCTCGGTTGTGGACTCCCTCGAGACAGGCACGACCATGCGTCGGGAGGCCATCGAGACAGCCGGCTGCCAGGTGTTCGCCAACACCGAGGTCCTCGACGTGGAGACCACCCTCGGCGAGGGCGGAGTGGTCACCGTGTCATCGGTCGTCACGGACAAGGGCACCATCGCGGCCGACTACGTCGTCATCGCCTGTGGCGTGTGGTCCAACCGGATCGCCAACATGGCCGGAGCCATCATCCCACTGGTCCCCGCCGTCCACCAGATGGCCGACGTCGGCCCCATGGACATCCTGGCCGAGACCAACAACGAGATCGGCTACCCCATCGTCCGCGACATGGACACCTTCTGTTATGAGCGGCAGTCGGCCGGCTCGATGGAGGTCGGCTCATATGGCCACCGGGCGATCCTGCACCACCCGGACGAGATCCCGTCCAACCAGGAGGCGGCCCTCTCGCCGACCGAGATGCCCTTCACCGACGACGACTTCGATCCGCAGATGGAGACCGCCATCGAGTTGATGGACATGTTGGGCGAAGCCGAGATCAGGTACGCCATAAACGGCCTCCTCTCCCTCACGCCTGACACCATGCCCTGCCTGGGTGAGACCCCGGAGGTCCGGAACCTCTGGTCTGCCGCCGCCGTATGGGTCAAGGAGGGTCCCGGCATGGCCCAGGTCGTCGCCGAGTGGATGACATACGGGTACCCACGGGTGATCGACGTACACGGGGCTGACATCGCCCGCTTCTACGACGAGGAACGGACCGAGGAGCACATCTGGTCGCGTGCCGACGAGCACTTCATCAAGACATACGGAATCGTCCACCCGGCCGAGCAGTGGGTGGGACGCCGCAACCTCCAGGTCGGCCCCTTCTTCTCACGGCAGGAGGACCTGGGAGCCGAGTTCTTCCAGGCCCGCACCTGGGAGCGACCGCAGTGGTACGGCGCCAACGCCGACCTGGTGGAGCGCTACGACCTCTCGGAGCGTGAGGTCGAATGGGACAACAGGTGGTGGAGCCCCATCACCATCGGTGAGCACCTGAACCTGCGTGAGAACTGTGGCGTGGTCGACCTGAGTGCCTTCCAGATCTACGAACTGGAAGGTCCGGGCGCCGTGGAGTACGCCGACCGCCTGGCCGTAAACAAGGTGGATGTGCCGGTGGGCCGTTCGGTATACACGCCGTGGCTGACCCCCGATGGCGGCTTCCACTCCGACCTCACGATGATGCGCCTGGGCGAGGACCGCGTGCGAATCGTGACCGGCGTGTTCGACGGTGGACGCGACGAGTTCTGGACACGCCGCCACATGCCCACAGATGGTTCGGTGACGTTCACGAACATCACGAAGCAGCTCACGACGCTCGGACTCTGGGGCCCCAACGCCCCGGCGGTGCTGTCCCAGCTGACCGGCCAGGACCTCAGCCAGGAAGGATCCCCGTACGGCTCGATCATCGACGCCGAGGTGGCCGGAGTGCCCTGCCAGCTGTTCAGGATCTCGTACGTCGGCGACACGGGCTGGGAGATATACGCCCGCTGGGAAGACGGTCCGAAGGTGTGGGATGCACTGATGGATGCCGGTGCCGACCTGGGCATCCGCCCGACCGGTGGTGGCGTGTACGGCTTGTCAGGACGCCTCGAGAAGGGTTACCGCCTGATGGGCGCCGAGCTGGAGAGCGAGTACAACCCGCTGGAGGCGGGGCTGGCACGTCCGAAGGTCAAGGCAGCTGACTTCATCGGCAGGGAGGCCTACCTGACCGCCCGCGACGCCGGTGATCCGGAGGTGCTCATGTGCACCCTGACGGTCGAGGACCAGACGGATGCCAAGGGCCGGAAGCGCCACATGATGGGTGGCAACGAGCCGATCCTGACCGCCAATGGCGATCGGATCACCGACAGCCACGGTCGGGTCAGCCGGGTCACGTCGGCCGGATACGGCCCTTCGGTGGAGAGACACCTGCTCATGTCCTACCTGCCCCTCGAACTGTGCACGCCCGGAACCGACCTGCAGGTCATGTACATGAACGAGCTGTTCCCGGTGAAGGTGGCTGGTAGCGGCGCCGTGTTCGATCCCGACGACACACGGCTGAGGGCATGAGGATCCTGGTCTGCGTGAAGCGGGTGCCCGCCCCGGGCGCTCGCATCAACGTGACCGCCGACGCAATGGCGGTCGACTCGGCCCATCTGGGCTTCACCACCAGCCCCCACGAGGAGTGCGCCGTGGAGGAGGCGGTCCGACTGGTCGGCGAGCACGGCGGTGAGGTCACCGTCATGACCCTCGGGCCGGCAGCGGCCGAGGAGCAGCTTCGCTACGCCGCCAGCGTCGGTGCCCACAACTTCGTGCTGGTGCCGATCCTGGAGACGGACTGGGACCCGCAGCGCACGGCCGCCGCCCTGGCGGGTGCCATTGGCGACGTCGAATCGGCTGATGGTGCGTTCGACCTGATCCTCTTCGGAAATGAATCCGCCGACGCCGGGGGCTTCCAGGTCGGGGTACGGGTGGCGTACGCCCTCGGCCGACCCGTGGTCAACGGCATCAAGGGAGTGGACATCGCCGACGGCGTGGCCTCGGCCCGCCGTGAGATAGATGGTGGTTTCGAGGTCTACAACCTGCCGATGCCGGCGGTACTGGGTGTCAAGGAGGGGATCAACCTGCCCCGGTACCCGACGATGAAGGGCCGGTTGGCCTCCAAGAGGGCCGAGGTGGTCGTGGACGAACGATCCGTGCCGGCCGGTGGCCAGGTTCGTGTACGGCTACACCGTCCGGTCGAGACCGTGAGCGAGACGGTGATCCTGGGGACAGGTCCGGAGGCCGCTCCGGCGGTCGTCGACCTGCTTGAGGAACTGGGGCTGCTCACATGAGCCTGCTGGTCATCTGCGACCACGACCGTGGGACCCTGGCCGAGGCATCGCTGGAGGCCCTCGCCTTCGGGCGTCCGCTCGCCGCGGCGGCCGGGCTGGAGATGGCCGCCGTTGTCATTGGCGAGGGTGCCGAACAGGCTGCCGTGGACCTCGCAGCCCATGGGGCGTCGACGGTCCATGTGGCCTCCCACGACCTGCTCACCGACTTCGGACCCGAGGCCTGGGGTGAGACGGTCGCACAACTGGTCCGGGCCACCGGCGCCAAGGTGGTTCTGGCCTGTGGCACCGACAGGGGTAATGAGGTCATGGCCCATGTGGCGGCCCGCCTCGACCGACCCTTCGTCGCCAACTGCAGGTCGGTGGAGCCCGACGGCGGCGACTGGGCCATCACCCGCATCCAGTGGGGCGGATCACTGCTCGAGGACGTCAGGCTCACCGCCGACGTGGTCCTCGTGACCGTGGCCCATCATGCGGTCGAGCCCGCTCTGGCCGATTCCCCGGCAGCCGGCGACATCGCCTCCTTCAGCCCGGACCTGGACGCTTCCCTTGCGCACACCATCGTCGCTGATCGGGTGGTCCTGACAAGGGGTGTGACCCTGTCGACCGCCCCGGTGGTGGTGGGAGGCGGCCGTGGCGTCGGTTCCGCCGAGGCCTTCGGCCCGCTGGAGGAACTGGCTGCGCTACTCGGTGGCGTCGTCGGGTGTTCGCGTGCCGTGACGAACAACGGCTGGCGTCCCCACAGCGACCAGGTTGGCCAGACCGGCACCAGGATCGCTCCGGACATCTACATCGCCAGCGGCATATCCGGAGCCATCCAGCACTGGGTGGGGGCCATGGCAGCCAAGAACATCCTGGCCATCAACACGGACGGTGAGGCCAACATGGTCTCCCGTGCAGGTCACGCCGTGATCGGGGACCTGCACCTGGTCATACCGGCGATCATCGACGAGATCCGGCGTAGACAAGGCTGATCGGCACCCAGCCCCGGACCGAGTTGACCATCCAGACCCCGTCGGCCCGATCCAGGTCGGAACGCCGGACGACCTGCTCGGCCACCTCACCGTCGGCCAGGAGCTGGGCACGAAACGTGCCCGGGAGCAGACCGCACGTGACGGGCGGGGGGACCAGCCGGCCATCGAGGCGCACGACCAGGTTCCCGATGGTGGTCTCGGTGAGTTCGCCCACCTCATTCCAGAGCAGGACGTCCGGGGCCCCTGGAAATCGGGCCCGGGCATCGTCGTAGACCTCGCGCACGGTCGTCTTGTGGAACAGGAACTCGTGACCGCTGGGCACCGGTT
>Ga0209554_1002242_pt1 | contig 13571 bp, 11 predicted proteins | sample MarorgKNORR_S2LV_5_FD_188221 | JGI IMG/M metagenome (GOLD analysis project Ga0209554, IMG submission 188221) | Marine microbial communities from the Southern Atlantic Ocean, analyzing organic carbon cycling - Bottom_A/KNORR_S2/LV (SPAdes) (version 2) | ecosystem: Environmental > Aquatic > Marine...
GTCGAGGGCGCCGAGGCCGTCGAAAGCGCCGAGTAGCTCGAGCCGGGAGCGGCCCTAAAGGGCCTGCGGCTCTGCGGTCTGCAACTCCAAGCCCTCGGGCTTCTCGTCCGTCACGCCCTCGAGTTCGAGCTTCGTCTGGAAGTCCGTCGGGTTGCTGGCGGCGGCCCAAGCGGTTTCGAGCGAAATCCGGTTGCTGCGGACCAGGTGCAACAGGTGCTGGTCGAAGCTCTGCATCCCGTCGGACGAGTTGCGTTCGAGGTACGCCGTGAGTTCGGATGTTCTCGCGGGGTCCTTGATGAATTCGCGAACCATCCGCGTTACGCGCATGATCTCGACCGCCGGTACGCGACCGGTCTGTTTCTTGTTCGGTAGCAGGCGGAGTGAAATGATGGCCTGTAGGTTGTCTGCAAGCCGGGTCCGGACCTGGGCCTGCTCCTCGCTGGGGAAGAACGAGACCAGGCGATGCAGCGTCGAGGCGACGTCGCTGGTGTGGATGCTCGAGAAGACGAGGTGGCCGGTTTCCGCTGCCTTGAGGGCCGTGTCGACCGTGGTGTGATCGCGCATTTCGCCGACCATGATGACATCCGGGTCTTGACGCAGGGCGGCGTGCAGGGCACAGGGAAAGCTCTCGGTGTCGAGACCGATTTCGCGCTGTGTGATGATGCTCTTGCGGTTCTGGAAGATGAATTCGATCGGGTCTTCGATCGTGACGATCTTCTTCTTCTGGCTGCGGTTGATCTGATCGATCACGCAGGCCAGCGTGGTCGACTTCCCCATTCCCGTGGCCCCCGTTACCAAGACCTGGCCGCGACCCAGTGTGGCGAGCTGGGCGAGCTGCGGGGGTAGGTTGAGGCTCTCGAGGCTCGGAACTTCGAGGGGGATCACGCGGACGACGACATTGAATGCGCGCCGCTCGCGCGAGATGTTGACGCGGAAGCGGCCGCGGCCGGGGATCTCGTAGGCCAGATCGAGATCTCGCGGGAAGGGACCTTCGCCGCGACCGAGGTCGGCAGACAGGTGCCGGACGATCGCCTCGGTATCTTCGCGGGTGAGCGGGTCGAGGCGCAGTTCGACGAGCGAACCGTGGAAGCGGTAGAGAGGGGTGCAGCCCACCTGGAAGTGGATGTCCGAGGCTCCCTTCTCGAGTCCGAGGAGAAGGAGCTTCTCCAGCGTTTCACGATCCATCCGGCAATCCCCCCGACGATCCACGACCGAGCAATCTGCTTCCTGCCTATCGGCGAGTGGGGCGCTGCGCTGTAATTTCGCACGGCAATCCGGCGCCCCGGGGGGTTGGGTCCGCTATCGTGCGATCCGCGTGACGAGCGAAACTAAAGCAGGGCAGAAGGGCGGCTCGGGGCGCAGGCGGCCTGGGCTGGTCGCCATCCTCGCGCTGGTGTTGGCGGCGCCGGGAGTCGCACGGGCGGAGGCCGAGGAGGCGCCTGCGGCGCCGATGGTCGATCTCGACCGTCTGCTCCAGCTGCCGGATTCCTACCGCGAGCGCGTGCAAGGAAGCCCCGGACGCGCCCACGGACCAGACGTCTGGCGGCTGCGCTTCGCCGCCGCCGATCGCGCCGTTTCCGAAGCTAGGCAGGATCTTGCGAACGCCCAGGCGGCCCTGGGGAAGCTTGCGGGGGGAACTTCCGATTGGCAGTTGTCGGCTCCGGGGCTCGCCGCGGGCGGCGACCGCGAGAACTCCCCGCTCAGCTTTCGGCTCCGGGAACAAATCCGGAAGAGAAAGCAGGAACTCCAGGATGCGGAGAGGGGACGACTGGATCTGGAGGTCGAAGCCAATCTAGCCGGCGTGCCGAAGGGCTGGCGGGAGGCGCCTTCGGTCCCGGAAACGGACGCCAGGGGCGAAGGGGCGCGCTGACGCAGCACTTCGCTGCGTCCTTTGCAGGGGGGGCGATCCCGGCTAACCTGCCGCCGCCAGACGCCATAGGAGACACCGAAATGGCCGACTCGGAAGAAAACGTTCCCGCAGAGGACAACGACGAGCCGCGAGGCACGCTCGATACGACGTCGGTGCTCTACGTCGTGTGCGGCATTCCCGTGGTGATCATCTTCCTGGTCGGGCTCTTCTCGCTTGTCGGAGCCTGCGACCAGATGAACATCATGGTGCCGGCCTGAGCCTGCCTTCCGCGGTGTCGCGCGAAGCGAGGACACCGCCCCGCGTCCGTCCCGGTACGCGCCAGGGTTCGTAAACGCGCAGGCCACCGGCAGCGCTCGCCGGGGTGCGTTCAGTTGCGTTTCGCTCCACGAATCGACGTGTTCGGGAGAATTCCCTCTCAACCGACCGCCGAACGCTGCCGATTCAGGGGCCATGCAGCGGTTCCCGATCTTTTCGCTTCTCGTTCTCATCGCGTTTGCGATGGGAAGCGTCGGCTGCCAGAGCTTTCTCTCGACCGGGCGGAACTACGACTACTTCGCCCGGCCGCACCAGGATGACGCCTGGAGCCCAAAGATCGGCCAGTGGCAGCGACGCGCGCGGGCGGACCGTGATCGCGAGCGCCCGCTGCCCGGGCCGGCGATCGTGGCCACCCCAACACCGACCCGGGCTGCCATCGCGCCGCACCCGAGCAAGACCGTGACCGACTCGAAGGCCGAGATCCCTGCATCGGCGGGCGCGAATAAGTCTGCGGTTCTCGCGGCGGAAGCGGGTACGGCTTCTCCGGAGCCGGCCGCCCCCCTCGTCCGAGCCGTGACGCCGTCACCGGCGGACGGGTCCCTGCGCGAGAAATACCGCGACTTTCGGAGCGAGCGCCGTCGGGCCCTCGCCCGGGACCTCTCGGGCTGGATCCAGGAGCAGGCACAGCAGCACTACCGACCGGACGACAGCCGCGACCACTGGGCCACCCTCGAAGAGACGTTGCGCAGCAACGGTGACGATTGCGATGGACTCGAACTGCTGGTCTACGACGCGCTGCTCGCGCTCGGATTCGACGCCACCGAGGTCTACCGAGCCATCGTCTACCGCCCCGAGGATCTCCAGCACCACATGGTGACACTCTGGTTCGAAGATCCGGAAGACCCTTGGGTGATCGACCCCACGGGTGCCATGACCGATTCGATGCAGCGCATGTCCGATCTTCCGGGATGGGTGCCCCTCAAGGTGTTCGGACTCCACTACGAATACAGTGTGCATCCCGTCGCTCGGCAGGTGGCGCAGAACTTCCCAGTGGTTGCACCCGTCGCTTACGCGCGCAGCGACTGAGGCGCCCGCCCGGCCTCCCCGTCGCCCGTGGAACCGCCCGGCCCGCGTGGTAATCTCGCCCTGGGGGTGGGGGTTTGGTGCGAGAGCCGAAGGCACGCTTGCTTTGGAGCGCCATCGCGGTCTGCGGTCTGGCACTTGTGTGCGCGCAAGCCGCGGCCGGCGCCGAGGGCTTTGACACGATCGCCATCGACCCGGGCCACGGCGGCGACGATGCGGGCGCCCGGGGTGCTTCGGGCCACTCCGAGAAGGATCTGGTTCTCGATATCTCCCGGCGACTCAAGCGCCGGCTCGAGGCCCGCGGGCTGAAGGTGGTGCTCACCCGCACCGGGGATCGTTTTCTCGACCTCGCGGCGCGCCCGGCACTCGCGAATGCCGCGCACGCCGATCTCTTCCTTTCGATTCACGCGAACGCAGCGGCGAGTTCGCGCGTAGTGGGGGTCGAAACCTTCTTCCTGTCGCTCGACGCCAGCGACGAGGCCTCGCGACGCCTTGCTGAGCGCGAGAACCGCAGCGGATCGCAGTCCGCGGAGCGAGGCGGGGTCGACCCGTTGGAGCGCCTGCTTCACGATCTAAAGCAGAACGAAACCCTGCGCGAATCCGATGTCCTGGCACGCTACGCCGAAGCGGAACTGGCAGACCTGGGGCCGAACCCTTCGCGCGGCGTCAAGCAGGCACCCTTCGCAGTGCTGATGGGCACGCGCATGCCCTCGGTGCTGGTCGAAGTCGGCTTCATCTCGAATCCGGCCGAGGCGCGTTCGCTGGCTCGTCCCCAGCGCAGAGAGGCCATCGCAGGCGCGTTGGCCAGGGCGGTCCTCGCGTACGGGGCACGTTTCGATTCGCGGTCCGAGGCGGGGCGCCACGCCCGGGAGGAAACGGGGTACGATGCGCCGGCCCAGCGCAAGGCCCCCGCTTTTCGGGACCGGTTGCTGGCGGTAAAGGAGCCGGGTTCTCGATGAGAAGAGATGGCCGCGCGGCGGACGCGCTGCGAACAATCGCATTTGACCTCGACTTCACGGCGAACCCGCTCGGATCGGTGTTGTGCCGCATGGGTCGGACCGCCGTGCTGTGTACCGTTTCGGAGCAGGCGGGTGTGCCACGCTGGCTCAAGGGAAGCGGACAGGGCTGGCTCACGGCCGAATATTCGTTGCTACCGGGTTCCACCGATCAGCGCGTGGAGCGCGAGGCGACCCGCGGGCGCCTGTCGGGGCGGACCATGGAGATCCAGCGCCTGATCGGGCGCAGCCTGCGCGCGGTGGTGGACCTGCGAGTGCTCGGAGACCGCACCTTGTGGATCGACTGCGACGTACTCGAAGCCGATGGCGGCACGCGCACCGCCTCGGTCACCGGCGCCTGGGTGGCGCTGGCGCTGGCCTGTCGGCGCTTGCAGGCACGCGAAAAAATCACAGCCGATCCGCTCCGGACCTCGGTTGCGGCGGTTTCGGTGGGCATCGTCGATGGTGAGGTTCGGTTGGATCTCCCCTACGAGGAAGATGCGCGCGCGGACGTCGACATGAATTTCGTGATCACGGGGGAGGACCAGTTCATCGAGGTCCAGGGCACCGCCGAAGGGGCCGCTTTCTCGCGCGAGCAACTCGACGCGCTGACGTCGATCGCGCTTCGGGGCGCTACGGGCATTCGCGAAGCACAGGCGGAGGCGCTGCGCGGCGCGAAGGTCTGATGCCGAAGGCGCGTCCCGCGTTGGTGATCGCGACGACGAATCCGGGAAAGGTCTCCGAGATCGAGGCCATCCTCGGAGACTGCGGAGTCGATCTGCGTCCCCTGCCGGACGAACCGTTGGTGCGGTTCCCCGAAGAGGGGGACGACTACGCGCGCAATGCAGAGGCGAAGGCGCTGGCGGCGGCGCGACAGCTCGGGGTTCCCGCCCTGGCGGACGATTCGGGTCTCGAGGTCGACGCCCTGGGAGGGCGGCCCGGGCCCTTTTCGGCGCGCTATGGGGGCCCCGGACTCGAAGACGCGGCGCGCGTCGAAGCGCTCCTGGCCGAACTGTCAGAGGTCCCAGCCGCGCGGCGCGGCGCGCGCTTTGTCTGCGTCGTTGCCCTGGCGGACCCGGACGGGACCTGCGTGCTCGCCACCGGCGTGTGCGAGGGGGCGATTCTCAAAGCCCCGCGTGGCGAGTCCGGGTTTGGTTACGACCCGATCTTTCAACTCGAGGGTCGCAGCGAGTGCCTGGCGGAAATCGGTGCCGCGGAGAAGAACCGGCTCTCCCACCGCGCGCTGGCGTTGGGGCAGTTGCTTCCAGAACTCCGGCGACGTCTCGGGCTTGCCTGACCGCCTTGCCGGTGTGGCTCAGCTCATCACCGCGAGCGTCGAGAGGATCGCCCCGAGGCTGGCCGCCGCCAGTGCGATGGGGAATTGCGTTCGCACGTGGTCCATCAGGTCGCAGCCGGTGAACATGCTCGAGAGGATCGTGGTATCGGAGATCGGTGAGCACTGATCGCCGAAGACCGCCCCTCCGAGCACCGCGGCAAAGCAGACCTGGACGTAGGTGGGGTCGGGGTTCAGTGCATAGGCCAGCGGGAGGGCCAGCGGGAAGACCACCGCGTAGGTTCCCCAGGAGGTGCCGGTGGCAAAGGCGATGCCCATGCACAGGAGGGTGAGCGCAGCCGGTAGAACCACCGCGGGGATGCCGTCTGCCAGCGCGCCGACGACGAAGGAGGCGGTCCCGAGTTCCTTCGACACGGTTCCGAGAGTGATCGCGAGAGCCAGCACCACGGCGCCCACGGTCATCTGCTGACAGCCATGCAGGAAGCCGTCGAGGATGTCCGTGAGGGACATGCCGCGCAGGCGTGCAACGAGCATCGATGTGAGCAGGGCGCCAACGAAGGCCTCGTCGATCCGGTTCTGGTCGAAGAAGACGATGGGGATCACGGCGACCGAGAGCAGCGCGACGATCGGCAGCGCGAAATCCAGCAGACTCGGGGTGTAGGTGCTCGGTTGGTCCCGGCCGGGCGCCGCCGGGATCCGCATGATCTCGGCGCCGGGGCGGTCCAGGCCCTGGCCACTTCGCGCCCGCTCGCGCGCGAGGGAAAGGGCTCGCCCGCACCAGGGAAGCCAGCCCAGCGAGAAGAGCAGCGTTGCCAGCAGTGCGAGCATCGCGTAGAAGTTGTAGGGCAGGGCGCTCCAGAAGAAGGCCTCGGCGAGTTGCTCGGTGGCCAGAATGGGGATCGTCCCGGCCACGATGCCCGCCACGTAGAGCGGCCAGGCGTTGAAGGCGAGCAGGGTGGCCACCGGGGAGGCGGTCGAGTCGACGACGTAGGCGAGTTCTTCGTGGCTGATGCGATGCCGATCGGCGACGGGCTTTACGGTCGAGCCGACCAGCACGGTGCTCACCGTGCCGCCCTGGTGGAAGACCAGGCCCATGACCCAGGTGAAGAAGAGGGCGCTGCGCGGCCCGCGAATGCTTTGCACCACCCAGTTGGCGAAGTGCAGCGCACCCCCGGTCTTTTCCCACATCCCGATCAGCCCGCCGAGGCACCAGAGGTAGATGATCAAGATTCGCGCGAAACTTTTGGTGCCGAGCGCCGGCAGTACGAAGTTCGAGATCGGATTCGCCTCGGCGAAGCTCCACGTCGTGACGAAGATCACGGCGCTGCCCGCGAGGATGCCGGCGGCGAGCGCGGGGATCACGCGCCGGGTGGCGAAGGCGAGCCCGATCGTGACCAGCGCGGGCAGAAGCGAGAGCCAGGTCGCGGTCTGCGTCTCGGGCATCGCGGCGAGTCTACCCCAGGCACCGCGGCGGGCCCGGTCGCGGGGCTAGACTGCCCGAATGAAAGAAGCGCTTCGAATCGCCCTGCGCCCGGACGTCTTGCGGCGCGCGGGCTCCTAGCGCGATGGCTGGCTGCGAAATCTGGCTGATCCGCCACGGCGAGAGCGATTGGAACGCAGCCGGGCGTTGGCAGGGTCACGGCAACCCGGGACTCTCCGCGCGCGGCCGGGAGCAGGCCGCCGCGCGGGCTCTTCGCCTTGCGGGGGAAGGCTTCGACGCGCTCTACGCCAGCGATCTGCAGCGTGCGCTCGAAACGGCTGCGGCGATCGGGGTGCGGATTGGGCTCGAAGCGGTCGTCGATCCGCGGCTTCGCGAGCGCGACGTCGGGCGTTGGACGGGGCTCCGCGCCGCGGAAATCCGCCGTACCGAGGCCGCGTTGCTCCTGCGCTTCGAACGCCGAGACGATCCGGATCTCCGGCCCGGGGGCGGCGAGAGCGACAACGACCTCGCGCGCCGGGTGCGTCCCTGCCTGGCCGAACTCGGCGCCGCGCACCCCGGACAGAAGATCGCCTGTGTCACCCATCTCGGGGTGGTGAGACTCTTCGCTCCGCAGAGCGCGCCCGACTTCGCCTCGGTGACGGTGATCAAAGGCTGAGGGACTCAGCGCGCGCCGCGACCCGGCTCGGTGCGCCAGACCCGCAGTCCCTCGAGCAGGACCCAGACGTCGAGCAATAGGACGGCGCTGCCGATGCCGGCGAGCAGCGCGTACTCCTCCAGGTTCGCGAAGTAGCCCAACAGCGCGTCGACCATCGCCCACAGCGTCATTCCCGCGACCAGCGCCATGGGAACCAGCGTGTAGGCGACCGGCCGTCCCTGGCGTCTTAGCCACAGCGATACCACCAGCAGAGTGACGCCGGCGACGAGTTGGTTGGTGGTGCCAAAGAGCGGCCAGAGGATCAGGCCGCCCTGGCCGCCGCCCTGGGTGAGGGCCAAAAGGAGTGCGGCGCTGATGCCGAGGCCCCCCGCGAGATAGCGATTGCGGAGCGAGCGGATGCCGTAGGAGTCCGCGAGTTCGGAGATGACGAGGCGTTGGATGCGCGCGCCGGTATCGAGCGAGGTGGCAGCGAACGCGATCACCATCACGGCGATGAAGACGCGACCGGTGTCCTCGGGAATGCCCAGCGCTTCGAGGAAGCGGGCCCCTCCCATCACGAAGGCCTCGAGTTTCGCCGAGAGGCCGCTGGCGGTCTCCCAACTTGCGTAGTGCTGGTTCCACTCCGCCTGGCTGGCGAAGCCGGCGGTCGCGGCGAGCACCGCCAGCAGTCCGAGGTACCCCTCGCAGAGCATTCCCCCATAGCCGATGGGGCGCGCGTCGGTCGCGCGTTCGACCTGCTTCGACGTGGTTCCCGAGGCGACCAGTCCGTGGAAGCCGGAGATGGCCCCGCAGGCAATCGTGATGAAGAGAAAGGGAACCATCGGCGGCGCCCCGGCGGGCTGCCATTGGATCGCCGGAGCCATGATCTCGGGCTGCAGCACGAAGAGGCCGGCGGTGAGCAGGACGAGCCCTGTGACCAACTGGTGGGAATTCAGGTAGTCGCGCGGCTGCAGCAGCAGCCACACCGGCAGCACCGAGGCCACGAGTGAGTAGAGCAGCAGGATCCACACCCAGGCCGTGACCGAGATCCCTAAAAGCGCCGGAAAGGCCGCGGCGAAGGCGTCGCCGAAGAAGATCGACGTCAGCAGCACGGCGTACGCCAGAAGCGACGGACCGAGCAGCCCGACACCGCGGCGATGGACGCCCCAGCCCAGGGCGAGAGCGAGGAAGAGCTGGATCCAGATCGGGAAGATCGCGCCCGGGTTGGCCTGGAAGAGGGTTCCGATGATGAAGGCAAAGACCGCCAGCACGATCCAGATCAGGAACGAGATGATCACCAGGAAGAGCGCCTGTACGCGCTTTGAAATAACTTCGCCGGCGATGTCCCCGATCGAGTGACCGCGGTGGCGCAGGCTGATCACCAGGGCCGCGAAGTCGTGGACCGCACCCATGAAGAGGGTGCCGATCACCACCCATAAAAGGGCCGGGAGCCAGCCCCAGATCACGGCGATCGCGGGCCCGACGATCGGTGCGGCGCCGGCGATCGAGGTGAAATGGTGGCCCCAGAGAATCCGCAGCGGCGTCGGGACGTAATCGACGCCGTCGCGGAATTCAGTTGCGGGAACCCGCTCGTTGGCATCGAGCCCAAAGAGCTTGCGCGCGAGGAAACGCGAGTAGAAGCGGTAGCCGAGCGCAAAGGCCACCAGCACCAGGAGGGCGAGAACGGCGGCGTTCATCGGGTGCTGCGCTCCTCGGGGGTTGGCCCCGTCCGGCAGGGCCGTCGAGACGCGCCGCGCGCGGGAGGGGGGGCGGTGCTGGACCCTGCTGCAAGGCTCCCGACCTACGCTATCAGACTCGGGGTGCCCCGCTCGCGCGAGTCGCCCCGGCTGTCGCATACTGGGGGCCGGGGGGAAGCGTGAGCGAAGACGCCGGTCGGATGGCGCCCGGTGGTCCGAAACCGGCGGGCGTGGGGGCCATCGCCCTTGCGCTGGCGGGCGGTGTCGCGGCCTCGCGCGCGCTCGGCTACCTGCGAGACGTTCTGCTCGCCGACCGCGTGGGCGCAGGCGGCGAGGCGGATGCCTACTACGCGGCCTTTCAGGTCCCCGACCTGCTCAACTACCTATTGGCGGGAGGCGCGCTCGCGATCGCCTTCATCCCGCTCTACAACCGGGTTCGGAACGCCGATGGCGACCCCGCAGCGGCAAAGCTCTTCGCGAACATTCTCGGCTGGGTGGCCGTGGTCTCAGTGCTGGGGACCGCGGCCCTGTGGTGGTACGCCGACGCGCTGATCGCGCTCCAATTTCCGCGCTTTAGTCCTGCCGAACACGAACTGACCGTGCGGCTCACCCGCATCGTGCTTCCGGCACAGGTCTTCTTCCTGACCGGGGGGATCGCGCGCGCCGTCCTGATGGCCCACGGGCGTTTCACGGCCCAGGCGCTCGCTCCGGTGCTCTACAACGTCGCCGTGATCCTGGGCGGGTGGTGGACGGGGACGGCCGAGGGATTCGCCTGGGGCGTTCTCGTCGGCAGTTTCCTCGGTCCCTTTCTCCTCGCCTTTGCCCTCCTGCTGCGCTCCGGGCTTCCGCGCATCGGTTTGCGCATCGCCTTTGATCCATCGCTGCGCGCCTACCTGTGGCTCGCGCTCCCGCTGATGCTGGGGCTCTCGCTGGCCACCGTGGACGAGTGGTACGAGCGCTGGTTTGGCGGTCTGCTGGCGACGGGAACCGTGGCCCACCTGGCCTACGCGCGAAAGTTGATGATGGCCCCGGTGGCGATCGTGGGGCAGGCGGTGGGCGCAGCACTGCTGCCGGTGTTGGCGCGCCTGCACGCGAACGCCAGCGAGCACGAATTCGGCCAAACCCTCGACCGCACGCTGCAGGCGGCGGTCTCGCTGGCGCTGCTGGCCGCGGGGGCTTCCTTTGCGCTGGCCCGCCCGCTGGTCGAGGTGGTCTATCGGCACGGTCGTTTCCTGGAGGCGGACGCTGCGGCCGTGGCAGCGATTCTGGCGGTGCTCTCCTTCGGGGTGCCGGCCTGGGTCGTCCAGCAGGTCGCTGCGCGCGCCTTCTACGCCCGGGGAGACACCTGGCGTCCGATGATCCTGGGGAGCGTGATTGCCCTGGTCGCGATCCCGCTTTACCTCCACGCGGGGCAGGACCACGGGGCCCCGGGTCTGGCGGGGGCCGGCGTTCTGGCGATGAGCCTGAATGCCGTGGCGACCCTCGCGTGGGCGCGCTGGCGGCAAGCCTCGCCGCGCCTGGGCGCCTTCTTCGCAAGTGCTGCGCGCGCCCTCCTGGTGGCGTGCCTCAGTGCCTGGGCGGTGCGGGCGCTCGCCGGAGAGCCCGCCGCGGATTGGTCCGGGGCGGCGTTCGCGCTGGCCCGCGGCGCCTCGGTGTACGCGGCGCTCGCGCTGGGGCTCGGTTATCTGCTGGGGGGGCCGGCGCTGCGCGGCGCGCTCGGTCGACTCTGGCAGCGTCTGGCCCGGCGCCCGTCTCGATGACTGATGTTTCGGCTTCGGCTTCGGTCTCGGGTTCGGTCTCGGGCTGGGAGTTCTGGATCGACCGGGGAGGCACCTTCACCGATTGCGTGGCGCTCGATCCCGACGGCGGCATGCATTGGGCGAAGCAGCTCTCGAGTGACACGGCGCCAGTCGAGGTGATTCGACAGATTCTCGAGAGAGCGGATGCGGTCCGGCCGGGGGACGCGTTGCCGGCGTGCCTGGTGAAGTCCGGGTCGACGCTGGCGACGAATGCACTGCTCGAGCGCCGGGGGGTGCCAACGGGCCTGGTGGCGAATCGAGGTCTCAGCGGCGTCTTCGAGATCCGCACCCAGCAGCGGCCGGATCTTTTCGCCCTCGACGTCCGCTGCCCGGCGCCGGTACACGCGCTCGCCATCGAGATTCCGGGGCGGGTCGATGCCGAGGGTGCGGTCCTCGAAGCCTTCGATCCAGAGGCCGTGCGAACGGAACTTGCGAAGGCTCGCCGGGCCGGCGTGCGCTCGATCGCGGTGGCGCTGATCCACGCCTATTCGAGCCCAGAATTCGAGCGCCAGGCGGTGGCCATCGCGCGAGAGGAAGGCTTTGAATACGCGGTGTCCTCGCACGAAGTGGCTCGCGAATTGGGGCTCCTGGCGCGCGGTGAGACCGCGGCCGTGGATGCCTACCTGACACCGCTGCTCCGGGAGCACGTCGAAGGGCTGCAGGCTGCGCTGCCCGGGTCGGTGCTGCGCTTCATGCAATCGTCGGGCGGGCTGGCCTCGGCCGAGCGTTATCGCGGTCCCACGGCGTTGCTCTCGGGGCCCGCGGGTGGCGTGGTGGCGGCGGCACGGGTGGCCCGCGAAGCCGGCTTCGATCGCGCCCTCACCTTTGACATGGGGGGAACCTCAACGGACGTCTCGCTGGTGCGCGGGGCGACGCCGGAAGCCACCTTCGAATCCGAGATCGGGGGCGTGCGCGTGCTGGCCCCGATGTTGCGGATCCATACGGTCGCGGCCGGCGGCGGCTCCCGATGCCGTTTTGACGGCTTCCGGCAGAGTGTCGGGCCCGAGAGTACCGGCGCCGATCCGGGCCCCCTCTGTTATGGGCGGGCCTCGGGTGACAGTACGGAACATGAGCCTTCCGGGGGACTTGCCCTCACTGATGTCAACTATTTTCTAGGAAGAATCCAGGGCGATCGCTTCCCCTTCACGCTGTCGCAAGAGCCGGTCGTACGGGCACTCGAGGCCGTCCAGGCGGAGTTGGCCGCAGCCGGCTTCGAGCGCGACCTCGATGCCGTGGCGGCCGGCTTTGTCGAGGTCGCGAACGCCAACATGGCCCAGGCGATCCAGCGGGTTTCGGTCGCTCGCGGCGCCGATCCACGCGACTTCGTGCTGGTGGGCTTCGGCGGCGCGGGCGGCCAGCATGTGTGTGCGTTGGCGCGCACGCTTTCGATTCGGCGCGTGCTGCTGCACCCGCTGGCAGGCTTGCTCTCGGCCTACGGGATCGGGGTTGCCGAGGCGCGCTGGGATCGCTCCCGGGATGTCGGGCGCGTGCACCTGCCGCGGGATTCGACGGCGCTTCCCGAGAGCCTCGTCGCCACGCTTGCCGAACTCGAGGCCAGCGGCCGGAGCGAACTGGCGGAGGATGGGGTCTCGGAGTCGGATGCCGTGTGGGAGCATTTCCTCGACCTCCGCTACGCGGGCACCGACACCGCACTCTCGATCCTGTGCCCGCCTGCGGAGGGAACTCTGTGCGAGGCCTTCCTGGCGGAACATCAGCAGCGCTTCGGCTACTGCCGCGAGGATCGCGCGATCGAGATCGTGACCGCCCGGGTGCGCGGACGGGGCGCGCCGCGCGCCGTGGGCTTCCGCCCCGAAAGCGTCGGGGTCGCCGCGAAAACGAAAGGCGCATCCCCGAAGCCGCTTCGCTACGAGACCATCTGGTTTCCGGATGTCGGAAGGCAGCGAGTCCCGATCTACGCCCGGGAGGACCTACGGCCGGGGTTTACGAGGGAGGGCCCGTTCCTCGTGCTCGAGGCGACGGGGACGGTGGCGGTCGACCCGGGGTTTCGCGCTCGCGTCGAGGTCGGTGGTCTGCTGATCCTCGAAACCGATGGCGCAGCCATGGCTGCGAAATCGGACCCCCTGGAAGAGGCCGACCCCGTGCGCCTCGAGGTCTTCGGGAACCGCTTCATGGCCCTGGCCGAGCAGATGGGAGCCGTGCTCCGAAACACCGCGGTCTCCACCAACATCAAGGATCGCCTCGACTACTCCTGCGCGGTCTTCGACGCCGAAGGCGGACTGATCGCCAACGCGCCGCATATCCCGGTGCATCTCGGCGCCATGCAGGAGACGGTTCGCGCGGTCCGCGAGCGCTTCCCCGAACTTCTCGAGGGCGAGGCCGTCGCCACCAACGACCCCCTCGCCGGGGGCTCGCATCTCCCCGACGTGACCCTGGTGACGCCGGTTTTCCTGGACTCGGCGCGGCCGGTGTTCTTCGTGGCCAGCCGCGGGCATCACGCCGATATCGGCGGGCGCACGCCCGGATCGATGCCGCCGGATTCCCG
>Ga0209554_1002243_pt1 | contig 13570 bp, 16 predicted proteins | sample MarorgKNORR_S2LV_5_FD_188221 | JGI IMG/M metagenome (GOLD analysis project Ga0209554, IMG submission 188221) | Marine microbial communities from the Southern Atlantic Ocean, analyzing organic carbon cycling - Bottom_A/KNORR_S2/LV (SPAdes) (version 2) | ecosystem: Environmental > Aquatic > Marine...
CCGTGCAAACCAACTCAATTTTTTAAAAAGGCTCAGCAACATCATGATCCCCAACGCAAAGGGGATCAAATAGATCAAATGCATATCATGACCTTTATCGATCCCGCCTTCTGGAAAAATTGATGAGGAAATCATCCCAAAGAAATTGTAGATACCGTACCAAAATCCATCTGAATATTGAGTGGATGGCCAGAGCCGTCCAAACAAATTAGGCTGGATCTGTGTCCAAAAGAACATGGACGTCCAATAACCTGCAGAAATACCTACAAAGATATGTTCTGCAATTTTATAAAATGGATTATCCTTATACAGGAATGAAAAGATCGCCAGCGTTAAGAAGACTGCGACCCAGGCACCAAATATTTCACCAAACATCATGTACTCCTTAATACTTTTTTGAACGATTACGTTCTATTAAATAACCAACATTTCCCAAGACGATAAAAAGAACGATCACCAAATGAGCAATAGACTGGGCATCCATACCACTGGTTCCAATCCCCGGAACACCAATGAGTTTTTCATATTCTGCTGCACCAGGCATTCCTGCCAAGATTCCCTGTACCTGACCCGATGCAACATAAGGCATCACTTCATTCACTTGAATAGAAGTTGTTCCTGTACTCATGGGTACATTTGTAGGGTCTACAGCATACTGGACCCATTCAATTGTTCCCGGATATCCAGCAGAGGCCGAAAAGAGAAAATCAAAATCTTCAAATCGGTTCACACCCTCCATCATGGGAATTTCAGTAACTTTTGTTCCTTTTGCATCGATGGTGTAAAGTTTTCTGATATTACTTACAATACCTTTAACGACAGCTTCATTTCCCGGGCGAAATCCCAGTAAAACATAATCTTCGCCATAGGTCAATCCATATTCGTCACGCGCCACCAAATTTAAGGCATCAGACGCTAAAAATTGCCCATCAGGCCAAAGGCAGGTAACATAGACTTTATGTTTATTTTTAAATAAATGGCGCAAAATAGATAAAACCATGGGATGAATTTCAGGTTTTGTGCTGGGACCATATTCACATGAGACCAATACCTTGGATCCATGGGGCAAAGCATCAATCGTATCGTAAACCTGTTGTGTTGTTGGTGTCGCCCTAATGGGTAATCCCATTGGGAAAAATAATGGTAAAATCACCGCCAAAGCGATAACCAGGAAGATCCAACGTCGATCCACTGAACTCATTTTTATAATCAAATCAGTTATGTATTTCATCATTATTCTCCAATATAGGATTTTTCAATTCCGAGAATATATCGGATTGACGTTGAAAAAATACCCAAACCAATACCCATCATGATGGATCTAGTACCAGCAACATTTGGATTCATATAAATCCATTCTTGCAGATGAGGTAAATAGAATATCCCAGGTTGATCCAAGGGCCAACCCATGGAGGAACCAGCGGAAGTGACTATGATGATTCCCACAGAAACAAAAATAGCCGTGTATTGTTTATTTTTCAAAACTGAATTAATAACGACACCCCCAATCAGTACCAAAAGATACATAATAAACCAACTGGAAATGCTACTACCCAATGGAACTCGACCAATCATAATAATAATCCCAGCGACGAGAAGCAAGGTTGCTTCAAAATTCCGGATTCGAAAAGCACGGTATGATGCAGATGCAACAAAGAAAGCGAGTAATGCAAACATAGTTGCCCCGAGCGGTGCGAACATATACGTAAAGATCCATTTAAAAAGGGTACCATCTGCAGTTACATGTGTTCCCCAGGCAACATCAGGGTTCCCTTTGTAAAAAAAACCGGCAATAATTGCCAATATAAAGCCACCAATAGCAAACAGGCTGTATTGCCAGCCCTTTTTCTTTCGGATCACTTTCTGCATTTGCATTTTAAGCAAATTGAATCCGCCGAGAAAAATAGCGAAACTGGCGAGAATATCGAACCATTGCGTCGCATCGTCATCTACGAAAGCTTTAATGTTCGGTTCGTCAATGAACCACCCAAACAGGGTAAGTGAGCCAATAACGGCTACAATCAAAATTGGGATATGTCTTTTCCAAAGCATAAAAATTTTCCTTATTTCACCGTGAGAAATTCAAGAATACTAAAATCAATCATTCCACCATCATGAAGAAAGCGTAGAATGACTCCAAATAAGATCAAACCAATCACAATCAATTTGATCATATCCTGTCCCTTCACGCCGCCAATCAGTTCCGGCCGTTGTGATAAATAGGCACTGGCTGCGAAGAATTCTTCACCGATCAACGTATAATCGCAGGCAGTCACAAAAAATGGTATCTGGGCCTGTGATGCTGTGCCTGCGATCTGGATTGCACCAATGGAATTACCTGTTTCCGCAAGAAGCAAAGATTCAGCATAGAATTTTCCCATATACATACAGGCAGCAGGTTTTTCACGAACCATGATCCCATTCACTCCGGCAGCATAGGCAAATTGCTCATCGGTCAAATAATGCACCATATCTTCATGAAACATATCCGGCCGACCTTCGAGCAAATAAGATTCCTTACACGCTTCCTGGGCTGCTTTCATGACGATGGCACGGGAAACTGGGACATTCAGGGTTGTTTCGTATCGCGCCGTCATTTTTGAAACATGACCCAATATAATAACACCGGCAACGGTTTCAACTTGATCCATATCCATAATGCCAGGAACGTACAATACAGGTTTCCCCATTTCCGTGGAACGCCCCACAGCTTCCTCCACTGCTTTTAATCCAGGGATATCTCTTAAAAATATTTCTTCTCCGCGACGTGCTTTTCGGATGAAAAACATGAGGGTTCCAGAGAAGGTCATAATGGCCAGGAACATCACAAGTCGTTCTGTGATAAAGAACGGGTGCCCCATGAACCAATAGATCAGGAAGGAAAGTGTGATCCCTCCTGCCCCCATCATAAAATAACGATCATTCATGATTATCTCCATTTACGATCTTCGCATCGGTTTCTAATGCTTCGATCATTTGTAGTAATAATTCTATGTTTTCAGGTTCTTCAAAAACCTGGACTGTGCGGTAATAATTTTCTGATTGGATAAATACATTTAGGATTGGTCCTAAAAAGACCAGGGCATGACTCCCAAGGAGTGTTAATGGTTTTGTCATTTCCAAAAAGATGACGGCAGGGGTGACAAAACCGGAACCGTGGATCTTTTTGGCGATTCTTTCAAGAAATAATTTATCTTGATCATCCAAGGAAAGATGTGCTGGATGAGACTCGGATACCAGTAATTTTTTTATACCACTAAACATTATTATCCTAATTCCTTATCTTAATCCTAATTCTTAATCCAGTCTAATCCGTCTCAACCATTTCAAGATTAGCCCGCGGTATGGAAAAAACATCATTGTCAATTTTGACTTTTGCCACACGAACCATCGTTTCAGATTCCATTTGCTGAAGTTCTGGCGGTAAACTCATTACTTCACCCATTCTACCAAAATATGGTGCACGAATAACACGAACCAAGCTACCTTTTCCGATTCCTTTTTCTTCAGATTCATAAACGGGTGTGTCAGGGATTTCACTTTCTTGTAAGGGAATCACAATTTCGGGGCGAATCACCCCAGCACGGATCTGTGTAGCACCATTGATGGAGACGAATTTACCATCATGCTCTTTTAATAAATCAAATGTTCTGCTCCCCATGCGAATGTTTCCATACCCTTCAGTTAAAACAAGTGAGGTAACTAGGTCTTCCGACCCAGTAATCGCCACGCCCAAGGTATACCCCAATATTTCTTCAAGGTCATAATAATTAAATCCACCTACAACCACACCGGCTATTTGTAAAGATAAAGCTTTTTTATACGTTTCAAGGCTGATAAAAGAGCCACCCACAACAATTTTACCTTGATGAGCTTCATTCAATAAATCTGCTGTCAATTCCTGATCGCGATCTGAAACAAGGATTTCCATATTTCCACGGCTCTCACCACCAATTCCAAAAATTCCCTGGATAAATGCCGCATCGGATTCTATTATAACGCCTTCCTCAGGGATAATGTTTTTTACGATCCCAGTCATATATGCATCCACTTCAACTGGAATAGGCGCATCTCGCATCACAATTTGTCCCGTTACGCCAGAAATAGATTCAATGGTCCCATCAATGGGTGATTTCACATCTGATTTAAAAAAACCAAACATTCCTTCCGTTTGAGCTAACATATCACCTTTTTTTACAGAATCTCCTTCACTAAAGAGCATGACATTCGGAACGTCAGCCGGACCGATGTTGAGAAAATTTGCCACCTTAACCATTTGAACATTGCCGGGCAAATCTGTTTTTGCAACAATGTCATTGGGTTCCAGGTGGTCTCCAACTTGCTTCGTTACTTCGCCCTTAATAGGAAGGCGACGATTCTTCGTAACTTTTGTGTGATGTAATACTTTAAGTCCTGGTGTATATGCGTGTGCCATTACTTGGGTTAAGACTAATTAGATAAGGAATTTGGATTTGGAGTTAGGTTGCTGTTTATTTTGGGTAAGGAATTTGGATTAAGAATTGGAATTGGGAAATGCTCCATCGTCGATGGAGTGATATTGTGTTTTAATTTATTATTCATCCTAATCCTTACTCCTTATATCAATCTTAATTCCTAATCCTGCTTGGGATATTCATTAACAGCTTCCGACCAATTTTTTAATGCGACTAATCTATTTTCAGAATCAGTGGGAATTGTAATCGGTCGATTGCGACCATCCAAAATCAATCCAACCACACCGCCATAAACGGTCGTTTCGATAGGTTCGCCCTTTCCTGCGCCAATATCCATTTTATTTGAAGGCGTTAATACTGCTTTGATGGGTTCATAGGGAGCATCGATTCGGAAGAGTTCATCTTTTTTCAATTCATGACGAATTTTATTTCCGTCCGGCATAGAGAATTCTACAGTAAGAACAATGGCGCCCGCTTTTGCTTTTCCAACGGGTGTAATACAAGTGCCAAGGCGAATTAAACAATCTTTATGAAATACTTCAAGGGCAGCGATCCGTGCTTCTTCGGCTAAATCTTCCTTTTCTATATTGGCCAGAACGCCCAATTGCGGCATCATAAATATGGAATCAACGGCAAGTTGTGTAATACCTTCGGGATTGAAGGAATCAATAAGCATTCTTGCACACTGAGCTCGGCGCGGTGCATGGCTTAATACACCTCCGGAACCTACGAGAAGATCCAAGTCCATCATATTCACAAGAGATTCACCGGAACTGGATTGATCAAAAGCATCAGAAATGGTTCTTTCTTTCTGTATTCCTTTTAAACTGGTGGCAAATTCCTTGTGCTGTATGAATGAGAGTCTTAATGCTTCTCGGGCAATGGCTTGTTCAATAATTAATTCTTCCAGGGATTGGGGAACCGTTGTGGGTCGAATCATTTTATTTCCGATCCGGTTTGTCAATTCTTTCCGGTCAATATCAAAAGGAACCCAGCGAAGAACATTATCCAATCCGGATTCTACTAATACATTACAGATGGAATAACTCATACCAAGATTAGCACTCACTGTCCGATTGAACTTGCCCTGAAAAACAGAAAAAATATCTGTTGTTGCGCCGCCAATATCAACACCCACAACCGTGATATTTTCTTTTTCTGCGATCATTTCTATTAAAGAGCCAACTGCGCTGGGTGTTGGCATGATGGGTGCATCCGTCCAGGACATGAGTTTTTTATACCCAGGAGCCTGCTGCATGACGTGCTCCATAAAAAGATCATGGATTTTGTCGCGGCACGGTTCCAGGTTTTCTCTCTCAAGAACAGGGCGAATATTGTCTGTGATGTCCAAATCTACCATTTCTCCCAACGTATCTCGGATCTGATCTTGGGCCATGTTGTTACCGGCATAAATCACCGGCAATTTAAAATTTTGTCCCAACCGTGGTTGAGGATTAGCCGCATGAAGAATTTCTGCTAATTCAACCACATGGGAAACCGTTCCGCCATCGATCCCTCCAGAGAGCAGAATCATATCGGGCCGAAGATCGCGAATCCGTTTGATCTTTTCATGAGGCAATCGTCCATCGTTGGATGCCATTACATCCATCACAATTGACCCGGCACCAAGAGCGGCCCGCTCTGCACTTTCGCCAGACATGGATTTAACCACACCAGCGACCATCATTTGGAGTCCGCCGCCGGCCGAACTGGTTGAAATATAAATATCCACGCCTTCCCCACCATTTTGGGGAGAAATAATCTCATCACCCTCCAGGAGTTTGCGGTTGGCTAATTCTTCCACTTCCATGACGGCATTTAATACGCCGCGAGTGACGTCTTCAAATGGAGCTTCCACGGTGGTTGGGGCTTCACCGCGGTGGGTCAAACGGTATTCGCCATCAATTTTTTGTATAAGGATGGCTTTGGTTGTGGTAGAGCCACAATCCGTAGCTAAGATTGATCTGAGTTCCATTTGGAAATTATATAAATATTAAAAATGCATTAAAAAATGGACGTAAAGATAGGTAAGGGGTGTGGCGAATATCAAGGAGTCAAAACGGTCTAAAACGCCACCATGACCCTTTAAGAGTGTTCCACTGTCTTTTACGCCTGCATCCCGTTTTAAAAGGGATTCTGTGAAATCACCAAATTGCCCAAACCCGCCAGTGATGAATCCCAAAATTAGAACATTTGTTAGACCAAAATAATCACCAAGCCACCCTTGATAATGGAACGAAACAAACAAGACTAATGAAGCAATCATTCCTGAAATGGATCCAACCCACGATTTTTTGGGGCTGACTCTCGGGAATATCTTTGCTTTACCATATTTTGTACCAAAAATAAAAGCCGCCGAATCACAAACCCAAACGGATAAAACCATAGTGAGTGTCAACTGGGTATTCATTGCGGAATCAAACTGTCTCAGATCAATTGCTGTTCCAAGTAGAACGGATACAAACAAGATCCCCGCTAATGTGTAAGCAATATTCAACCCGGGATTTTCCTCCTTAGAAAATAGTTCCCACACCAAAGTCAGTAATATCACAAGAATAATTGAACCAATAATTTGATGAGATGTCAATTGGGATTGAATATGAAAATAATAAGCAATTAAAACGGTTGTACTTAAACCAATCCAACGGAGTGGTGTCGCTCCCTTTTTTTCTGCCATTGTATAAAACTCACTTATTGCAATTAACATGGCGATCAGGATAAAAGCACTGTAATAAACACCACCAACCCATATTAATAATAACCATCCCGGTATGCCAAGAGCGTTAACAAAATTTCTTCCTTTCATCATTCCCATTCAATATTCCTTTTATACAAGTACGTTAACTAATCCCTGTTCTACTATAACATGGATTGGTGTACTGCCAATCATTTCCCCATCAATATTCAGTAGATTTTCTTCCTGGGGGATTATGGAAAATTCTTTCACTTGACGATACTCTACAAGTGGATCTCCTACGTGTCCACCACTGAATAATTTTGGAAATAACATTAATAGTTTAAGTCGACTTGCTTTCCGAGCAATAATTAAATCAATCAATCCGTCATTCAATTGGGCCAAGGGTGCCATTTTCATTCCTTTACCGGTATGAATAGTATTACAGCCAAGGATAAACCCAAAGTCTCCAACTATTATATTCCCATCTATGATAAGTTTAGCTAACCGTTGCTTCCCTTTCATCACTTCGATGATAGAAGCAACATTATAGCGTTGCTCTCCAAGCCATCGCATTTTTTCCGCTAAAAAATTTATATCTGTTGGCATTCCCCAACCCACAATATTGAATCCATAAATTATTTCTCCATTTGCATCCACTTTGGCGATATCAATAGGACGGAGCCTACCCGTTAGTATTCGTTTTGCAGCATGTTCCGGATCGAGGCAATCCAGATCATGCATGAATGAGTTTCCAGTTCCGCCAGTGACCAAGCCAATGGGAAGTTTTCGACCATCTGGTCGTTTCAACATCCCGTTGATCACTTCATGCATTGTACCATCTCCACCTATCGCACAAAAACCATCATAGCCGGTAAAATCCATTTCATTGGCATATTCCCGGGCATGTCCTGCATATTCCGTTTCTAAAACAGTTAATTCGGCACCACCTCCCTCAAATATGGGTCGAACCTTTTCGAGAATTTTAATTCCTTTTTTTAACCCGCCATGAGGATTGACCACCATATAAAACTTCTTCATTTTTTTACCTCATTATGCTGCATATATTTCCCATCGCCCCATTCGATCACTTCAATTTTAACTTTGGCTGTACCCTCATTTACAAAATCCAATTTTTTTGCTGCTCCATAGGAACAATCCAATATTCTTCCCTTCACGAATGGTCCACGATCGTTAATTCTAAGGATCAAGGATCTGTCATTAGCCAAATTGGTTACCCTGCAAATCGTATTGAGGGGCATTGTTCTATGCGCTGCTGTTAAGCCATACATATCGTAAACCTCGCCATTCGCCGTTAATTTGCCATGAAAGTCTTCCGCATAGAAGGAACTGATACCTGTCGTTATTTTTCGTTGTTTACCCTCTTTTTTGGAAGTCTTAAAAGATTTTACCTTCTTGGAGGTTGAGAATTTAGTATTTCCAGTCGCATATCTGGGTGCAATTGCACATCCCTGTAAAAGGATTAGGATAAGGATTAGGAATTTGGACTTAAATAGCATCGACTTGGCGAATTGCTTCATAGAGTACAATTCCTACACAGGTAGCAAGATTTAAACTCCTGATATTTGGATTACCCATGGGTATAGTACACGTTTGATCCCAATGTTTCTTTAGGAAGGCTTCATTGATCCCGGCGGTCTCACTGCCGAAAACAAGATGATCTCCATTCTTAAAATGCCTTGAAGTGTATGGATAGGATGATTTGGTGGTCAATAGATGAAATGCTCCATTTTTTACCAGGTTTTCACAGTATTGATCCAGGTTTGGAAAATATTCCCAATCGATGTGGCCCCAATAATCCAATCCTGCCCTTTTCAAGGTTTTATCAGACAATTCAAATCCAAGTTTACCAACGATATGAAGTCTTGTATTTGTCGCCCCGCAAAGGCGTCCAGTTGATCCAGTGTTCGGCGGTATCTGGGGTTCGAGTAAAACGATGGTGAACATTATAGATCCCCGTTGATCTTCGGAATGCAGTAGGGATCAAGTACAAGGGCAGTTGCCATGCCAAATAATGTTGCACCTTCATTTTTCAATTTTCGCACATGGTGAATATTCGAGATGCCCCCTGTTGCCATAATTGGGAGATCAAATTTAGAGAACAGTTTCACCATTTCTATTGTCCTGTCAAAAAGTGCTGGTCCTGAGAATCCACCACCTTCCTTTGAAAAATATCTCGGATTAATCCCCACTTCAATTGCCATTTTGAATTGGGTGTTCCCCGCATTGATAAACATCAGATCGGTGCTTTGGCAGATCTCGCCGATCTGTTCCAATTGTTCATTTGAGAAATCAGGAGACACTTTGATCGATATTGGGTTAGTTACAATTTTTCTAATTTGGTCAAGTAAAGATTCTAACTCAGTTGGGTCATCTCCAATTGTTCGCCCATTTTCTGTATTGGGACAACTAATATTCAATTCATAAAAATATGGTTTAGCAAATCCCCATAGTGCCTGGTTTACCACTCTCACATTTTCCACATATTCTTTTAACGAATTTCCTCCAATACTTACCCCTAAGGGTCGATCAAAATCCCACAGTCCATTTTTCGGAAGTTCAGCAGAAAAGGATTCCACCCCTTGCCCCGGCAACCCCATGGAATTAAGCAACCCTTTTTCTCCATCCAAACTAGCGTCCTGAAGGCGCGGTCTTGAATTCCCTAACCTTTCATCCTTCATAATTGTTTTTAAGATCACACCACCCAATCCCATTTGAAGCCAAATATTTAGGATCCCAGTTTCAGATTTAAATGATGATGCCACCAATGGTGAAGGAAATCTTAACCCAAAGATATCAACATCATTTCCAGAAGAAATTTTAAAATTGTAAAGGGGTGTACCTACAGCTGTAAAAGCTGATAAGGTTGCATCACCAAATTTGACAGCTGGCTCTAGATCGTGAGGTATAAAAAATATTGCCTGAAAGAAATAAAGAGTTTTGGTGACAATGAACCGGGTAGCACGATAACAAATAGAAAAAAATTGCGCTCTCAATTTTCCTCCTGCAGATGAGAACTGTCAACGGGTGCTTCATTCAGGTTAGATAGGACATATTGGAGGGTTTGGATCCTTTCATTTGCATTCTTATACTGGGGGGAGTTGGGATGATTTTCAACGATCCAATTAAAATATTTAAGGGCACTATCCAACTGTGTGGATCCGTCATAATGATATCCGACTGTAAATGCCGCAGAAACCGCTAACTCATTTTTTTCGTCCAATTCCATCACTTCTTTAAATAATTGGATTGCTTTTTCGGTGTTAACCGATATTTGTGCTTCTGCTTCAGAAAACTTTGTCTCCTGCTCTTTTAATTCCACCTGTACTCCAGAAGAGATGTAGGAGGCATACTCCGAGTTAGGATAGGTTTCCAGGAGTAAATTTCTTGCAGAATCCGCCTTGAGGGAATCCCCACTGTTTTCATAAATAAACGCCAAAGTAAACATGGATTTGGGATGGAAAGGGGAATTAGGATTTTCTGAAATGATCTTATTCAGAAATTCAATTCCTTTGTCCATTCTGTTAAAATTAAATGCTTCCAAGTCCGCAAGTTGATAATATAATTCTGAGACGGTTCTGTCAGGTACAATCACAGATATACCAGCAGTCGAGGTATCTGAATCAGAAGCATTTACTGCAAGAGTATCAATATTGGCAATGGAAAAATGTTGTTCCAGGTCCTTCTCAGCATTGAGGTAAGTGTCAATCGATTTGCTGCGGGTTTTTGCCATGGGAGAGAATAGGGATTTACTGGATTCTTTACTGACTTGATCAAAAAACTCTTTGGCCTTATTCAAGTCCCATTTCTCCGATGTATAGACCTGTCCAAGCAGATAATAAGCCTCCGCAGAAACAAGGGTCCTTGGGTAATCGCTTACGATGGATTCCAACCGTGTTTCAATTTCGGATGTTTCTCCCTGTACTTTGTATAACTGGACAAGTTCCAACTCAAGGTTTCCGGCAATTCGGTTAAACTTATCATCCGTGAGCATGCCTTTGATCTTGCGAGAGGCAGACCGATACTTTTTTTCAATGCGAAGAATCTTCAGGATCTGCAGGTGGGCGTTTTCGATCTTTTCCTTAGATAAAGAATTGGCGATTACATTTTCATACGCGTACCTTGCCAAATCATAATTCTCTTTATTAAAAGCCATCTCGGCCAGTCGACCATAGATAACACCCTTTTGTGCCCGCTCCTTTGTTAACTTTGCGCCTTCTTCTAAATATGAGAGTGCAGTATCATAATCTTTGAGTTCGCCAGCGATCTCCGCTAAAGATAAAAAGCATTTTGACCGAATATCCATTGAATTGGATTCATCAAGAAGTTGATTTAATTCATCGATCCCTGTTTGGGCATTCCCTTTTTTCCATTTGCAAATAGCCTGCCAGTAATTCGCTTCCTCTGCCTGGGCAGGGGATCCCTTGTCGACAACAATTTTCAAGTTGTCCAATGCCAAATCATAATCCTGCCGATAAAATCGGGCTTTGGACATGAGGAGGATCGCATCAATCCTGAATCTGGATTCGGGAAAATCTGATAGGACTTTCTGGCATTTTTGGATCGTTTTACCATATTTATCCATGGCAGAAATGGGAACGGCTTTCCCCTCTTTTTCCAGGCGAATCTTTTCTGCTTCTTCATAGTAGTTTTGGGCGTTATAAAAAGTATTGAAGTAAGCACACCCGCTAATGAGAAGCATTCCAAGGATGAAAACAACGGCAAATGATTGGAATGTGGATTTCATTTAGCGAGGAATTTACTTACTTGATTTCATGGGAAGAAAAAAATAATTTGAGGCTTATGCAATTCATGAATCTTTTACTACTCCTTGCCATATTCACCCTCTCCCAAGGCTTTGGGCAACCGGAGAGAGAACTTGAAAAATTCGGTTTCATTGAAATTAAAACCGACAGCATGGATGTTCCATTTTTTATCGATGGGGTTTATGTGGGAAGCCATCCACTGAATACGCCTGTACCCGTGATCCCCGGTTTCCATGAGGTCAGCTATATTCCACCGGACATTCAGAGAAAAAAGATCAGGGAAAATTTTACCGAGGGAATCAAGCGTGTTTACGTCGCGGAAAATGATACCTTAGATGTATTTCTTTACTACGACCATTACTTATCCCAGGTCCACGCTGTTAAAACTCAACTTCTTATTCAAAATACAATCGGACTATCTTTGATCGGTGTTCTCTTTTATATTGTTTTGTCCATTTTCTAAATCACGTATTTAAAACGACCCTAATTCTCTGTAATTTCAATCTATGCTAGAACATCATACCTATGAAAATGGGCTGAAATATAGCCCGGATTATAAATGGCCTGAAGAAGGCGCCGAACGGGATTGCCCTAGATGTGAGCAATCTTTAGAACTGGTAGAAGATTCAGACTCGTATTACGGGAAACCCTGGTGGTGTCCACCGTGCCAATGGCAATTCTCCGAGGAAGACCTGGATCAGGTCGAGATAGATTCTAAAGAAGGAGAATAAATTATGCCTTGGGCATAATGGGAATCTGATCCTTGATATCTTCGATAACCCATTCAACCACTTTTTTATCATCCAGGTATCCATAATCCGGAATAATATCAGGGATCTCATCATTCTCATCAATAAAATACGTCAAAGCAAACAGGATCTTTTTGATCGTGTTTTCGGCTAGATCAGGATACAATTCAAGAATACCCATGAGTGTCGCAATTTCATTGATCAGGTTAATTTCAACTGAATTCAGATTCCCTTGTTTCATCATGGACTCAATCTTTGGACCCAAAATTCCCGTTATTACATTTTTTCGGCTCACATCTACTTTTTGGATCAATGTTCGATAATGTGATTTATCTTCTGGGGTTAATTGAAATAATTTAGGATCAGTCATAATGGAAAATTCCAACAGTACAGCAGAAAATACAACAGCAATCGAAATTGAAATGAGATCCCGGCTTGAAAATGCCATGGAATTAACTCATTTCGAAGTGAAGGATTTTACAGGCCGTCATTTAAATCATAAACTTCACGAGGGCGGATTTCACCTTGAAGTGATCATTGTATCACCTGAATTTGAAGGGCAAAATTTGGTGCAAAGACATCGAAAGGTTTATGAAGCCATGGGTGAACTCATGAAACACGAAATTCATGCTTTGAGCATGAAAACACATACACCAGCAGAATGGGCAGCAAAATAATGGGATGGTTTAGCAGGAAGAATAAAGAACCAGAATTCAATGATCCAGCGAATATGTCTCCTATTGAAACTGTGACCCATTTATGCGCCGCAATTCAATTAGCTGACGGAAAAGCAGACTTTGAAGAAAGAGAATCCTGGATGGGAGCCATCACGGAACTATTCCCGGAATTCTCTGAAGAACGGGCTGATCGTTTTCTAAATGAAGCAAACCAGGCATTGGGACAAAA
>Ga0209554_1002244_pt1 | contig 13566 bp, 15 predicted proteins | sample MarorgKNORR_S2LV_5_FD_188221 | JGI IMG/M metagenome (GOLD analysis project Ga0209554, IMG submission 188221) | Marine microbial communities from the Southern Atlantic Ocean, analyzing organic carbon cycling - Bottom_A/KNORR_S2/LV (SPAdes) (version 2) | ecosystem: Environmental > Aquatic > Marine...
CTCAAAGATCGGCGCCGCGACCCGCTGACGACGGGGCGCCGGTATACTTCGAAGCCTTCGCGAAGGAGCCGCGGCCATGGCGATCGAATTCGAGGTGGAGAGGCTCTCGGGAGCACTCGGTGCCGAGGTGCGTGGGCTGCGCCTGGGCGAAGTTGGCGACGCCGAGGCGCGGCGCATCGGCGAGTTGCTGCTGGAACACCAGGTTCTCTTCTTTCCCGGCCAGCATCCGAGCAAGAGCGAACATGTGGCCTTCGGTCGCCACTTCGGAAAACTCGAGGGCCACCCCAACCTGAAGAACCCCTTCGCCGAAGACGGGGTCATCTTCGAGTTGGCCGCCAGCAAAGGCGGGATCGCCGACGAGTGGCACAGCGACATCACCTTCCGCGAAGAGCCCTCGGTGTTGTCGATCCTGCACATGCTGAAGTGTCCCGAGGTGGGGGGCGACACGCTCTGGGCCAACGCCTACCGCGCCTATGAAGAACTGTCGCCGCCGCTCCAGGATCTCTGCGAGGGGCTCAGCGCTCTCCACGATGCGGCACCCCACGGCAAACCCGAAGACATGCACGTCCACCCGGTGGTCCGCGTGCATCCCGAGACGGGCCGCAAGTCGCTCTTCGTTAACGAGCACTTCACCCGCCGCATCGTCGAACTGTCGGCGGAGGAGAGCGATCTGCTGCTCGGCTACTTGACGCGCTGGGTGTCGAACCCGCGCTTCACCGTGCGCTACCGCTGGAGCGAGGGCACCGTCGCGATGTGGGACAACCGCTGTACGCAGCACTATGTGCTCAACGATTTCGACGAAGAACGCATCATCCAGCGTGTCACCGTGATGGGGGACCGGCCCGAGGCGGCCTCGGCGCCGCGCTGGGAACCCTACACCCGTGCGCGCCTGGCGGCGGCCACCAGCCGCCACGACGGCCAGTTGAATCGCTATCTCGGGCGCCGGGTTACCACCCTCGAATCCAGTCGCCGCGAAGATTCGTAGGGGCACTTCGATTCGGCGCCTCCACCTCTTCGAGTTTCACGATCAGGCGTGGTTCCCGGCGCTGCTTCGCGACGCCGCCACGGCCTATCTCTTTCGCTCCTTCGAAATCGGAAACCAGGCCGAAGTCATCGTCGAAAAACTGGCTCCCGCACTCGAAGAGGCGGGCACCAGCGAGCTGCTCGACCTCTGTTCCGGCGGTGCGGGGCCGCTGCCGCTGGTCGTCGGGGCACTCCGGGCGCGCGGCATCGATGCCCGGGGCACCCTGAGCGATCTCTACCCGAATATTCCCCGGCTGCGTCATGCCGCAGAGGTCTCGGGCGGCTCGATCGGCTTTCGCGCCGAGCCCCTGGATGCGATGGCAGTTCCCCCCGAGCTGCCCGGGCTGCGGACGATCTTCAATGCCTTCCACCACTTTCGCCCGCGCGAGGCGCGAGCGATTCTAGCTTCGGCAGTCAAGGCCGCCCGACCGATTGCGGTTTTCGAGTTGGTCGGGCGCGAGTGGCCGATGATCCTGTCGATTCCGTTTGTCGCATTGGCTTCGCTCTTCGTGATACCGACGGTACGGCCGCTGCGCTGGAGTTGGCTCTTCTTCACCTACGTCGTGCCGGTGATTCCGTTGCTCATCGCCTTCGACGGCGTCGTTTCGTGTCTGCGGGTCTACTCGGTGGCTGAATTGGAAGGGCTCACCGAAGGGATTCCGCGGGGCGACGGGCGCTATCGTTTCGAAGCAGGGCGCGTGCGAATCGGCAAGCTCCCCGTGCACGCTACCTACCTGATCGGGATGCCGACCGAAGCCCACGGCGGCTAAGAGGGAAACGCATGCGGGCAGATCGCGGCGAATACCCCTTCCCGATTCCCAGCGGCTGGTTCCGCGTGGGGTTTCGCGAAGAACTCGAGCCGGGCCGAATCGACCCGCTTCGTCTCTTTGGCGAAGAACTCGTCCGGGTCGTCGACGCAGAAGGTGGGGTGGCGCTCTTCGGGGCCCACTGCCCGCATCTCGGCGCGCACCTCGGGTACGGTGGTCGCGTCGAGGGCCGTAGCATTCGCTGTCCCTTTCACGCCTGGCGCTTCGATATGCAGGGCGAGTGTGTAGAGGTGCCCTATTCGAAGAAAATCCCGCCGAAGGCGCGGCTCCAGCGCTACCCGACCGAAGTCCGAAACGGAATTGTATGGGCCTGGTACCACCCGCAGCAGGCCGCGCCCACCTGGGAGGCGCCGACGATCCCGGAACTCGAGCAGCCAGGCTGGAGCCCGCTCACGCATCACGGATGGACGATTCGGACGCGCAACCAGGAGATTGCCGAGAACACCGCCGACCCCGCGCACTTTCGCGCGGTGCACGGCTTCGGCGAAGCCCCGGATCCGCAGATCGAATTCGAGGCGCACACCTACCAATCGGTGACACTCTCGCGTTCGCAGCGTGGCGATGGCAGCGCCACCGAGTCGCGCCTCGAGGTCACCTGGCATGGACTCGGTCTCGGCGTGGTGCGCTCGACGGGCGATTTCGAATTGCTGGTGGTGGGCACGAACACCCCGATCGACGAAAGCGCGGTGGACGCCCGATTTTCGTTCTCGGTGAACACCGCGCGCGGACTGCACATGGACAGCGGCGCCGGGAAGGCCTTCATCGGCGAGGCGATCCGCCAGATGGAGCAGGACATCTCGATCTGGGAAAACAAGGTCTTCGCACCGCGCCCAGTGCTCTGCGAGGGCGACGGCCCGATCGGGCGTTTTCGCAACTGGGCGAAGCAGTTCTATGCCGGCGACGAAGCCCGGGCACTGGCGGCGCGATGATGAACCCGACACCAAAGAACCGCGCGCATTGGGAAAAGGAGAGTGCTTCCTACCAGGCCACCCATGGCGCTTTTCTCGAGGAGCGCCCTTGCGCATGGGGTTGTTGGCGGATTCCGGAAGCCGAGCTTCGCGTTCTCGGCGAGACCCGCGACCGCGACGTCCTCGAGTTCGGCTGTGGCGGGGCGCAGTGGGCGCTGGCGTTGGCGTCGAACGGCGCCCGCGCGGTGGGCGTCGACTTCTCGAAGGCGCAGCTCGTCCACGGCCAAGGCTCGGCACGCGAGCGCGCGTTGCCGATTTCGCTGGTGGCGGGCAACGGCGAACGCCTTCCCTTCTGCGACGCGAGCTTCGACATCGTCTTCTGCGACCACGGGGTGATGAGCTTTGCCCGGCCCGAGCGGGCCCTTGCCGAGGCCAGCCGGGTACTGAGGCGCGGGGGCCTCTTCGCCTTTTGCATGTCGACACCGATCCGCGACATCGCCTACGACGAGGGCAGCGACCGCATCACGCGATCATTCCAGCGCTCGTATTTCGCACTCGATCACGACGAGGACGAAGAGATCATCGACTTCCAGCGCCCCTACGGCGAATGGATCCGGCTCTTCCGCGCGAATCGGTTTGTCATCGAAGGCCTGGTCGAGTTGCGACCGCCGACCGCCGCGCTGACGACTTACGACGATTTCGCGCCCCTCGAATGGGCGCGCGACTTTCCGGCCGAGCACATCTGGAAGCTCAGCCGGGAGTGAAGCTGTGTCAGCCGCAGAAGCGCTGAAATCATTTCCCAAATAGGGAGACCCCCGATGTCCGACCCGAACGAATCTTTTCCCGCGGCGACCCCGCATCCCCTGGTGGATGCGAAGAAGCTGATGGTGGTGCCCGGGGTTTTCGACGTGCTTTCGGCGAAGGTCGCGGACGCGGTCGGGTTCCCTTCGGCAGTGCTCACCGGCTACGGCGTCTCCGCCGCCCACCTGGGGGAGCCCGATTTCGGGATCCTCACCCAGACCCAGGTCCTCGATGTGGCGCGGCGGGTCGTGGCCGCCACCGAGTTGGGTTTGATCGTCGACGGCGACACCGGCTACGGAGGCCCCGTGAACGTGCAGCACATGGTGCGCGAACTGGTGGCGATGGGGGCACGCGGAATCATCCTCGAGGATCAACGTTGGCCGAAGCGCTGCGGGCACATGCGCGGCAAGGCGGTGATCGACGCCGAAGAACACGTCGCAAAGATCGAGGCGGCGGTGGAAGCGCGCGGCGATCGAGCCTTCTTCATCACCGCGCGCACCGATGCCCTCGAAACCCACGGCATCGACGAGGCCATCCGCCGCGCGAAGCTCTACAAGGAAGCCGGTGCCACGGTGCTTTTCGTCGAGGGTCCGCGCAGCCTCGAAGACCTGCGGCGGATTGGCAGTGAGCTTCCCCCGCCGCTGGCGCTCAACCTGATCGAGGGGGGGCTCACCCCGATGCCGAGCCTCGAAGAGGTGGTCGACCTCGGCTTCTTCAGTGTCGGCTTCGTGCTTTCCGGGCTCTACGCCGCGACGAAAGCGCTCTTTGATACCTACACCGCGATCCGCGAGTCGGGCAGCACCGAAGGCGTTCGCGATCGCATGACCGAGTTCGAGGCCTTCAACCGCTTCATCGGCGCGGAGAAGCGCTACGAAGAGGATGAACGCTTCAAGCGCTGAGGCGCGGGGCTACCAGAGTGATCCGCCGGAAACGGTGAGATCCTGCATGGTGATGCCGCGCGCGCCCTCGCTGCACAGGAAGGCCGCGAGCGCGCCGATCTCGTCGGGCTGAATCAATCGTTTCTGCGGGTTCGCTTCGCGCGCATCGGCGATGTACTCCTCGCCCGCGCGCGCTTCCTGGACCTCGGCGATGTTCGTCATCCAACTCGACCCGAATTTCGTTTCAACCCAGGTCGGACTGATGGCGTTGCAGGTGACGCCATGCTCCGCACCCTCCAGCGCAACGCAGCGCGAGAACGCGACGACGCCGGCCTTCGAAGCGCAATAGGCGCCAGAGGTCGTCGCCCCCACCGAAGCCGCCGTCGAAGCGATGTTGATCACGCGCCCCCAGCCGCGGTCGATCATCCCCGGCAGGCAGCGGTGGGTGGTGCGAAAGACACCGTTCAGGTTGACGTCGATCACCTTCTGCCAGAGGTCGAAGGAATGACCGATGACGGTCTGTTCGGCGGTAATGCCCGCGGCGTTGGCGAGGATGTCGATGGGACCGAGTGCTTGGGTTGCCGACGCGTGGAAGGCCTCGACCGATTCGTCCGAGGTGACATCGAGGTTCGCCGCGTGCGCGCGGACGCCCTCGGCCTCGAGTAACGATCGGACCTCGTCGAGTTCGCTCTCGCCCGGGAGATACGAGAGTTCGCCCTTCACCCCGTCTCCGCGCTTCGAGAGCAGCGAGCCGATGGCGACGTCGGCGCCGGCCTTCGCCAGGGCGAGAGCGATTGCGCGCCCCATCCCCGAAGCGCCCCCGGTGACCCAGGCGATTCGTCCCTGCAGGCTCATGTATTCATCCGTTCGTTATGAGGGCCGACCTGGCCGGCGAGTGAAGCGGTGGGAAGTGAGTCGGGCGCGTTATGCGCTGCCCGCGCGAAGGTCGCGCATCAATGAGACCGCCAGCAACACCCCCACGGCGAGGAGTGGCACCGAAGCCACCAACGAAACGGTCTGCAGGCTCCGGAGCCCTCCCACGGCCAACAGGGCGATCGGGAGGATCGCCACGGCGAGCGCCCAGAAGCTGCGGTGGCCGCGGCTGGGGTGAGCCGTCGGGCCGAGGTCGGCACTGGCGCCCGCTGCGATCGTGTAGGCGGCAGAGTCGAAAGTCGTCGCCAGATAGAGAAGGGATACGACGCAGAACGCCGCGAGTGCCGGGCCTGCTGCCGGAAGCGTCATGATTACAGCGATGATCGTGGCGGGTGCGCCGTGAGTCTCGAGAGAGCCGACGACGTCGAGGGTACCGCCGAGCTGGAGCGCCAACGCGTAATTGCCAAGCACCATGAAGAAGAGCCACGAGCCCGCACTGCCGAGCAGGAGCATCCCGAGGACGACTTCGCGCAGCGTGCGGCCGCGGGAAATGCGCGCGACGAAGAGCCCGACGAAGGGGGCGTAGGCAATCCACCAGGCCCAGTAGAAGACCGTCCACTCTTCGACGAAGCTGGTCGAAATGGTGGGATCGCTCCACAGGTTCAGGGCGATGAAGTTCTCGAAAAGCTTCCCGAGCGAAGCAGCGCTGGCTTCGAGGATGAAGGCGGTGTCGCCCGCCAGGAACACGAAGCCCAGGAAGATGAACGCGAGTATGAAATTGAAGTTGCTGAGGATTCGGATGCCGCGATCGAGACCTTTGTAGACGCTGATCGAGAAGATCACGGCACAGCCGAGGATGATGGCGATGTCGAGTCCGAAACTGCGGGCGATCCCGAAGAGCTGCGCGGCCCCCTCGGCGATCATCGGTGTCGAAAGGCCAAGCGAGGTGCTCGCCCCGCCGAGAATCCCGACGATGAAGAAGACGTCGATGGCCTTGCCCAGAGTGCCTTCGGTGTGTCGGCCGAGCACCGAGCGGCAGGCGCGGCTCAACCGATACGAGGCTTCGCCGCGTCGGTGGCAGGCGTGCGCGATGGCGACGGTGGGCAGCGCGTAGAAGGCCCAGGCGGTGTAGCCCCAGTGGAAGAGGCCGTAGGTCGTGGCCCACTCGATTGCGCCGGGGGAACCGATGGCTCCGCCGTGGGGTGGCGCCGCGTAGTAATAGGCCCACTCGATGACACCCCAGTAGAGCAGACCGCTCGCGATGCCTGCACAGAAGAGCATCGAAAACCACGAGAAGCGCCCGAATTCGGGGGCGGTGTCGGGCGGACCCAGGACCACCTTGCGGTAGCGACCGAAGGCGAGGTACAGCGAAAACAGAAGCGTCGCCGCCCCGGCCCAGAGATAGGTGGCACCGAGGTAGTGGGCGATCCAGCGATAAATTGCGTCGATGACGACACCGCTGGCTTCGGGTGCGAGCGCCAGGGGCAGCGTGGCCAGGAGAAGGCAGCCGAGTGCGATCCCGAAGACGGGCCCGTCGATGCCAGCGAGCCGGTCGGTCTTTGCCATCGTCGGGGTATCCTAGCGGAGCATTGCGCCGAGGAGCTGTGTGAGTCGCGAAGATCTCGAAAAGTGGGAAGCGCGCTACGCCGCAGACGACGCGAGCGTGGGCGAAGTCGACCCTTTCTTGCTGGAGATCGAAGCGCTGCTGCCGCGAACCGGACGCGCCCTCGACCTGGCGGGCGGCCTCGGTCGAAACGCGATGCACTTTGCAGAGCGGGGTCTCGAGACGACGCTCCTCGACATTTCGCCGCGCGGCCTTTTGCGGGCCGAGAACGAGGCGAAGGCCCGAGGCCTCTCCATCAAAGTCGTTGCATTGGATCTCGAATCCGACTCGCTTCCGAAGGGGCCCTTCGATCTCGTCGTATGCACCTGGTTCTTGTTGGCGCCGGCCCAGTGGCAGGCGATCGCCGGATCCCTTTCCCCGGAAGGCCGGATGGTCTACGTGCATCCGACCGTCGAGAACATCACGCGCCACGCCCATCCGGGCCGCCGTTTCCTGTGCGAACCGGGGAAAATCGAGGCGGCATTGGCCAGGGCAGGGCTCGAAGCGATCCGTTTCGACTGCGGCTGGGACGCAGCCGGGCACCACACTGCACGGCTCGTCGCTCGCCTGGGGTAGGCTTGCGCGCAGCGGCTCCCGCAGCTCGCCCCCCGCAGCCCACCGGAGAACTTCCTGATGACGCACTCGTCCCTGCTTCAACTCGACCGCGAAGAGCGCATGCTGCTGATGCGCTTCGTGTGTTCGTTCGCCTGGATCGATCTCAAGGTGACCGCCGAGGAGCGCGCCCTGGCGGCGCACCTGATTTCGAAGCTCGAACTCGACGAGGACGAGATGATCGAGGTGGCGAATTGGCTGAAGACCCCGCCACCGGTCGATCAGGTCGACCCGCAGGACGTCCCCCACGACCACAAGGTGCAGTTCCTGCGCGCCGTAGAATCGATGGTGGCGGTGGACGGCGAGGTGACCGACGAGGAGCGCGAATCAATCATCGTATTCGCGCAGTTGATTCGGTAGCGGCTTTCGCGCCGCGCCTCCGGGCGCGCTCGGAGCCGGGAGAGCGCCATGAAGATTCGTGTCGAGGATTTGCGCGAGCGCCTGCAGGGAGCCGAGGAGCGGCCCACCGAAGCGGCGGCCTATGTGCTCCGCCACGCAGCGAAGGGCGATCCCAAAAGTGTGCTCGAGAGCCTCGACGATTTCGCCGTGAACCACGGCTTCCTGATGAACCTCGGTCCCGAGAAGGCGCCGCTGCTCGAGGCAACACTTCGCTCGCTCGGACTCCGGCTGCGGGTGCTCGAGTTGGGCTGCTACTGCGGCTATTCCGCGATCGCGATGGCGCGCAACTTCGAGGGCGAAGGCCGCCTGATCTCGCTCGAGAAGAGCGCGCTCTCGGTGGCCGCCGCCAGCGAGATCATCGACCACGCGGGTCTCGCCGACCGCGTTGAGATCGTGCACGGCGATTCCGGCGAGTCGCTCGCGCGCCTCGAAGGCGAATTTGATCTCGTGTTTCTCGATCACTGGAAGGGGCTGTATCGCCGCGATCTCGAAACGATCGAGGCCCGCGGTCTCCTCCGCCCGGGGAGTGTCGTCTTTGCCGACAACGTGGGTCCGGTCTTCGGGGCCGAGGAATACCTCGAATACGTGCGCGGCTGCGGTCGCTTCGAATCGAGAAACGAGGTTTCGACCATCGAGTACACCGAGATCGAGGACGCCGTCGAGATCTCGATCTATCGCGGCCCTCGTGGTGCCTGAACAAACGAAAGAAGGTCCGATGAAGATCGATCCGAGCAACACTTGGAAGGCGGTCGAGGAGCGGCTCGCTGTCGAAACCGACCCGCGCCTGCGCCGCAATCTCGAGACGATCCTGCGGCACATGCAAGCCGAGGCGCGTCTCGACATCGACGGCCTCCTCGAAACGCTTTCGGCGCAGCCGCACTACCACGCCTACACCCCCGCTGGCGAGATCCCCGAGCTGTGCCCGAAGGGTCGCGACGCGGTGCGAAAATTTTACGAAGACTTTGTGGCCTCGGGCGCGTATCGCCTCGAACTCGCGGTCGAGCGGCTGGTGGTGGATCGCGACTGCGTTCTCACCGAGGGCGTGATGCGCATGGCCTACCCCGGTGCGACGTTGCAGGCGATGGGCCACGCGGTGGACGACCCCGAGGCCTTCTACCTCTTCGAAGATCGCATGGCGATCCTATGGCCGATGGACGAAGACGGGCAGATTTGCGGGGAGGACACCTACTCGGTGGGTCGCGGCTTCGAGGGCATTGCCGATCGCAAGCTCGCCCCCGAAGACATCGCTCCGCTCTAGTTCGCTAGAGCGACAGGATGTGTCCCTCGGCGGGTCGGGCTCGTCCCGCCAACACTTCGGCGTAGATTTCTTCGAGCGCCGCTTCGCCTTCGTGAAAACGCACTTCGAGCCACGCGTCGCTGTCGTTGCAGAAACGCTGCCATCCCTCCTGCATACGCTGACGGAAGGTATCGGCACCCCAGGCGGTGACGCGCGCCGCGATCTCGCCGGGCGCGAAGAAGAAAGCGGGCTCCGGGCCGGGCAGGCCGGCCTCGGCGGGCGCAGCGTCCCAGTGGGTCGCCCCCACGAAGCAGTGATGGCGCAGCGATTCGCCGAGGTGGTGGTGCAGCGCATTGACGAAGTCGCCGCGGCCCGAGAAGTCGATGAAGACGTGCGGATTTTCTACCCGAAGCGATGCTGCCTCTTCGTAGCCGATGACGTCATCGTAATAGCCGAGGCTCGCGACGAAGTCGCGGTTTCCCTCGCCGGTCACGCCGACGACGCGTCCTGCTCTCCGCTGCGCCAGTTGGTGCGCCAGGGCGATGCCGGTCTTCGAGGAGGCGCTTCCCAGCACGAACGTTTCGGCATCGAAGTCGCCACGGTCTTCGAGGAAGGCGTCGACCAGGAAGGAAGTCATGAAGAGGCCGCGCATCAGCAGGATCTGCGCCTCGCGCGAGGCTTCGTAGAGGGGGTCGAGGGCCACTCGCGAATACTGCCGGTAGACGGCAGCATGGTTGCGCCGGTGGGGCGCGCCGTCGACGAATTGCCCGTCGGTGACGCCGTCGACGTCGATCACCAATTCCGCAGCCATCGGAAAGAAACCGAAGACGCGGTCGCCCACGGCCACCTGCGGGTGTTCCGACTCGATCACGTCGCCGAAGCCCATCACCGGGATCCGCCCCCAACCGTCCGCGGCCGGGAAGAACGACCAGTAGTCGAGCAGGTCGCCGGCGGCGGCGTAGGAGATGTTGTTCGAGGTGAGGGCGAAGCGGTCGACGCGAAGCCGCAGCTGGTGGGCGGCAAGCGGTTTCGAACCGGCGTCCTCAAATCGGGTCTTCGAGAAGTCTTCCCGTCTTACCTGGAAGTTCGGGTTCGTGCTCACGTTGGCTTCTCCTTGTGCCCGCGCGGACGCGCCTTGCGTCTCAGCAGGTCTTCCCGGTTTGATGCCCTGGAGGGACGTGGGGTAGACTGCCGCTTCTTCGACGTGCCGAAGGCTTTGGGGCCGGTCCTCCCGCTCCTCTGCGATTGATATCCCGGTGCAAGGAGATCTGCCATTACCCGCAAACGCAATCCGCTTGCCTCCACCACGGCCTTCCGATGAAGCCGGCGGCGACCCTCAGCTGGGCCGCGGACGAGAGCGCCTTCGAACTAGGTGGCCTGCGCTTTATCGAGGTGCAGAAGCCGCCCGTCGAGGGCGACTACGAGCCGGGCGTCGATTGTTTTCGCTTTCACAAGATGAAACCGCTGGTCGACCAGTATCTCGTGTTTCTCGAGCGCGCCTATGGCGACACTTCGCCCGAGACGGTTTTAGAACTCGGACTCTTCGAAGGGGGAAGTGTCCCCTTCTGGTTCGAATTGCTGGGCCCGAAAAAACACGTGGGTGTCGACATCCAGGACCGCGACGATCCGCCCTACTTGCGGGATTACGTCCGCGAGCGTGGCCTCGAAGATCGCATTGTGAACTATTGGCGAACCGACCAGGCTGACGCTGCGCGTCTGAATGAAATCTGCGATGCCGAGTTCGGCGCGCGCGCGCTCGACCTGGTGATCGACGATGCCTCCCACCTCTATGCCCAGAGCAAGTCGAGCTTCGAGACGCTCTTTCCGCGGCTCCGCCCCGGCGGCCTCTATGTCATCGAGGACTGGGCCTGGTACCACTGGCGCGGCATCGAAGAGACCTTCCGCGGTGAGATCCCGCTGACGAAGCTGATCACCGAGCTGACCGAGGCCGCGGGTTCCTCCGGGGTCTCGCTGATCGAAGATATCTACACAGCCTCGGGCTTTGTGGCCGTGCGTCGGGGGGCGACTTCGCGAGAAGACCTCGGCTCGTTTCGACTCGACGACTGGATCTATCGCCACCCGGGTGGCGGGCTGCGGGGGCGTCGACGCTCGTGAAGCGCAACCGTCCCCAACCGGGCGAAAGCCTGTGGATCGATGCGCCCGGCGCCGCCGAAGCCGTTCGCAGGCGTACCGATGACCCGGTGCTGCAACAGGCTGCAAGCGAGTTCATCGAGAAGGGCTACGCGGTGCTGCCGGAATCGGTCCCGGGCGAGCACTGTGATGCCGCGGTGGAGGCCTTTCACGGCTGGTGCGCCGGGCGTCCGGACGAAGTCGAGCCGTTTCGGGATGCCCACGGGCACCTGCCGCGACTCGTGAACTTCCACCTGGCCGACGACGCTTTCGCTGCGCTCTTCTTCGAGAACAAGCCGGCGCTCGCACTCCAGGATTTTCTCTTTGGTTATCCGAGCTCGCTCTACACCAGCCTATTTTTCGAGCGCGGCACCCAGCAGCCGGTGCACCGCGATGCGCCGTATTTCTGCACGCACCCGCAGAACTTCTATTTCGGGATGTGGGTGGCGCTCGAGGACACCGACGCGGAGAACGGCGCGCTCTTCCTGGTAGAGGGGGGGCACCGGATCGGCGAGATCGACCCGGCGGAGGTCTCGGCCGAGCGGCGGGCGCGCGGCGAGCCACTCGGCGCCACCGATCTTGAACTCTGGCAGGGCTACCAGGATCGCGTCGAGGCCCACTATCGCGAGCGCGGGCTCACGGGGAAGCGCGTGACACTCCGCAAGGGCGACACCTTGATCTGGCACCCGCTACTGCCCCACGGCGGCGAGGCGATCAGCGACCTCTCGCGGACACGCTTCAGCGCGGTCTTCCATACCACGCCAGAACACGTCCCGGTGTACCAGGGGGACGTCTTCTTCGATCCCGACGCACGCCCTTCGCCGGATCCGACCTGGAAGTATCGCCTGCAGGGGGGGCGACTGGTGGCCGACCACCCCGGAGGCTGGAGCTTCCAGACCTCGTAGGCTGCCCCCCAGGCCGTTTGACGCCTCGAAACACCGGGGCACGGAACGATGTCGGGGACACCTCACGCCTCCCCACGGGCAGAACCGGCACGGGACCGTGAGAGGATTGTGGGGAATTCGCCCGATTGCAGGGCCGAGGCGAGGCGCACAGTCCCAAGTTCCGGGTATAACAGTGATTAAGTCTGTGAATTCGGATACTTGGATTGCATGCCGACGACAGTTAAGGCACTCTTCGGGTGACCGATGAGGATCGGGGAAACTGCCGACGGTTTCCCCGTGTCAGATATAAGTGGAGTTGATAGAGTCGCTTCGATTCCCGCGAAGGGCGCAGGCCAGCGTCAACGGATGGTGTACCGAAAGCGCTTTTCCAATCCACTGTCGCATGGACACGGCAAGCGGAAGACAAGGAGTTTCAAAATGGCAGAATTTCAGGTTGACGGTACGCGCCCGCGGTCGTCGCTACGGACCGCATTGGCAATCGTCGCCGCGATGTTGATTGCATCTCCCGCAGTGGCCGGCGTCTCCGCGCCAGAGCGCTGCCTCGCCGGCGTCGACTTCAACGGCGATGGCAAGGCTGATCTTCTCTTCGAAGGGACCGGAGGAGCCGCTGCGGGCAGCACCCGTACCGTGATGATGGACGGCGTGACGCTTCTCAGTCAGGGTTTCTTCTCGACCGGCGGGGGGGCTTGGCCCTACGGTTCCGCGGGCGACACCAACGACGACGGCCGGACCGATCTCCTCGGGGTCGGCGAAGGTGTGGGTGCTGAAGGTTACTTCCGCATCGAGCTACTTGATATTGATGGGACCGGCGTAGACGACACTGGTTACCTCGCAAGCGGCGGGGGTGCTTGGGAAAACCCCGAGTTGGTAGGGTGCACCACGATTCACAAGGATCCCGACGCGAGTGTTCAGGATCTCAACGGCGACGGTCAGGCCGATGTGGTCACGATCGGTGCAACCGGTAGCGCTGGCGAAGGCTTCTGGCGCCTGCAGGTGATGAACGCTTCGGGCGTCGGCTCGGAAAACCAGGGATTTGTCGCAAACGGTGGCGGGGCGTGGGAGTTGCGCGACTCTGCTGACTTCAACGGGGATGGGCGCGGCGATCTCGTGTCAGAAGGTGGAGTCGGTACCGGTGCCGAAGGCTACCTTCGGATAGACATCATCGACACCGACGGTACTGGCGTTGATTCCCAAGGCTTCCTAGCGATGGGTGGCGGTGCGTGGGAATTTTTGGATACCGGCGATACCAACGGAGATGGCCGTGCCGACACTCTCCAGCTTGGTGCCGAGGGATCTTCTGCGGACGGGTTTCTCCGAATCCAGCTGACGAATGAGGGTGGTACGACCGTGGGTAGTAGTAGCTATCTTCC
>Ga0209554_1002245_pt1 | contig 13563 bp, 13 predicted proteins | sample MarorgKNORR_S2LV_5_FD_188221 | JGI IMG/M metagenome (GOLD analysis project Ga0209554, IMG submission 188221) | Marine microbial communities from the Southern Atlantic Ocean, analyzing organic carbon cycling - Bottom_A/KNORR_S2/LV (SPAdes) (version 2) | ecosystem: Environmental > Aquatic > Marine...
AACTACAAAACCATTAATGGTAGATTCTTATAGAGAGAACAGAACCACTGGAAGTATTATTCTGGTTGATGATGCAACCAATGAAACCGTTGCTGCTGGAATGGTTGTATAATAAAAATATTTATGAGATATAGAAAGATTTTAATATTGTGCTTTATAATTATAGGATGCAAAAATAGTACTAAAGAAGGAAATGAGAATCTTGAATCAAATACAATCACTTCAACAGAAATGATCGATCAGGTTGTTGAAAATGTTAGTATTGCTCCAATTGATCAATGGGATTTTAGGGGAATTGCAATGTCAAAGACAGATATGTTTTTTGGTATCGAAGAAGTGTATAAATTGCAAGTAGCTGATGATGTTAAGACAAGTACTTTTGTAGCCATTAATAATGTTAAAATAAATTACACAGGCGGCAGATATAGAATAAGTGTAATTGTAAAATCACTTGAAGAAAATAACAATATAGGAATAAGAATTCAAGAAGTTTATCCTAATCGATACGATGTCGTGTTTGATCTTAACACAATCAAGGTCAAAGGAACCTTTAAACAAGGAGATTTTATCGAAGAAGAAAGCGTATTCATTGAATCGCTTGGAGATGGATGGCTAAAATGTAATATTACAGCAGAAATATATGCAAGTTATTTCCGTTTAGTATTAGGCCCTACCAATGTCCCGGAAAAGCAAACAAAATCTTGGGAAGCAGAAGCATTAAATAACAAAGAAAGAGCAATTTTAATCGTTCCTTCAAGTTTGAAAGTTGAAGAGCTGGAAAATTAAATTCGGATCAATAAAGATAAATTGACAATTAACATGTTTCATTCCTTTTCTGAATAAAGATGGCAATAATAGGACGAATTAAATGAGTGTTATTAAGAAAATATAGATGGTGATAAAAAAACAGGTGAAATTTATTTTTAGAAGAATACAACAAGAAAAGTAAATGAACCTATTTAAGAAAAAAGTTAAAGGAGACATAAGAGTTATTGCATCAAATTTTATGTCATTAACTATTCTTCAGATTGCAAATTATATTTTACCATTAATAACCCTCCCATTTTTAATAAGGACATTAGGTCCAGATAAGTTTGGATTAGTGATGTTTGCCCAATCTTTGGCGGCGTTTTTAATTATTGTTGTAGATTTTGGCTTTACATTAAGCGGAACTAGAGAAGTTTCAATATATAGAAGTGATAGGGATAAATTATCTCATATTTTCTCTGCTATAATGACAGTTAAATTAATTTTAATTGTTACTTGTATTATATTACTTTACTTAATAGTAGAATTAATTCCTCGATTTAAAGAAGATGCTTTTGTATATTATTTAAGTTTTGGCACTGTCATTGGTCATGCGATATTTCCTGTTTGGTTTTTTCAAGGTATTGAAAAAATGAAATTTGTTACTGGAATTAATATTCTTGCGAAGATAATATTTACGCTCTTAATATTTATTGTTATTCGAAAAGAATCTGACTATATTTTAGTGCCTGCTTTTAATTCTATTGGATTTATAATTGCGGGTTTATTGGGCTTTATATTAAGTCTCAAGCACATAAAATTAGTAAGGCCAAATATAGAATTCTTAAAGAGACTTGTTTCGGAAAATGTTAGTTTGTTTTTAGCAAAACTAGCAACAAATCTATATACGACATGTAATGTTTTGATTCTTGGTCTTTTTGCAGGAAATACTATTGTTGGGGTTTACGCTAGTATGGAGAAACTCATAATAGCGGTAAAAAATAGTTATTCTCCATTATATCAATCTTTATTTCCTTGGTTATCTAAACAGTTGCCTGCTAAAAGAATAGTAGTCTTAAAAAAAATCGCACCATTTATTTTTGGAGCAGGCACTATAATCACAACTTTAATTTTTATTTTTGGAGAACATATCTTAACATTAATCTATAATAACGAACTTATAACCAGCTATACTTCTGTATTTAGAATACTTAGTCTTATAGCTATTTTTGCAGGTTTAAATATGATGTTTACAAATTTATATTTTCCTTCTGTAAAAATGTATAAAACACGAATGTATATTTTTATAATAGGAGGATTATTTAATTTGATTTTAAGCATAATTTTAGTGAAGATGTATGGCATTTATGGCATGGCATCTGCAGTAACATTAACTGAATGCTTTTTACTTGTTTTAGGAATATATTATTTTAATAAATATTCGAACACCTAAATGCTTTATACACATATAATTTACTAATATTAAAGATGACAATATTAATAGTCATAATAATTTTATTATACTGCATTAAGAGACCAATGATAGGGCTGGCGCTATTATTGCAGATAAATATTATACGTGCACTGGTAGAAATAGATTATAATAATCTTTGTTTTTATTGCATTAACGAATCAGATATAATTTTAGGAGCAATTACTCCAATTATAGCATTTGTACTAATTACAATTAAATTAGACATAAGAAATAGAGTAAAATATGTGTTTGATGATTTCGACGGTTTTTTTATTTTATCAATAATTATTCTATTTATATCTTCAATTTACGCAACCAACATAGTTGATGCTTTAGGCTATAGTTTAAAATTTTTATTGATTGGTAGTAGCTTTTATTTTATTTCCAAAATCATAGTCATTAATACAATTGAATATAGAAAAGCAATAAATATATTTTTTAAGTCCATACTAGTACTTTCGTTATTATTTGGCACTTTAGCGGGAGTGTTATATCTTTTAAATTTAGAGAATGCAAACAGACTCACTTTACCAGGTGTTCATCCAATACCATTCACGCAGTTAATAGGGTTAGGAGTATTAATTTCTTTTATGATTTTCATCACTAAAGGAACCATTTTCAATATTAAATCAAAGTTAATATATAGATTAAACATAGTGGCGCTTCCATATTTAACTCTAATTCTTTTTGCTACTAACACAAGAGGTGTAATGTTGGCCGTAGCTGTAGCCGTCTTTCTGTATCTTTTAATTGCAAAGGTCAAAGTTAAAAAAAGAACGCTTTATTTCTCAGGGACCATTATGTTGATTGCTTTGATTGTTGTGATTAATTATATTGATTTTGAGGTGTTATTTAGTAGAATTTTATGGAGAGGAACACACAAATCTGTAGATGATAGGTTTATAGCATATTATGATACCTTTTCAATCTTTTTAACGCATCCATTTGGTATTGGCCCTAGTGGCTTTAGTAATTATTCTATACTGCCATATCCTCATAATTTATTTTTAGAAAATATGGCACATTATGGGGTGTTTGGATTATTTTTAGATTTATATTTGATTTTGATTGGTGTTTGGATGTTTTTAATTGCATTAAAAAACCGAAGTAAAGATATTATGTTTGTTTTCCTCTTTTCATTCTTTATATACTTTTTTATTGAAACAATGTTTAGTTTTACCTTATGGATGCATAAAGGGCTTTATTTATCTATAGGATTTTTTGCTGGCTACCATTATCGGTTTAGAAATAGGCGTTCATCAAGCGTTTTATAAGTTGTAACTAAATAATGAAAATGAGCTTTTCTAATATTAAAAACACACTTTTTTTTGTTAGCGTAATATTGTTTGGGATGTATCCTTTAATACCCGAAAGATATGAGAGCTATGCTCCTATCTTCTTTATAGTTTCAAGCTTCATTTTATTTGTTACAAGCAATAATAAGCGGCAAGTTATTTTCAGGCCATTAGTCATAATGAGTTCACTCTTTGTAATATTTCTAATTAGTTGTTTTTTATCGGAGAATTTAAATGAGGGATTTAAAAAAATTGAAACCATGTTAAGCCTTATTGGTTTTCCTGTGGCCTGTTTTTGGTTTTTAGGAAACATCAAATTTGATCTTTTGAAAATTGAAACCATATTTTTTAAGATTTTTTTTGTCTCTAATGTTGTATTTTCTTTAGTTGCCTTATACTTATTAAATTTTTACAGAAACCCTAAATTTCCATCTAGAGACGCTGCTTTCTTTAGAAATGCAATCTCAGATATTCCTTTTATTGGAGATCATTCTATATATATATCAATATTCTTGGCTCTAGCTATAATTATGGGGGCATTTATATATCAGAGAACAAATCTTAGTTTGGTGGTTAAATTGGGGCTGTTATTTGGGCAATTGATTATAGTATCTCTATTGATGTTACTCATGAGCAAAGGGGTTATTATTGCCTTGATTATATCGTCTACGGCGACATTCTTGGTTAGTCAAAGAATCTCAAAAAAAATCGTCCTCGGAGGTATATTGATTATTATTATAACTTTTATTTTGCTGCCAAAACAGAATAATCGATTTACGGAGTTATTTCATAAAGAATCCTTTGAAAAAGTAGATTTAAATAATTCTACGAGCATCAGATTTAATATCTTAAAATGCTCTATAAAACTGGTATTGGAGCATCCCATATTTGGATATGGATTGGGAGATGTTCAAGAAGAATTGGATTCATGCTATAGTTCGAATGGGTTAAAAGTGGCGAACGGAAGATATAATTCTCACAATCAGTATTTATTTGTTTGGTTGTCTTCCGGGATATTGGGCTTAATTATTTTTATGATATATCTATATTATATTTTTAATATTGCTATAAAAAATAAAGACTATTTTTTGTTAAACGCTTTAATTCTATTCGCAATTACGTTTCTTGTTGAAAATGTATTGAGTAGGCAATCAGGGGTAATATTGTTTGCGTTTTTAATGAATTTTTTAGTATTAAAAAACTTAAACTCTAAACCTTTAGAGAACTAATATTTTTGATAGGGCTTATGAAAGAAAACCACTTTCTTTATTCGTCTTTTTTTAACTATATTCGCCATTTAAATTTTTATGCTATATTTTGATTACGTCAATCCTTAAATTACATCTTCTCATAAACAGTATTACTACTGTAAAATATTAAACATGAAATTAGACTTTATAATAATTGGTGGCCAGAAATGTGGCTCAACATATTTACATGAAGTAATAAATGAACATCCTGATATAGAAATGGTTCCGGGTGAATGCCCACATTTTGAAAGTCCAGACTATGAAAAGGGAGGAGTAGAACAACTTAATAAGTTAATTGAAAAATTAGATAACAATAAAATTTTAGGAATAAAACGTCCAAGTTATTTATCAAAGTCAGAAGTTCCTTTTAGAATAAAAAAAGTAAATAATAAAGTTAAACTTATTGTAATATTAAGAAACCCATTAGAACGACTTAAATCTGCTTATTTTCATTATATGAATTATGGCTTTTCTCCATTATTGGAATTGAATTCAGGGATTGAGAAATTATTAAATGGCGATTTAGCTAAACAGTATCCACGAACAGCTGAAATATTAGAATTTAGCTTTTACTGGAAAAATCTAAATCATTATTTGGATATATTTAAAGAAAACATATTGGTTTTGACATATGATGAATTGAAGGAAGACAGAAAATCAGTGATTGAGAAATGTTATTCTTTTCTTGGAGTAAATAAATCTTTTATACCTTCCCAAAGTTTAAATAGTCGACCACAAAAAGTAAATTATTCCTTAATAAGAACTAGATTCCTTGCAAAAATGAATAAGCATCAATATATCTATAATAAGGATAGGACAAGGCTTTTTAACAAAGACAAATCAGTATGGGATAAATGTATTTGTGGGGTAATTTATTTAATAGATAAATATGTATTGATTTTTTTTATAAAAAACAATAAAAAGCCTGAATTTGACAGTTATATTAAACAACAATTAATAAAAAAGTACCATCTTGACATTGAAAATTTGGAAAAAACCCTCAACGTTGATTTGTCTAGATGGAAAGAATAATTTACTAATCAAAAAATTTGTTTATTTATAAAATTTAGAAAGAAAAAAATAATGTCAATGTTGAGAAATTTAAATAAATATTGGTTTTACCAAGACCCACACACAAAATTACAATAAAAAAATGAAATACTACGATGAAAAATATTTTAATTGGCAAAAAAACATTGGAGCCTTTGGAGGAAAAGCTAATTTATTCAAATTCGAAAATCACATTGAAATTGACTCTAAACTAGTTGATTTTGGTTCTGGGGGTGGGTATTTGTTGTCGAATATTAATATTAAAGATAAAGTTGGAATTGAGATAAATGCTACTGCAAGGAATGCAGCTAATGAAATGGGGATAAAGACCTATTCTAGTACTGATGAGATTGAGGATAATTGAGCTGATTTAATAATTTCTAATCATGCTTTAGAACATGTTGAGAACCCATTATTTGAACTTAAAAAGCTCTATTTAAAACTTAAGCCAGAAGGTAAGATTGTATTTGTAGTGCCCTATGAAAAGAAAAACGAGTATAAACCAAATGATATTAATTTTCACCTTTATACTTGGTCAGAAATGAATTTGGGAAATCTATTTACTCATGCAGGATTTAAAGTATTAAAAGTTGAAGAATTGAAGCATAAATGGCCGCCATATTTTATTCGAATTCGAAAATTCACTGAAGAAAAGATGTTCAATACCATTTGTAAAGCGTATGGAATTTATAAAAACAACATAAGTCAAGTGAAAATAGAGGCGCTCAAACCATCACATTAGTTTAGAATAATGTATTTACTTAAATAATAATTTTCATTTGACAAAATTTTCAAAACAAAAATTAATTATCCTTCAAACAGTAATCCCAGATTATAGAAGAAATCTATTTTTTTATATCAAAAAAAAATTAAGTAGTTCTTTTGAGTTATATGGTGGTGATTATTATTTTGAAAAATCTGTTAAATCGGACACTTCAATAACGTTTAGGAATCATATAAAAAACATTTATATTTTTAATCGTAGATTTTTATTTCAAATAGGGATGTGGCCAATCGTGTTTAGGTCTAATGTTTTAGTAATTGAATTAAACCCTAGAATAATATCCAATTGGGTTATTTTATTAATAAGAAAAGTAATAAATAAAAAAACAATTTTATGGGGTCATGCCTGGCCACGTTTAGGATCCAATAGTAAGACCGACAGGATAAGAGGGTTTATGAGAAATTTTGCCGATATAATAATAGTTTATACAGCAACACAAAGGAAGGAACTGCAAGAAAAAATGCCTAATGCCAAAATACTCTTTGCGCCTAATTCAATATACTTTAAGGAAGAAATGTCAACACATCAAAAAACCGGTGAAATAAAAAATGTAGTTTATGTAGGGAGACTTACCCAAAGCAAAAAACCGCTTTTATTGGTAAAAGCGTTTCATAAAGTCATAAAGAAAATTCCTTGCTACGCTCAACTAATCATTGTTGGAGAAGGTGAAGAAAAGGAGTTGATCATTAATTATATAGAGAGAAATGGACTAAATAATCGAATAAGTGTACTGGGACATGTTAGCAATTATAGTTCGTTAAAAGCACTTTATGATACAGCACTTTTTAGCGTTTCGCCAGGTTATGTAGGGTTGTCAATAACTCAAAGTTTTAGTTTTGGGGTTCCTATGCTCATCTCCAAGGACGAACCTCATTCACCTGAACTTGAAGCAGTAGTTGAAAATGAAAATACAATGTTTTTTAAGACAGATAATATAGATGCACTGAGTGACGAAATTATCAGATTCTTTGAACAAAAAGAAGAATGGATAAATAGAAGATATCAAATATTGGAATTCTGCAAGAACAACTATTCTATAGAGGCGATGGCCAAAAGCTTCATAAAAGTGGCATTAAATTCATGAAAGAATCAATCCTTGACGTATTAATTATTGGACCATTTCCTAATCCAATTACCGGGAATAGTATCGCTAACAAAGTGGCTTTTGAAGGGTTGATGAGCAGGCCAGGGATAAAGGTGAGAAAGATTAATACCTCAACCTCTTTTTTCGATGAGAAGGTTGGCTTTTTTTCAATTCGAAAATTGTTTAATAGTCTTAAATTTAACTTACAAGGCTATAAGATAATTCAATCTAATATAGTATACATTACACCAGGCCAGTCTTTTTTGGGGATATTGAAATATGCGATTTTAATCTTTATTGCCAAATTATTAAAACGTAAAATAATTCTTCATGTTCACGGCAATTATTTATGGCAAGAATACCAAAACTTAAATCCAATAAAAAAATACATTGCTAAGTTTATATTAAGTTTAGCAGATTGCGGAATAGTGTTGTCGGAATTATTAATTCCTAATTTAACGCCTTTTATTAATAGAAAAAAAATTCATATTGTTCATAATTTTGTTGAGGATTATGTGATAAATGAAACTAAAGAATCTATTAATAAAAAAAATCTTGGTAGCTTAAGAATTATTTATTTGAGCAACTTAATGCTGGAAAAGGGCATATTGGATTTGCTAGAAGCGTTAAAAGTCTTGGAACAAGAAGGTATTAGCTTCGAGGCTAGGATTGCGGGAAATATCGATAATCGCTCACGCCATGAAATAGAAAGGCATTTTAAGATACTTAACAATGTGACTTATTTGGGTGTTGTTGATGGTGATGCAAAAAGAGACATGCTGTTGTGGGGAAATGTATTCGTTTTTCCTACATATTATAAAATGGAAGGACAACCATTAGCAATTTTAGAGGCTATGGCCACTGGAAATGTTATACTCACCTCAGACCATGCCGGTATTCCAGATATTTTCTCGCTCAATAACGGATTGTTTATTAATACAAAGAATCCGAAGGATATAATTCAAAAAATACAAACCATTATGAACAACAAAGAAAAATTTGAAAAAATCATGCGATATAATCATCTATATGTAAGTCGCAATTTTAGAAACAATAAATTTATCTGTAGCCTTGAAGGCATTGTAAAATCTGTTTAATATTCTTATAAAGTCAACAATTCTAATAAGCCCCTATTACTAACCAAAGGATAGTACTATTGGGTTATATGCCAATCATGTCGTTCGTTATTTAACTAGAGACTAATGGAATTTATAATATAAACGCAATTTCAGATTTTATCTTTAAGCCCTTAATGAAAGACATTAAATAAAGCCCAGATAATGACATATAGAAAACACTCATTAAAAGATCATTCCTTATAATCTTCACCATAGATTAAAAATGTTTTTAAATCTTAAATCTGTAGCTACAAAACATGATAATATTTAGAATAAATAGCCCTCATTTTAATTACTTAATTTATTTTTGAATTAAGTATAAAGCCGTTATATTGCGGTGTTTTTAACGACTAAATTTTATGACTGTTCAAATTTTAGGAATTCAATTCCATAAAGGAGATATAAAAGAAGTTTTAAATATTTTAATAGAAAAAGGAGGGTTGATCACAGTTCCAGCTGCTCCAGCGTTAGTTTCTATTATGAAAGACAGTGAATATTATGATGCATTATTAAATTCGGATATTGTAATTCCAGATAGCGGATATATGGTTTTAATCTGGAACTTTTTTTCAAGAAAAAAAATATATAAACTTTCTGGATTAGAATTTATAAATTATTTTATTGATAATATACAAAAAATAAAAGGAGATAATTTTATTTTGGTAAATCCATCAGACAAAGATGGGCGAATAAACCAAGCGTATTTAAATGAAAAAGGGTTATCTCTTGATACTGAAAATTTATATACTGCTCCGTTTTACAATGGAAATATTAAAGATTATGAATTGTTAGAATTAATAGAAAATCAAAAGCCAAAATGGGTTTTAATTAATATTGGAGGCGGAACACAAGAAAAGCTGGGGTTATTTTTAAAAGAGAATCTTCGTTATAGTCCAGCTATTATATGCACTGGTGCTGCGCTAGCCTTTAAAACGGGAAGACAGGTAAACATGCCATATTGGATTGATCAAATTTATTTGGGATGGTTTGTAAGGTGTTTAAAAGATCCAAAGGCTTTTGTTCCGAGATACCTAGCAGGATTTAAACTATTACCATTAATATTTAAATACAAATCCCTGAAAATCAATTAATCTAAAAGCTTATTTTAAATAAATTATACTAAAAAATAAATAATGAAGAAAATATTAGTTTGTGGTGCAGGGGGATTTATAGGAGGTCATCTAGTTAACAGGTTAAAATTAGACGGGCACTGGGTTAGAGGTGTTGATTTAAAGGATAATGAATATGGAAACAACAATTCTGATGAATTTATATTAGGAGATTTACGAGAGCCTACAATTGCTCAAAAAGCTGTAGAAGGCATTGATGAAGTATATCAGTTAGCCGCAGATATGGGTGGCGCTGGTTATATTTTTACAGGAGATCATGATGCAGATGTAATGAATAACTCTGCTTTGTGTAATTTAAATGTTTTAGGAGCCTCTCAAAAATCTGGCGTTAAAAAAATATTTTATTCTTCTTCTGCATGTATGTATCCAGAATATAATCAAATGGATCCAGATAACCCAAAATGTACGGAAGATTCTGCTTACCCTGCAGCCCCAGACAGTGAGTATGGATGGGAAAAATTGTTTAGTGAAAGATTATACTTATCCTACAAACGCAACTATGGTATTGAAGTTAGAATTGCCAGATTTCATAATATTTTTGGACCACATGGAACTTGGAATGGAGGAAAAGAAAAAGCACCTGCAGCGATGTGTAGAAAAGCAAAAGATGCTCAAGATGGCTCATTTATAGAAGTATGGGGTGATGGAAAACAGACGAGATCCTTTTTATATATAGACGAATGTATTGAAGCCGTTATAAGGCTTATGGATTCTGATTTTACTGGACCTGTAAATATTGGATCAGAAGAAATGATTTCAATTAATGATTTTGCTCAAATGGCAATTGATATTTCTGGCAAGAGATTAGCAATAAAAAACATTCCAGGTCCAACAGGTGTAAGAGGAAGAAATTCTGATAATACTCTTCTGTTTGAAAAATTGAAATGGAAACCTTCACTTCCTTTAAAAGACGGAATGAAAATGACCTATGAATGGATTCATAATCAAACTTAAATAAAAAGAAAGTTTTAAAAGGTTTTAATTTAAATGGTTTCTTTTTTATAACCTATAGATTTCCTTGCAACTTGCTGATAGGATAATTCATTTATTTGGAGAAATTTTAAAAAATACAAAAAACTATCAGCAATAGGAATAGGCTATGCTGGTCTGGTAACAGGCACTTGTTTAGCCGAAACAAGCTAATAATGTACTTTGATAGATATTAATCAAGAGGAAATAGAGCAAATGCAACGAAGTGTAGTCCCTATTTACGAACCACATCTCGATATTTTATTTCAACGAAATATAAAGATAGGGTGTCTCAGATTTTCAACCTTTTTACAAGAATTTTTATGATAATCGATACAAAACATACTTTTTTACGATTGTAATCGATAAAATCAATTAAAATGATTGATAGAATCTTAGAAAAAAAGTATAAAATCCAAGTTCTTTAAAGTGAGGATCTATCGTACTTTTAGATCCGCGTCAAGTAGGTAAAACGACATTGTTAAAAAAAATAGCAGAAAATCTAAAACACATACTTTGGTTGAATGCAGATAATTTTGAAGTGCAAACTCTATTTGAAACTCCATCTTCTTCACGATTTAAAGCCATTATTAAAAACCACAAGGTAATTATTATTGATGAAGCCCAAAGTATTAAAGACATTGGTTTAAAACTTAAAATTATAGTGGATGAGCTTAAAGAGGTACAATTAATTGCCACGGGATCTTCCGCTTTTGATTTGCCTAACGAGTTAAACGAGCCGCTAACAGGCAGAAAATTTGAATACCAAATGTATCCACTTTCTTTTGAAGAAATGGTAGTACAGCATGGTTTGTTAGAAGAATTAAACCTGTTAAAACACAGAATGGTTTATGGCTATTATCCCGATGTTGTGGTAAATCAGGGAGAAGAAAAAGATCTTTTAAAACTATTGGCAGATAGTTACCTGTTTAAAGACATTCTTATTTGGAATAAAATTAAGAAATCAGGTATCTTATAATGAGCTTGGTAGAATAGTGGGATTAAATAGTGAAACAGTAGAGAGCTATATCCAATTATTAGAAAAATCATTTATCATTTAGGAACATTTAGCAGAAATTTAAGAACTGAATTAAAAAAAACACGTAAAATATATTTTATAGATAATGGCATTCGAAATGCTGTTATAGGGAATTATGCTCCTCTAGAATTAAGAAATGATAAAGGAGCATTGTGGGAGAATTTTATTATAGGCGAGCGAAAAAATATTTAGCATATCATAATATTTATGTAAATTCTTATTTCTGGAGAACAACAGCACAGCAAGAGATAGATTATATTGAGGAGCGAGACGGAAAGATTTATGCTTATGAGTTTAAATGGAGTACCCATAAAAAGGCTAAAATTTCTAAAACATTTGTAAAATCATATCCAAATGCCATAATAAAAATAATTACGCCTGAAAATTTTGAAGAATTTATTTTAAATCAAAATTAAAAAACACAGTAAACATCAAACAAGGATAGGTTGTTAAATAAGAAGCAAAAAACTATTTTTGTAGAACATTAATTAATTTATGAAAATATCAGTAATAGGAACTGGTTACGTAGGCTTAGTAACAGGAACATGTTTAGCAGAAACAGGCAACAACGTTTTATGTATAGATATAGACGAGGAAAAAGTTAAACAAATGCAGCAAGGTGTAGTCCCTATTTACGAACCTCATCTCGATATTTTATTTCAAAGAAACATTAAAGCTAATCGGCTAAACTTTTCTACATCACTGGAAGAAGGTTTAATCCATGGCGACATTATATTTCTCGCATTACCAACACCTGAAGATGAAGATGGTTCGGCAGACTTATCTTATGTTTTAGGAGTAGCTAAAAATATAGGAAAAAAGTTAAAGGATTATAAAGTAATTGTAGATAAGAGTACAGTTCCTGTTGGAACAGCCGATAAAGTATCTGAAGTTATTTCAAAGGAAACTAATGTTGAGTTTGACGTAGTATCTAACCCTGAATTTTTAAGAGAAGGATTTGCGGTAGATGATTTTTTAAAACCTGAGCGCATTATTATTGGGTCTAATTCTGAAAAAGCCATTACTTTAATGCAAAAATTATACAAGCCATTTGTAAGATCTGGAAATCCAATAATTGTGATGGATGAACGTTCTGCCGAACTCACAAAATATGCTGCGAATGCTTTTTTGGCTACCAAAATCACCTTTATGAATGAGATTGCAAACTTCTGTGAAAAAGTAGGAGCAGATGTTGATAAAGTAAGAGTTGGAATGGGAACCGACTCACGAATCGGTAAACGCTTCTTGTTTCCAGGAATAGGTTATGGAGGATCATGTTTTCCTAAAGATGTAAAAGCTCTTCATAAATCAGGGAAAGACAATAATTATGAATTTGATATATTGAATGCTGTAATTAAAGTTAATGATACCCAAAAGAAAATTTTAATTCCGCGAATAGAATCCTATTTTAATAAAAGTATAAAAGGAAAGAAATTTGCTATTTGGGGATTGGCATTTAAACCAGAAACAGACGACATTAGAGAAGCTCCAGCGCTATACATGATCGAAGAATTATTAAGTAAGGGTGCAATAATTAGTGTGTTTGATCCAGAAGCTATAGATAATGTTAAAAATAGATTTGGAAATAAGATAGAATACGCTCAAGATATGTATGAAGCAACA
>Ga0209554_1002252_pt1 | contig 13537 bp, 14 predicted proteins | sample MarorgKNORR_S2LV_5_FD_188221 | JGI IMG/M metagenome (GOLD analysis project Ga0209554, IMG submission 188221) | Marine microbial communities from the Southern Atlantic Ocean, analyzing organic carbon cycling - Bottom_A/KNORR_S2/LV (SPAdes) (version 2) | ecosystem: Environmental > Aquatic > Marine...
CAGTGATCGTTTCCCATAAGTTTGTCAAGACTGAGATGACAACCAATCCAAGAATCAGGGAAAGTAGGACGAACACACCAGCCTTGACATTGTTGCGTTGTTTATCTCTTAGTTGTGACATGCTATTGGTGGTTCCCTTTTACTCTTTCGAAGATTGTACCGAAGGTCCATGAGCCAAACGCGGAGCGGAAACACCAAGAAGATCCTCAGCGTAACTTGACGCTTCTATTCGCTCTGTTAATGGTCCTTCAGCGTCGCCTCTGAGAAATTGGCGAATTAATTGTTTCTGTGTATCAAGTTCATCAAGTCGATCTATTGGCCAATCACGTATTTCTTCGAATGCCTCGCGCGTATCTACCATGATCATTCTGCCCTTATCGAGCATCGCCATTCGGTCTGCGATGACAAAGGCAGAATTCATTTCATGTGTCACGACAACACTTGTAACTCCTGCTTTTTTTGAAAGGTCTAATATCAGTTGATCGATAGTTGCACTTGTAACTGGATCTAGACCCGCTGAAGGTTCATCGTAGAACAACAATTTTGGATCTAGCGCAAGTGCTCTTGCTAAACCTGCACGTTTTTTCATGCCACCTGAGATTTCCGATGGATACTTATCTGCGGCTTCGCGTAGACCAACTTGTTCTAATTTAATCTTGACGATAAATGAAATAATGTCTCTGTCAAGATCTGTATGTTCGCGTAATGAGAGTGCAACATTGTCTGCAACACTCATCGAGTTGAATAGCGCGCCAGATTGAAACAATATTCCAAACTGTCTTCGAATTTTATTCATTCCTTCTTCGTCGAGAAGAGCAAGGTTTTCGCCAAATATTTTTACGCTACCACTATCAGGAATATAAGTACCTATGAGGTGGCGTAGAATTGTAGATTTTCCAGAACCGGAACCTCCCATGATGACCAAGATTTCGCCTTCATACACATCAAAGCAAACACCATCAAGCACTATTTGATCGCTGAACTTACAGACTAAATCTCGAACTTCGATGACTGGTTCAGTACTCATTGCTCGTTGGATTTTTCTTCTTTCATAATCACAGTATCTGCAGGATACACGAGGTTGCCCAACCTTTCGTCATAGAAGCAAAACCAGGCAAATCTGTTTGTGAATTGTCGGCTATTGTCATTTTTTTTAAAAAGAATAAATTTTGCTTCTGCCTTAACTGAAGGCGCGTTAGAAAATGTAAATTCATAGTTCAAGTTGGCTTCTAGTGGCATCATAAAGAAGGCGAGTTCTGCATCTTCTATTTGTATAGACTCTACCTGCTTTCCTGATTCTGCGATTCCATACCGAAGAACAAGTTCGTCTAAAAACATTGAGGCTTCCTCTTTATTTTGAACCGTGAAATGTTTTAAGAATATTAGTGAATCGTGTTGTCCTTCAATGATTGCTCGAACAGGACCTTGTTGCATTTGACCTCGTACATTGATGTTCCACCACAACATCCCTCCACCCCAGAGACCTGTTACCAAACCGCCTATAAAAATTGCTGCCCAAGCAAGACGAATACCACGAGTTCCTGGGCGTGCTTTGATATCAACAATTGCACGAAAACCAAGTAAAACTCCTGCAATAGTAAAAAAAGGACACATCCCAACGGAACAAACAATTGCAACAAATGCCCATGGGTTCAATGGTGCTGAGTTATTTTTCATCCGTTTTTGTATCAGTTTCAGAAACACTTGACCCACATTGAGAAGCTAGTGGGAACGCTACATCGCCATTTTCTGGATCACGGATCAACAAGCATTGAATTTGAACATCGATCAGTGAATCCGTTCCTTTTGCAACTGTAAAGACGGCTATCGCTGATATTGTTTTCGTTTCGAAGACAAGTTGAATTGGTAACTCCGGCTCATCGCCAGAGGGTTGTTGCCCTGCCTGCATCGTTGCCATATCAATGACTGCCTTGTCAAAAACCCCATATCTTGTTGTGATCGTTTCAAGAAAAGAAGTTATTTCATCATCACTCGCTGCAACTGCGTCGTGTGTAAACTCCATGCGGAATTTTTCGATGTCACCAGTTATTCCTGCTTTTATTGCAGTTGTTACAGATTCTGGAGTTTGTTCAAGAACACCCAAACCAACATTTATAGCAATAATCATAAAGAGCGTAGTGAGTGTTGTCGTCAGAATACCAATGATGATTCCTGCCCAGGCGAGTCCTCGTCCAGACATTGCACTACCGCGAATTTTCAATAATGCGACGATGCCTAAAATCACACCAACAAGCGTGACGATTGGGCAACATAAAATCAGCGAGCAAATAAGGGACGCTGTGGCCATTCCACATCGTTGTTTATCCGAAATTCTGTTCTGTTCATCTAGATCGATTATTTGTTCAGTCATCCTTGTTCTGCTTCTTCCTTCTGTACTCGATCTTGTTCGATGATTTCTTTTGGAATTGATAAAAATTCAGCCATGTAATCCTCGTAAACTTTTTGATCTTCTTCGCGTGAAAAATCCAATCGCAATTCATTAATCACTTTTGTACCTTGTTCCATCCAACTTTCCCACGCATCGGTCTTGATGTTTTCTGCAATCCAGTTGCCTATGACTCCAGGTAGCGGCGCTTGTTCAAGTGGTTTCCCCCCTACCGTTTTTGTAGCACCACCCATTTCCATTTCAGGGATCGGTAGATTTGCTGCTTTCAAAATTGTTTCAATCCCATTTTTCACTTTCATTTCACCTCGGCTTGATGCTTGCATGTAGCCCTTGCGAAGAAGAGTTTCTGCTTCTGAGGCGTTGCCTGCTTCCATCAGCGCGGATCCTCCAAGTTCCATTGCGCGTGTCATATCTGCATTTAACTCGACACAAGTTTGAAAACTTGCCGCTGCCTTTGCAAACTGCCTCGCATCTAAATATGCTGAACCCAAACTGAAATGAGCCATGTCATTTGTCGGATCTGCAGTTGCCATATTCTCAAACCGCTCAATTCTATCGTTGACATCGCTCATATATGTATTGTACCTCCGTCACCAATGAATCACAGGTACCTGACGCTGTGTCAGACACCCATGAAGGTATAATCAACGTACATGGTCTCAATGCAAGTAGAACTAGGCAAGACAACCCTTCGAAATCCGGTTGTATTGGCAGCAGGAACAGCAGGTGTCATTGGTGAAATTAGGGATGCAATTGACCTTGGTAAGATTGGAGCGATCACAACAAAGTCGATCACTGCACATGCGCGGGAGGGCAATCAACCTCTGCGGATGGTCGATCTGCCTAGTGGTATGCTCAACGCAATTGGTCTGGCCAATGGTGGAATCGATGATTTCGTCACCAACTACGCCCCAAATTGTAAACATCTCAACACGACAATCATTGGCTCCATTGCAGGTGATTCAATCGACGCATACATCAAGGTCGCTGAATCGATGGATACGATTCAGGGCATCGAACTTGTCGAGATTAACGTCTCGTGCCCCAATACTACAGATGGTCTTGAATTTGGAAGTTGCCCAACTAAACTAACTGAATTACTTACGGCAATCAAACCAGTACTTCAATCGACGAGCATGATCGTCAAACTTTCTGCTGCTTGTGGTGACATCAGACCACATGCAGAGGCTGCCATTGATTGTGGAGCAGACGCACTTACATTGATCAACACGTTACCAGCGATGGCGATTGACCCAAATACAAAGATTCCGCACATCACTCGAGGCATTGGTGGTCTCAGTGGACCAGCAATTCACCCAATTGCTGTTCGAGTTGTGCACGAGGTCTACCAAGACGTTGCACGCAAAGCAAACGTTCCGATTATCGGTACAGGTGGTGTGCTTCACTGGGAAGATGCTGCAGAGTTTATTCTCGCAGGTGCAACTGCTATAGGCATCGGAACTGCGCTTTTTGTAAACCCAGTAATCTCAGTCAAAATTGCGAAGAAACTCGAACAGTGGGTAAACAAACAAGGATGTCAATCTGTCAATGAACTTGTAGGACAAGCCCTTACTTGACACCGTATTCCTTGAGTTTGCGATACAACGTACGCTCGCCAATACCAAGTAAATTTGCGGTTTGTTCTCGGTTTCCACCTGTCATTGCTAATGTTTGGCGTATCGCTTCCTTCTCAAGTTTATCAAGACCTACACCTGCAAGACTTCCGAAATCTGGCGCGTCATCGGAGTGACTACTACGAACCTCTTCTGGAACTTGTGCAAGTTCAATACGGTTTTCACCTGCCATCACTGCCATTCGCTGCACAACATTGAAAAGTTCACGAACATTTCCCGGCCAGTCATACCCGATCAATCGCAACATCGCTGCTTCTGAAATTTCAGGTATTGGTATATCCATATCCGCTGCGTATTTCCCAAGGACATGGTTCGCCAACAGTGGGATGTCTTCACGTCTCTCTCGTAGCGGTGGAATTTTAATTTCAGCTCCCTTGATTCTGAATAGAAGATCTTCTCTAAATTCTCCGCTCTTACAACGTTCTGTTAGATTTTGATTCGTTGCAGAGACAAATCGAACGTCTGTGCTTCGTGAATTGTTTTGTCCAAGACGTATCACATCTCCAGTTTCCAAAACTCTAAGTAACTTCGCCTGCATCGTCTGTGGCATGTCCCCAATTTCATCTAAAAAAATCGTACCGGTATTGGCATATTCAAAAACGCCTTCTCGGTCTCGATCTGCCCCAGTAAATGCACCTCGCACATGTCCAAATAATTGATCTTCGAGGAGTGATTCGCTCTGGCCAGCGCAGTTAAACGCAACATATCTCTTAGAAGCTCGCTTTGAATGATTGTGCACCGCCTTTGCAACAAGTTCCTTACCGGTTCCAGATTCACCTGTAATCAACACGGATAAATTACTCTGAGCAACTTGTCGAATAAGTTCAATCACACGTGTAATTGCTGAGGATTCGCCAATGATGCCTTCAAAACCATACGCAGAATCAACTTGTCCGCGAAGACTTTCGTTTTGTTGACGCAGCATGACTGCTTCAAGGGCTCGAGTTGATAAATTACGAAATACGTCTAAGTCGAGTGGTTTTTCGATGAAATCGTATGCCCCACCTTTCAAAGATGCCTTTGCTGTTGGAATATCTCCATGGGCAGTCACAACGATCGTCGCGCAACTGTCTTGATGCTCCCTTGCTAAGGCAAGGACTTTCAAGCCAGAGTCTTCCTCTTCCATCACCATGTCAGTAATAACAAGGTCAAAGCTCCCGAGGGTTAATTCAGATCGAGCAGATTCAAGACCATCTACAATTGTACATACATGACCTAGTCGCCGAAGCGCTTCAGCCATCACTTCAGCGTGATCTGGTTCATCATCAACAATCAATATTTGAGCGTGGTGTGACATCGTGTTGGTGATTGTACCTGATCGTACCCGTAAAACGTACCTTGCCCAATACCGGTACTGAACCAGGTACGTTGTCAGGTACTCGATCAAGTACAACGTCGGGTACTTCTTCAAGAACAATTGCCTCTCACGGCGATACAATCTATAACAAATGAGCCCAACTCCCACGTTTCCCTTCCATGTCGATGAACTTCGAGGAAAAAAATTCCACTTTGTAGGGATTGGTGGGTGTGGTATGAGCGGACTTGCGAGGCTTCTAAGTCAACTTGGTGCAGAAGTCGCCGGTACAGATACAACCCAATCCGCAATTACTGAAGGTCTAATAAGCGACGGAATCGTGATTTCGTTCGAGCAAGATGGGCATTCGATAGATCCTTCATCTGCTGCAATCGTTGCTTCTGCAGCGATTCCTGAAGAACACCCTGAAATTCTCGTGGGTGAACAATTAGGTATTCCAGTTCTTTCATACGCCAAAATGCTTGGGCTCGTCCAACAAAGCAGAACCGCGGTCTGTTTTGCGGGTACCCATGGAAAATCAACAACCGTCTCGATGCTCAGTGCCATCTTGTTGCACGCTGAAATGGATCCTAGTTTTATCGTTGGAGCAAACTGTGATCAAATTGGCGGATCAAGTAGAGTTGGATCAGACAAAATTCTTTCGGGACACCGCAAAGGTGAACAAGGAATCTTGGTTTGTGAATCCTGCGAATTCAATCGTTCGTTTCACGACCACGAACCCACAATTGCCCTCATTCATAACATTGAAGAGGATCACCTTGATGTGTACGGATCGCTGGATGCAATCATTGAATCCTTCCGTCAATTTGCACACCGTATTCCACCTGAGAATGATGGTGGTTACTTACTCATCGGACATGACAACGCACATCGTCAAGTAGTCACGCCTGGTCTCACTTGTAAAGTTGAGACCTTTGGATTCCATCCAGAAGCAGATTACCAAATCATTTTTGACCCCGCAGTCAGACGAGTAGGAATACTTCGTGATGGTATGTGGACTATTCAGTGGACCAATCCCATGCCCGGATCGCACAATGCACTCAATGCTGCGGCGGCTGCAATCCATGCTGCAAATCTCGGAGTCGACTGGACAGATATCATCGCCCCTCTTGAAAATTTTGGCGGTGTTGATCGACGGCTACAACGACTTGGAGAACTTGCCTGTAAAGATGGGAGTGCAATTGTGTATGACGATTATGGGCATCATCCAACAGAAATAGAACTAACACTCAACGCGCTGCGTGCTGCTGAATTGCCAAAGCGACTGATTTGTGTCTTCCAACCACATCAACATAGCCGGACGAGATTCCTTCTTGACTCGTTTGCTCAAAGTTTTTCAAGCGCAGATGTCGTCATCGTGCCACACATTTACTTCGTAAGAGACTCCATCGCTGAACAGCATCGCGTTTCTGCACAAGACCTCGTAGATCGGCTCAACGACCTAGGCGCCTCTGCAAGGCACATCAATGATTTCGATGCGATTGTCGACCATCTGCAAACAATCGTACGTGATGGTGATTTAATCGTGATTATGGGTGCTGGTCCTGTGACCACAATTGGACATAAGCTCATCGATTCACTTTCACGAGTACGCTAACAAGTATGCCTACCCGATTTCAATCAACACTTATTGGAGATCTTGATGTCGACGTAGAGTTCGATGTTGCCATCGGAGCGATGACTCACTTTGTTGTCGGTGGTCGAGCAAATGCGCTTGTACGCCCTAAATCTGCAGATGCACTTTCAATGATGCTTCGAAGGTGCCACGAATCACAAGTTCCATTTCGTATTCTAGGCAAGGGTGCAAACTTACTTGTTGATGATGATGGCGTAGATGGGATTGTCGTCAAACTTGACGATGATTGTTTTAAACAAACGCGGTACCACCATACAAATGATATTGAGTCACTACATGCGATGGCAGGTGCTGATCTGGCAACAACACTCATGGAAACTGTACGAAATGGACTTGATGGTTTAACTGCAATGGCTGGCATACCAGCATCAATTGGGGGTGCAATCCGCATGAATGCGGGAGGTAAGTTCGGTTCAATCAGTGATTCCCTTGAAACAATCACATGCCTTACCTCCATGGGTGAACTTGTCACACACGCAAAAAAAGATATACGTTTTAGTTATAGAGAGAGCAGAATCGCAGAACCGATCGTTCTTTCTGCTACCTTTGCATTGCAAAAATGTGATCCAATTAAAATTAGGGATAAGGTAAAAGAAATTTTTGCTTGGAAAAGATCTCGCCAGCCTCTTGCCGATTCATCCGCAGGCTGTGCATTTAAAAATCCACTTCTTCAAGACGGCACCCGAATTTCAGCAGGAAAACTCATTGATAATGCAGGGCTTAAGGGACATTCAGTAGGTGGCGCCTCCATTAGTATTCAGCATGCAAACTTTATCGTTACTACAAAGGATGCAACTGCAAGGAATGTTATCGATCTCATGCAAAAAGTGCGAGAACGCGTAGAAGAAAAAACGCAGATACATTTGAAAAATGAAGTTGTTATTTGGTCAAGAGATCCAGAGGTCGGTCGATGAGTAAACCTAACATCGTTGTCTTGATGGGAGGTCCAGACGCAGAACGAGATGTTTCCATCTCCTCGGGAACTGCCGTTGCAGCAGCTCTCGAAAAAAATAAGGCGTTCCACACAACTTTAAAACTGATTGATACGCCTTCCACCAAGGAGCTTCTCGCCCTTCAAGCAGATGTCATTTTCCCTGTATTACATGGTCCTTTTGGTGAGGGTGGTCCACTTCAACGACTTCTTGAACGCACAATGATCCCATTCGTTGGTTCGGGGAGCGAAACTTCTTCCAATGCAATGGACAAAGTGATCAGCAAGCAGATTGCGCATAACATTGGTATTCCAACACCAACTTGGTCTGTTGTAAGCGATACTTCCTGTGAAATTCACCCACCCCTTGTACTAAAACCACTTGATGATGGATCAAGCGTTGATCTTGTGATCTGTAATGATGCACAAACAGTGCAAGATACACTCCGAGAACTTCTACAAACTCGAACAGAGATTCTTGCTGAAACATACAAGGAAGGTCGTGAAATTACGGTTAGCGTTGTTAACGGTAAGTCACTCCCAGTGATTGAGATTATTCCTCATACTGGCCATTATGATTATGCTGCAAAATACGAACGTGACGACACAACATACATCCTTGATCCTCCGTTACAAGACAACAGGTGCATCACGTGGGCAGAAGAAATTGTAGATGTAATGCACATCAGAGATGTTGGGAGAGTTGATTTTATTATCGATGAAATTGGTCCATGGTTCTTGGAAGTTAACACGATGCCCGGCTTCACTGATCACTCGCTACTACCCATGGCAGCAGCCCACAAAGGGTGGGACATGACAACACTTTGTTCAAACCTAGTTGCGTCGGCTCTTGAAAGATCAACCACGATTCGTTCGTAAGTGAATTTTTCAAGAAATGTAACATAAATTACCGATATTTCGGTACGCCATGTCACGTCGTCACCGAAAACGATTTTCATTTATTCAAAACACTTGCGCTTCTGTAGTGGGGATGTGCTTGCGATGTGTGGCAGCATTTTTCTTGATCTTTCGTTCGCCTATTGCAGTAGCGTGGATCCTTACCATTGGTAGTCTCATCACGTTGACTGCAATCAGTGTTCCAAGTTTGCGTGCAACGCGGATTGCTGCAACAGATCTAGTTGTGACGTTTGATGATCCCCCAGTTTGGCTTGACTCTTCTTTACTTACTGAATTGCAAAATATTGTTCGATCGCATCTTGCTGCAATTCCAGTTGGTCGAAATGGACTTATCAATGCATCTTCTGCACTCGAGAGTACAGGTTGGTTTACTAACGTAGAACAAGTTGCATGGGTAGATGCATCACATGCAAAAGTCACCGCTACATTTTTGATCCCCCATGCACGAGTTCGCACGACAAAAGGTCAGCGGTTTATTGATCCCATGGGAATTGTTCTCCCAAGCAGAGACGGAAGAATTGTTTCATCAGGATATCACTTTGTCACACTCAATTCACCCCAGTATCAATCGCCACAACGACCTGGCTTACGCTGGGATGGCGGTGACATCATCGCGGGACTGCAAGTGTTACGACTCATTTACGACAAGCCCTGGGCTCTACAAATTGAGATGATTGATTTGTCGACTTGGTCATACGATGGGTCGATTACTCTAGTTACAAAAACACCATGTCGATTGCTTTGGGGATCAGCACCCGGAAAAGAAGCGGGATTAGAGGCACTGGCAAACGAGAAAATTTCTCGACTCGACCACCTCTATCGAGATCATGGTGCTATTGATCGTGGGCGAACAACTGGACTTGATATTACGCAACCCGATAGGATTGCAAAGATTGGTTCCTAAATAGTTCACTTATGAATCGTGTATCCTGCTTCCATGAGTGATCCCTCGTGGACAACTTTTCTTTTTCTTGGGGAACTCATTCTTAAAGTATTAATGATTTTTGTCGTGTTGTTGCAACGAAAAAAAACAGCATCGGCAAAACTTGCATGGATTTTACTTCTTGTTGCACTACCCTTCGTGGGGTCAGCGATTTACTTGTTGGTGGGAACGACTCGCCTAGGCGCTCTTCGAAGAAAAAGGCATCGAGAAATTTTAGATCTCATACCAACTGGCTATGCGTCACACTGCCCAGACGATAATCATGTACACGAATGTGTCATTAAGAATTATCAGCCCATTGCGAGTATTGCCGAAGCAGTTGGCGCCTCAACAGTCATCGGAGGCAATGATGCCAAACTATTTGGTGATTCCAAAGAGATGATTGCATCACTTGCTAAAGATATCGGTGAAGCGACATCGCATTGCCACGTGTTGTCTTACATCATGCTTGACGATCAGGCGGGGAAAATCATTTCTCATGCAATGTCGGAGGCAACAAGCAGAGGGATCCACTGTAGGTTACTCATCGATGCTGTTGGCTCTAAAGATTTTCTCCATTCCAAAACTTGCACAGACCTTCGAGATTCGGGGGTTCGTGTCACTGCAGCATTACCAGCAAACCTGCTTAGAGCCACACTAGTTCGACTTGACTTGCGAAATCACAGAAAAATTGCTGTCATTGATAATGCTATTGGGTATGTTGGTAGCCAAAATATCGCTGAACCTTCGTTTGCACCAAAACCTAAGTATGCTCCTTGGGTTGACGCCTCTGTTCGATTGGTTGGTCCTGCTGTACGAGAACTTCAGGCAGTATTTATACAAGATTGGTTCATGGACAGCGATGAAAATTTATCCTCACTACTCAAAGAGCAAATACCTGCTGTTGAGGGAGGATTTCCAGTTCAATTTATGGCAACTGGCCCAAATAGTAATAACAGTGCGTTATCCAATCTCTTGGAAACTTCTTTTCACAGTTCGCGAGAAGAACTCGTGATTACAACACCTTATTTTTCTCCGGACACTTCAACGTTTTCTGCCCTTCTTATTGCAGCAAGTCGGGGCGTCAATACACACTTGGTTCTCCCTGCGAGAAATGATTCTTTTCTCGTTGCAGCCGCAAGTAGAAGCCTCTTTTCAAGATTGCTCGAAGCGGGCGTCGTTCTCCATGAATTTCATGGGGGACTTCTGCATGCAAAAACAATGACCATTGACAGGAATCTTGCCCTCATTGGATCTGCAAATTTAGACCGAAGGAGTCTCGAGCTAAATTTCGAGATTAGTATGCTTGTGTACGACAGTGACTTTGCGAGTCACCTTCGGTTTTTACAGCAGTCATACATGGATAATTCAACGCTTCTGACGAAGAAAACTGTCTCAGGATGGTCAATACCAGAGCGAATCTGGCAGAATGCTGTGGGTTTGATTGCCCCAATTCTTTAAAGAATTGTGAAACTAGGTAGTTTTTACTGGTTGTTCGGTAATTTTGACCAACCTTCGTTGGGTGGAGTGCGTAATTATTCCTTAGACCGAGATCAAATCAAGTCGATGAAGATCCCACAGATGCACCCAAAAACCATCTTTTTCATCTTGATAACCCTCCTTACAGCGGCTCAAACTGCTATAGGGGACTATCTCGCCATCGATAGTGTTGATGGTACTTTTAATATTTCTGCAGGCCAAATCAATGGCGTCCTTGGTGGCGAAAACAATGCTTTTTCGATGAGTGACCTTGATATTCTTGCTGCAACTTTGCAAAACGATGGCATCGAAACAGAAGGCCGGTTATCGTTTTTGCTCGCAAGCACCGACGCGGGATTATCCTTCATTGGCTTGTTTGATGGTATTGAAGAGAATGATCCATCTGGCAGCATCCCAGACCAACTACTGGGAGTATCCGCTACAGCGGGGTCAAATACCGATTGGTTTGCAAGTGGCGATTCAGGGTCTGACGTTGATTGGTATGACATGGGTAATAACACCCAGCTTGTAACTGCCCTGCTTGCTTGGGAGCATGGACAGACTTCTGCGGCTTTCGCATGGTCAGACGTTCGAGATGCACAATCAGGTACAACCAACCTCTACGACGTTGACTTTACAGAGTATGCTCCTGAGCCAATTCAGTTCATCACGTATTCTGGTAACCAATGGGAGCTTGCTGGGCAAGCAGCATTTTCTGTCCTTGGTCAATATGCCTTTTCGTACCAGTTTGTTCCAGCACCAGGTGCTCTTTCACTTCTCGTGATCGCTGGGTTCAGTGCTAACCGTCGAAGACGGGTATAACTTACTTCTGGTTGCTTAAGAGAACTGCTAGAACATAGGCAGTCACTGCCTTTGATTGTGCTGGAGAGAGCCTTGATTCTAAAATCATCTCTGGAAGAATTTTGTCCTGCCATTGCTTTATTGGATACCTCGTAATCCGCACAGCATTGTGACATTTTGTACAGCGGTTGATATAAATGTCTCTACCCTGTTCAAGTAAAGCGATATTTTGTTGCAACCCCAACGTGTCGACTTTTGGAGCTACTTTTGTCACATCCATGCAACCAATGAACACAAAACATAAGCAGATGGTGATGAGTATTTTATCCATTAAAAGTCTATTCCGAAGAGCAATCGTACTTGCAAATCTGGTTCGCTGTCAACATTTGTCACTTGAAAGAGTGGAGAAACAGCGATCCACCATCCATCGGATTGAGTAGAGATGGATGGACCAATGTATACAACGTCATCACCTTGCTCGGACCAATCAGGAAATTCTACTTCCCAGATTACTTGCAAGCCAAGAGTTGTGGAAGGCGTTGGTTGATACGTCACAGCAAAGGCGTTTTCAATTTTCCCTTTGTCTTCATCAAAATCTTGACCTTCCCATTCGGCTTCAATGACGAAGTTATAAAGGAGATTGACTTGGTCAAGTTCTAATTCAAACAAGAGTTTTCCTTCAAGTTCAAAAAACTCGGAGCCATATCTCACTTCGCCATAGAGTGCCACGCCCATTTGATCGGGATTTGGTGCTTGGAGTTGATAGATTGCTTCAACAGCAATGTCATGAAAGTATGTGTGTTCTTCACTTGAAGTTCGTTTATGTCGCCAGTCTGCAACGTAGAAAGCAAGTTGAAACTCATCGGTGACGCCCCATTCGATTTCATGACGAAAACGAAATTCCTCAAAACGTGAATCACTCTTTTTATTTGTCTTCCATGTGATCCATTGCTCATATTCAACTTCACCCTTGATCATCGTCCGTGTTTCATACAACCAAGGGGTTGAACGAGATGTTGCGAACGCGTCTTTCGGTGAGAGCACAATGAGTAAGAGAACAACACTAAGTAAATATCTGAATATGATACGTATGCCTTTCTGCATTCGATTATTATTGATATTGAGACTCAGTATCAATTAAGTTTGGCACTCTACAAAAACCGATGCCTGATGTCAACCCATCGTCGAACGCTTAAACTGACCCCGGGTCAGTTTTTTTACCCTCGCCCAATAAACTGACCCGGGGTCAGTTTCATTGTGTTGTACGATGCGGATATGGCAACCAGATTAACTTTTCATGGGCAATCAGCCTTCACGATCGAGAATGGTACATACGCCCTGCTCATTGATCCATTCTTTACCGACAACCCCGTAGCAACACTTGCTGCCTCTGACGTCAAATGTACGCATATCGCAATTTCGCATGGACACTTCGATCATTTTGCCGACTGCGAGGGGATCGCCAAGGCAAATGATGCGACAGTCTTTGGAGCA
>Ga0209554_1002254_pt1 | contig 13531 bp, 9 predicted proteins | sample MarorgKNORR_S2LV_5_FD_188221 | JGI IMG/M metagenome (GOLD analysis project Ga0209554, IMG submission 188221) | Marine microbial communities from the Southern Atlantic Ocean, analyzing organic carbon cycling - Bottom_A/KNORR_S2/LV (SPAdes) (version 2) | ecosystem: Environmental > Aquatic > Marine...
ATTTTTTCAACTGATTAAAGAACTCTCCAACTGGGAACGATGGGGCGAGGATGACGAGTTGGGAACATTAAACCTAATAACGCCTGAGGTTCGAATTGCAGCCGCGAAGGAGGTTACAGAAGGCTTATCAGTTTCTCTTTCCAGAAATGCAGACAAGAGACTCTCCATTTATAATTCATCCCCATACTCTCACAACATGATTGCATATGGCGATAAACCCTTGGTTAACGGAAAGGCAAATTGGTCTGCAGACCAGTTTATTATAAATTATCATGGATATGCCCATACTCACATAGATGCTCTATGCCATCTATTTCAAGATGGAAGAATGTATAATTCTTTTTCAAAAAATCATGTTACTAAAAATGGTGCTAATAAGTTAAGTATCATGGGCTTAAAGAACGGCATCTTTACTAGGGGTGTTCTTTTGGATATTCCATCCATGAAAAATCTAAAATGGCTTGAACGAGGTTATGCTGTAACCCCTAAGGATTTGGATAAATTCGAAGAGTGGGCGAATATAAGAATCAAAAAAGGTGATGCTGTCTTTCTACGCACCGGGAGGTGGGTTCAAGAAAAAGAGAAAGGCCCATGGAGCGTGAGTGAAAGTTCTGCAGGATTCCACTACACTTGTATGGAATGGCTTTCAAAAAGAGACATATCATTGATTGGGAGTGATGCTGCCTTAGAAGTTGCTCCAAATGGAATTAAAGATTACCCGCATCCTGTTCACCTTCTTGCGCTTCATTCACTTGGAATGAATATCTTTGACAACTGTGACCTATCAGAATTAAGCAAAACTTGTAACAAGTTAAAGAGATTCGGATTTCTTCTTACTGCTAGTCCTTTGCCTGTTGAAGGAGCAACAGGTTCACCGATTAATCCTATAGCAAATTTTTAAGTATAGGCGCTCAGCCCGTAACAAAGCTTTCTAAGCAGCGGCCATCGGCACGCGAAACAAAGAATCTCTGCACCCGTTTCCCATTGAAAGAACAGGTGACGCGCCACCTTAAATTACCATGGTTCGGCGTTTTACTAATCCGCATCCGCTAACATCCGCTAACCGATTCTGCCAAAAGCAGGAAAATAATGGATGCACGCGAAAAAGTGTTTTTGTGAAAACAAAGGGAAATGAAGAAGGAATGGTGCGCAGTACAGGACTTGAACCTGTGACCCCTACCGTGTCGAGGTAGTGCTCTACCAACTGAGCTAACCGCGCATCCTGCGGGGGCGGACACCGTGACAACTCCGCTTCAGGTTTTCAAGCTCTGTTTTTCTCCGCGCCGCCGCTTGGCCAAGGGGCGTGCTGCTTTTGCCTCAGCTTGGCGGGCGGTTGAGTGGGTGGTCGTCGGGCGCTGTTGTGTCGTACCACTCGAAGTATCGCTCGGTGCCGGCTTGGCCCGAGGCCTCGAGCTTGGCCTTGGTTTCGGCGTCGAGATCGAAGTCGGTGGTGCCGACGCCGAGCGTGTTGATGTACACGGTGCGATGCCAGTCGCCGCTTTGCAGATGGCGCCTGTCCTGCGCCCCCATCAGCGTCCGGATGAGTGCCCAGCCGTAGTCGAAAAAGTCATCGATCCGCTCCGGCTTGGGCGCTGCGCCGTCGCGGAACAGGGCGATCTCCTCGCGGCTGTCGAGCCGGAAGCCAAGCGTCTCGCGGTTGTAAACGAACGGGCTGGTGTTGCCACGCCGCTGCCGGTTGTCCTCGGCGTAGTGCGGCGGCTTGGTGGTGTGGCGTTTGCGGTCGCGCTTGGCCACGTATTTTTCGCGGTCGAACAAGCGGATGGGGTAGTTGTCCAGCACGCCGCCATCGACGAACAGGTTGCCCGACTCGCGCACGGCGGCGAAGAACAGCGGGATGGACATCGAGCGCCGCACGGCGTCGGCCACCGGCAGGGCGGGCGAGTGGTCTTTCGAGTAAACTTGGCTGAGCCGCGTGGCGAGGTTGGTGGCGACGAGGTGCAGCTTTGGTTTGCCGCGCCGCTTGGCCAAGTCGGCAAAGGTGGAGTCCGGGTTGCCGGTCTTGGCCTCGATGAGATTGGCCATCCATTGCCGGAAGAAGTCGCCCTTGTACCAGCCGAAATCACGAACCAAGCGCTTGGCATCGCGCAGCACGCCCCAGTCGTCGTCCATGAAATTGCGGAAGTCGAGCTTGGCCAAGATGTCACGCATCTCCGCGAGCGAATAGCCCAGCGCCAGCAGTGAGGCGTTGATGGCCCCGGCGGAGGTGCCGCCGACCCGCTTGATGCGGCGGAGGATGCCGCGCTGCTCCAGCACGGCCAGCGCGCCGGAATAGGCGATGCCCTTCACGCCGCCGCCCTCGAAGATCAGGTTGCGAAAGGGATATTTGGATCGAGGCACGGGGCGAGTTTAGCGGGGTTGGTTCGAAATTCGACGCCGAACCTCTGCGTTTGGCCAAACTGTTTCGAATTGCACAACACGAAAAAAAGCCGCCACGAAATCTGGATGATTTTTGTCGTCAGCGTCGCTGCATAAATATTTATAACCCGTTAATGTACAATGTTTTAAAGCGTTTTTATTGAAGTCGATCTGAGGCGTTGGCAAGCCGGATGCTATAGGGCAGGCGAGTTTGTGTTGCTTGGCACGGGATCGATAGTTGAGCCGCAATTACCATTTATGAGCATGAAGAAAAAAACCCCACTTGGTGCGCTTGCGAGTGTGCTGTTCGTATTGGCGGTAACATTGTTGCCGGTAGAAATCGTGATGGCTCAAGACGCCCCCACTGAGCCCATTTCCGCTGTGGTTGGAGCAACGGCCTCGGTCGAGGAAGCCGCCCCGGTCGAGGAGGTGGCCACACTGGATTCTGGCGATACCGCATGGATGATCGTGGCAACACTCTTGGTGCTGTTCATGACCATCCCCGGCCTGTCCCTGTTTTACGGCGGCTTGGTTCGAGCCAAGAACATACTCTCCATTCTGGTGCAGTGTTTTGCCATTACCTGCCTGATGAGCATCCTGTGGCTTGTTTACGGCTACAGCTTGGCATACGGCGAGGGCAACGCGTTCATCGGGGATTTCAGCAAGGTGTTTTTGAAGGGGGTCGGCGTGGATACGATTGGCGGGGGTGACACCATTCCGGAGTCGGTCTTTTTCACGTTTCAAATGACGTTCGCCATCATCACTCCGGCGCTGATTGTTGGGGCGTTTGCTGAGCGGATGAAATTCAGCTCGGTGCTGATCTTCTGCACGCTTTGGTTCACGTTCTCGTATCTTCCGATCTGGCACATGGTTTGGGGCGGCGGATTGATCTCCAAATGGGGAGCGATCGACTTTGCCGGTGGCACGGTGGTTCACATTAACGCCGGTGTTGCCGGGTTGGTGACCTGCATCCTGCTGGGCAAACGCAAGGGCTACGGCACCACGCCGATGGTACCGCACAGTGTGCCGCTGGTGTTGATAGGTGCGAGTATGCTTTGGGTCGGCTGGTTTGGGTTCAACGCGGGCAGTGAGCTTGCCGCCGATGGCACCGCCGGTATGGCGATGTTGGTGACGCAAGTTGCCGCCGCCACGGCGGCTTTCACTTGGATGGTCGTGGAGTGGTTGAAAACCGGCAAGCCGACCGCCGTGGGCATTGCCACCGGTGCGGTCGCGGGCTTGGTTGCGATCACGCCAGCCTCCGGCAGCGTCGGGCCAATTGGCGCGCTGGTGATCGGTCTTGCATCCGGTGTGGTTTGCTATTTCTGCGCGACCTCGCTCAAGAAAGCCCTTGGGTACGACGACAGTTTGGACGTGTTCGGCGTGCACGGCATCGGCGGGATCGTCGGCGCTCTGTTGACCGGCTGCTTCTTTTGGGAGGGCAGCACCGAGGGGTTCAAGATCGGCTCCCAACTTTGGGTGCAATTCAAGAGTGTCATCGTCACGATCGTCTGGAGCGGCGTGGTGACCTTTGCGGCGTTCAAGGTGGCCGGTTTGCTGACTGGCGGTTGCCGGGTGGATGAGGACGAGGAGGATCAGGGCCTCGACTTGAACAGCCACGGCGAGTCGGGTTACAGCTCGTAAGGGATTTATGCCCTTGGCCAAGCGCGGGTGCGCTTGGCCAAGGGTTTCTTTTGGCTGGAATCAGCTCGGCGGTCAGCAATTGACTGCCGGTGCTGCGACCAGCAAACCAAGACCGGGATTCGCCACTCCAAGACAGAGGGGGAACTGAAAGCTTAGCTCAAGCTGCGTTTCTCCAGGCGGTGAAGAGACATGCAAGCGACTCTTCACCGCCGTTTTTTTTGGCTCAAACTTCGACGGTCTCGCCCGGTTGCGGCTGGAGGATTTTTGTTTTTGGCCAGCGACTTTGCACCTGCTCCGCAAACCAAGCGCGCGCCTCGGGGTCGCCGTGGCCGAGGATGAGCGTGTGCGGGCCCACCTGGCCGACCAGTTCCAGCAGCGCCTCGCGGTTGGCGTGCGCGGTGAGGTCGAAGTCGCGCACCTCGCAGCGCTTGGCCAAGTCGCCCGCGCTGTCGCTGTAACGAAACGTCTCCCCGTTTGCCGCCGCCTTGAGCCGTCCGCCGGGCGTCGCGGGATCGGCGTAGCCGACGAAGAAGATGCCGTGCTTCGGGTCTTCGACCATGCGCTTGGCCAAGTCGTAAGCGGTGGTGTTCTCGGTGAGCATGCCGGCGGTCATCACGAACAGGCGCCCCTTGTTGAGCTTGATTTTGGCGGCGTGATCACGATCCAGCACTTGCAGATCCAGCGCTTGGTTCAATTGAAGATTGGTGTGCTGCCGGTTGGCGCGGTGGGACTGCAGATCGTAAATCTCGGTGAACACCCGGCCCAGTCCGCCGATGAAAACGGTTTGTTTTTTCAACCGCCCCTCTTTCATGAGCAGGGCGAGGAGGGCCAGCATCTCTTGCGTCCGGCCCAGCGCGAAGGTGGGGATCAGTACGCTGCCGCCGCGCTCGAACGTGGCCTCGATGGCGATCACGAGTTTCCCGATCTCGCCGGCGCGTGAGTAGTCGGCGGGCGTTTCGCGGGTGCCGCGGGTGGTCTCCATGATCATCACGTCGGCCTGCACGTCGCCGAACCGCGCTGCCTTGAGAATCGTCTGGTCGTGCAGACAGACGTCGCCGGTATAAAAGAGGGTCTCCCGTTTGCCTCGCACCATGATGCCGGCCGAGCCAAGCGCGTGGCCGGCATCGTGAAACTCAAGCGTCGGCGAGGCTTGGCCCCGGGCCGCTTTATCGAACGCGCCCCACTCGATCTCCCGGTTGTAGCGGTAGCCTTGGAACACCGGCGCGAGTTCGTCCACCTCGCGGTGGGTGTAGAGCGGGTACTCGGCGATGCCCTTTTCGTCGGCCTGTCGTTTCATCACGTTGACCGAGTTGTGCAGCACTCGCTCGATGATGAAGTAACTCAGCTCGGTCATCATCACGTGCGCCTTGGGGAAGAGCCGCAGCGCCACCGGCAGTGAGCCGACGTGGTCGTGGTGGCAATGCGTGAAGGCGACGGTGTCCACGGGGCGTTCGCGAATCTTGTCGTACAGCGGCAACGCCGGCGAGCCTTCGAGTTTGGGGTGAGTGCCGGCATCCATCAGCAGGCCGTGGCCGTCCATTTCCAAATGCCACGCACTGGCACCGATACCGGGCCCGGGGTTAAGATCACAGAGTTTCATGAGAGTAGGGGGAACGGGCCGGGGAGCACACGCGCCCCGCGTGTCGATTCCGGCGCCTCGCCGGGATCATCCGGCGGCAACATACGGCTTGAGTCTTGGGCGGGGCGCCCAAGGCGGCACGCGGGGGCGCGTGCGCTCCCCAAAAAATCAACCATCCTCTCACCCTTCATCGGTTCAACTGTTGCCATCGTGGGTTCGTTTGTTGAGCAGGGCGTTGTAGGCGTGAAACGAGTCGGGGTGCACCGGCTGTTTCTTGAGCAAGGTTTTGCGGAGCTTGAACTGCATCACCTCGAGCACGGCCGCCTCGAGGTCGCGTTCGGCCAATTCGCGCACCTCCTCCGCCGCCGTGTAGGGGCGGTTTGGTTCGCAGAAATCGGCGACAAACAGGACATAGTCTAGCGGCCCCATCTCCGCCACGCCGGTGGAATGGCAGCGCATGGCGTCGAACACGGCTTCATCGCTCACGCTGAACTGCTCCTCGGCGACAAACGGCGCCACTTTGCCGTGCAGCAGATCGGGTGTGCGTTGCTCGTACTCGTCCGCCTCCAGCCCGTGCCGCTTGGCCAAGGCGAGCAGTTCGTCGTCGGGGCGCTCCTTGGCGCAGTCGTGAAGCAGGGCGGCCAACTCGGCCCGGGCGGGGTCGATGCCGTGCCGCTTGGCCAATGCCACCGCCGTTTCCCGCACGCCCAATATGTGCTTAAAGCGGGCGGGGGACAGGTTTTCACTCAAGTGCGCCTCGATGCGGGCGATTTGGTCGGGGTCGTTGGCCATGGAAAGGCTGCGGCCTTGGCTGGGCCAAGCACCTGCGGGAGCAAGCCTCAATCCGGCTCGGATGTCACGCCAAAACCGTCCGCTTGGCCAAGGGCAATTTTTAGTTTTCCTCTGGCTTGGTTTCGCGCAGAGTTAGCCAACTTTTTGGAGTCATGACATCTTTGGAAAAACAAATGAATCGGCGCGGCGCCCTGCGTACCTTGGCTTTCGCCTCGGTGTGTGGCGGCGCTTGCGGAGTGGGATCCGGGCGGTGGTTTGTGTCCGGGGTGCAGGCCGGGGAGACGGCGGTGTTCCGGATGAGCTTCGACGACTTTTCGCAGCTCAAGAAATCGTACGGCTCGGTGCGGCTGTACGTCCCGGGCATCCCGTCCGCGAGCAGCCAAATCGTGGTGACACGCATGCCGGGTAACCAGTTTTACGCCGTGTCGGCCAAGTGCACGCACAGGGGTGTTGCGGTGAACGCATTCAAGAAGGGGGTCGGGCTGCGCTGCCCGGCGCACGGGTCGCAGTTCGAGGCGAACGGCAAGGTGGTGAAGAGCCCGGCGCGCAGTTCGCTCAAGTCGTACAAGGCGACTTACAACGGGAGTGACGCCGTGAGCGTCGAGTTCCCGAATCTCGGCTACTCGGTGGCGACGGAACTCGTCGTGGCCGGGGCGGGCGAGCGGGTGAAGCTGGAGTTCAAGACGCTCTCCGGGATGGACTACTCGGTGCAGGTTCGCGGCACGGTGAGCGGCGGCGAGTCGGCGAATGCCAAGTTCTCCCTCACGCCGAGCGGTTCGCTCAACAAGACCACCATCGGCGGCAACGGCAACACGGTGAGCCTCTACATTGCGCCCACCCAGGAGGCCGGCTTTATCACCATCATGCGCGAGTAGTGGCGGCTTTTTTTGCAGCGGCCGTAACCTTCGGAATCAGCAGCGTGTATAGCCAATTAATGAAGCGTCAAAGCGGCGTCAATTAAAACTGGAACGATGAAAAAGACTCTATTTACATTGTTGGGCTTGGCCTTGGCATTGACCGCCGGCCAAGCGGTAAAAGTCGACAAGGCAAATATCTCCAAGGACGCCAAGTTCGTGGTGCATCTGGATTTGGACGCCTTCCGGGCCTCGAAAACCGGCACCACCCTTCTCAAAATAGTGCGTGAGGAAGAAGGCGAGAAGCTCGAGGCGCTGATCGAGATCATCGGGTTCGACCCGTTGACCGCCATTCAAAGCGCCACGATGTCCGGCAACGGCGAGGAGGACAACGGCATCCTCGTCGTGAGGCACAAGGCGGACAACGCCAAGCTGCTGGCGTTCATGAAGCTCGATGATCATTACCGCAAAACCGAGCACGGCAAACACGAGATTCACGGTGCCGGCGACCGGGACGACGGCGAGCGCGGTTACGTCAGTTTTGTAAACGACACCATCGCGGTGCTGGCTCCCAGCCGCGAACTGGCCGCCAAAGCCATCGACCTCGTCAACGGCAAAGGTGCGGCGAAACAAGTGCCGCCCAGCTTCGGGACGATTAGCAAGGAAGTGAAAAGCGTCTTCTTCATGGCCTATGCCGATGTCGAGTCGCTCAAGGAATACATCGACGATTTGAACGTGAACCAAATGGCCAAGCAAGCCACCCTCGTTCTGGGCGAGTCGGACGGGAAACTGGTTCTCTCCCTCGCCGTCGATGCCTACGACGCCGACACCGCCGAACAAATGGAGGCGATGGTCAACGGCCTGATCGGTTTCGCCAGATTGAGTCAGGATGAGAATCCGGAGATTAAAGACATTCTCAAGGGACTGAAGATCACACGCAACGAGGTGACCGTATCCCTTCATTTCGCCATCGACGTGGACAAGTTTTTCGAGTTGATCGACCCTGCGTTGAAGGAGTTCGACATCGATCTTCCCTAGCCTTGATCCAGTATGCCACAGCTTCGTTGATGGCGGCTCCAACACAGGGCCAACCTGAATCTAGCCGTGAGAGTGCCCTGGCTTCAGGCACCACGGAGCGCGACATAGCCCGGGCCGAGGAACTCGCTCTGGCCATCGCCGCGAAGGAGGGCTGCATGGAGTCGTTCGAGCAACTGGTCGCACGGCTCGAGGGGCGGTTGTTCGCGTTTCTGTACCAGAAAACATCGGATCATCATGTCGCGCAGGATCTGCTGCAATCCACCTTCGTCACCGCCTACCGCAAGCTGCACCAGTACAACCCGCAATACGCCTTCACGACTTGGATCTACACCATCGCCTCGCGGCTGGCCATCAACCACTTTCGCCGCAAGCGCCTTTTCGAGTCGGAGCACGCCGACGGGGTCACCGACACCACCCCGCGCAGCGAGTTGATCGCCAGCGAAAAGGCCGAGGGCGTCTGGAGCCGTGCCAAGGCGCTGCTTACCGGGAGCCAGTTCACCGCCTTGTGGCATTTTTATGGCGAAGACCGAAACCTTGCCGAGACCGCGGACGTAATGAAAAAGAGCGTCGGCTCGGTGAAAGTGCTGCTGCACCGCGCCCGCCGAAAACTAGCTGAAGAATTACCGACGAGCGACGCCCGCTGACCGGTTGAACAAACGAATCGAACCATGAAAGACGAACCACAACCAAGCGCTTGGCCCGGCATCGAGATGCGACTCCGCGACGAGGCCAAGCGGGATGCGCCCGAGTTCCCGCCGTTTCTCCACCGGCGGATCATGGCGGTCATCCACGCAGAGGCTGACAAAAAAGCTCGCCCAACATTCGGCTTGGCCAATGTGTGGCGCTGGGTTTTCGCCGGTGGCTTGGCCAGCATCGCCTTGGCTCTGGCTCTCAAGCCGTCTCCGGCCCCTCAACCGCTGGACGGCGCTCCCCAAAAAGTGTCCGAGTGGATCGTTTTGGTGGCAAACAGCGACGATCAAATGGCCAACCTGATCTCCAATCGCGTATTAAAAGACATGGTAAACAATCCCTACCAGCAGCAACTCGACTCGCTCAGCAACGAGCTGGAAAACGCCCTCGAATTCACCCTCAGCATGATGCCCATCGAGGTCGCCATTCGGTAAGTCATTCCCGCAAACTTCAATTTCCAACGTCAAAGCAGGCGTTTTTTCCAACAAAACAGCATATATCAACATATCTTGATATGTTGATATGTTGGTTGACTGTCCAAGGGTTGGTCGGTAGCCTACCACTTTATGGGTATCAATCCGTCCAACGACAGGTCTCAAGCCCTGAGCGATCTCTTGGCCAAGCGCATCGTGATTCTCGATGGCGCGATGGGCACGATGATTCAGCAGCGCACGCTCGATGAGGCCGATTTCCGGGGCGAACGTTTCGCTGACTGGGAGCGCGATCTCAAGGGCCACAACGACCTGCTCGGCATCACCCAGCCGGAGGTGATTGCCTCCATCCACCGGGCCTATCTCGAGGCCGGGGCCGACATCATCGAGACAAACACCTTCAACTCCACCCGCATCGCCTTGGCCGATTATGCGATGGAGTCGCTCGCCTACGAACTGAACGTGGCCAACGCGAAGCTCGCCCGCGCTGTCGCCGATGACGTGATGACGGCGTCTCCCGGTCGGCAATGTTTCGTCGCCGGAGCGATTGGCCCGACGAATCGCACGGCCTCAATTTCTCCCGACGTCAACGACCCGGCTTTTCGCGCCGTGACGTACGATCAGTTGGTCGAGGCGTACGTCGAGCAGGCGAAGGGTTTGGTCGAGGGTGGGGTGGACGTGTTGCTGGTCGAGACGGTGTTCGACTCGCTCAACTCGCGGGCGGCGTTGTTCGCGCTCGAGTCGCTGTTCGACTCGCTGGGCCGACGGCTGCCGGTGATGTTGTCGTTCACCATCACCGACCAAAGCGGCCGCACGCTCTCCGGCCAAACGGTCGAGGCGTACTGGAACTCCGTCGCCAACATCGACCTGCTCAGCGTCGGGATCAACTGCGCGCTTGGCCCGCAGGAGATGCGATCGCACATCGACGAACTTTCGCGCCTCGCACAGGTCAACGTCAGCGCGCACCCGAACGCCGGCATGCCGAACCCGCTGTTGCCGACCGGTTTTCCCGAAACGCCCGAGTCGTTCGCGCCGCAGTTGCGCGAGTGGGCGGCCAACGGCTGGCTCAACATCGTCGGCGGTTGCTGCGGCACGACGCCGGATCACATCCGCCGCATCGCCGAGTCGGTCGTCGACTGCGAGCCGCGCCGCTTGGCCAAGCCGGAGCCGTGGCTGCGGCTCAGCGGCATGGAGGCGTTGACAGTTCGACCCGAGTCAAATTTCATCAACATCGGTGAGCGAAACAACGTCACCGGCTCGCCGCGTTTTGCGAAGCTGATCAAAAACGACCAGTACGAGGAGGCGCTGGCTGTCGCCCGGCAGCAGGTCGAGAACGGCGCGCAAATTATCGACGTCAACATGGACGAGAGCATGCTCGACTCCGAGGCGGCGATGGTGCGGTTTTTGAATTTGATCGCCTCCGAGCCGGACATCTCGCGCGTGCCGATCATGGTTGACAGCTCGAAATGGTCCGTCATCGAAGCTGGTCTCAAGTGCTTGCAGGGCAAGGGGATCGTCAACTCGATCAGCCTCAAGGAGGGCGAGGAGCCGTTCCTCAAACAGGCGCGGCTGATTCGCCGCTACGGCGCCGCCGTGGTGGTGATGGCGTTCGACGAGCAGGGCCAAGCGGACAACACCGCGAGGCGCGTCGAGATTTGCACGCGCTCGTATGATTTGTTGACAAGGGAAGTCGGCTTCCCTCCGCAGGACATTATTTTCGATCCCAATATCCTCACCGTCGCCACCGGCATGGAGGAGCACAACGACTACGCGGTGAGCTTTATCGAGGCCACGCGCCTCATCAAGTCGACGCTGCCCTTGGCCAAGATCAGCGGCGGCGTCAGCAACATTTCGTTTTCGTTTCGCGGCAACAACGGCGTGCGAGAGGCGATGCACTCGGCATTCCTTTACCACGCGATTCGCGCCGGGCTGGACATGGGCATCGTCAACGCCGGCATGCTTGAGGTGTACGAGGAGATTCCGCCCGACCTGCTCGAACGTGTCGAAGACGTTTTGCTGAATCGTCGGCCCGACGCCACCGAGCGGCTCGTCGAGTTTGCCGAGAGCGTCAAGCAGCGGGGCAAGTCGGAGAAAGTCGCCGACGCGTGGCGCGAGGGCACGGTCGAGGAGCGACTGAGCCACGCGCTCGTCAAGGGCATCGTCGAACACATCGTGGCCGACACCGAGGAGGCGAGGCAAAAACTTGGCCGCCCGATTCATGTCATCGAGGGGCCGTTGATGGACGGCATGAACATCGTCGGTGACCTGTTCGGCGCGGGCAAAATGTTCCTGCCGCAAGTTGTCAAAAGCGCGCGCGTTATGAAAAAAGCGGTCGCTCATCTGCAACCGTTTATGGAGGAGGAGAAATCCGAGACCAGTTCGTCGTCGCGCGGCAAAATCCTCATGGCCACCGTCAAGGGCGACGTGCACGACATCGGCAAAAACATCGTCGGCGTCGTGCTGCGCTGCAACAATTACGAGGTCATCGACCTTGGCGTAATGGTGCGGTGCGACAAGATTTTGAAAGCCGCCCGCGAGGAAAAAGTGGACATGATCGGCCTCAGCGGATTGATCACGCCGTCGCTCGACGAGATGAGCCACGTCGCCAAAGAGATGCAGCGCGAGGGCTTTACGCTGCCGCTGCTCATCGGCGGTGCGACGACCAGCCGCGTGCACACGGCGGTGAAGATCGCGCCCGGCTACGACCGGGGAACGCTGCACGTACTCGATGCTTCCCGCGCCGTCGGTGTCGTCGGCAAATTATTGAGCGAAAACGGCTGTGACGATTTCATCGCGACGAACAAAACGTTACAGGACGAACTCCGCGAAAAGCATTACAGCAAACGCAAAGCCAAGCCGCTGTTGCCGATCGCCGAGGCGCGGGCGCGCGCGACCCAGATCGACTGGCGCGCGGACGATATCCCGCAGCCGGAGTTCACCGGCGTCCGCTCCGAGAGCGACTTCCCGCTGGAGACGCTGGTTGAGTTCATCGACTGGTCGCCGTTCTTCCACGCGTGGGAATTACAGGGGCGTTACCCGAAAATTTTCGACGACAAAATCATCGGCGACAAAGCGAAGGAGTTGTTCGACGACGCACAGGAATTGCTAAACCGCATAGTCGGCGAAAAACTGTTCACGGCCAAGTGCGCGTACGGTTTTTTCCCGGCAAACCGGATCGGTGACGATGTGGAGTTGTTCACCGACGACACGCGAACCAAGCGCTTGGCCAAGTTCCATTTTCTGCGTCAACAAAACGACAAAGCTTCCGGCGGGAACCACAGCTTGGCCGACTTCATCGCGCCGGGGGAAACCGGCTTGGCCGATCACTTGGGCGCGTTCGCCGTCACGGCCGGTCACGGCGTAGAGGAATTGGCCAAGTCGTTCGAGGCGGACAACGACGATTACAACTCAATCATGGCCAAGGCTCTCGGCGACCGTCTGGCCGAGGCGTTCGCCGAATGTCTGCACGCGCGCGCCCGCCAAGAGTGGGGTTTTGGCAAGGACGAAAACCTCGGCAGTGACGAGTTGATCCGCGAAAAATATCGTGGCATCCGTCCCGCCGCCGGTTATCCGGCTTGCCCCGACCACACGGAGAAGCGGCTGCTGTGGGAGTTGCTCGACGCTGAAAAACATACCGGCATCCGGCTCACCGAGAGCTACGCCATGTGGCCGGCGAGTTCGGTGAGCGGACTGTATTTCGCGCACCCGCGCGCCAAGTATTTTGCCGTCGGCAAATTCGACCGTGACCAGATTGAGGACTGGGCCACGCGCAAAAACATGACCCTCGCCGACGCCGAGCGCTGGCTCGCCCCCAACCTAAATTACGATCCGGCTTAACCGCCCGCGGCCGAGGCTCGCTCCCGTTAGGAGTGGGTGCCTCAACATCCGCGCCAGCGTCTTGGAGTGCGGTTCTCCGCACCGCTTTTTTTAGGGGTTTTCAGTTCTTCAAAATCCTGTCCATCCTGTCCATCCATGTTTCCTTTTTTACAGCCCCCGGTTCGCCTCCCGAAAGCGGCAGTGACGGCCGCACTCCAAGACGCTCCCGCGACACGCTTGCCCCTCCCGTCGGGAGGCTGTCATAACTCCATGAAAATGTCCTCTTTTTGACTCGCTTAAAATGTCCTCATGGC
>Ga0209554_1002255_pt1 | contig 13526 bp, 11 predicted proteins | sample MarorgKNORR_S2LV_5_FD_188221 | JGI IMG/M metagenome (GOLD analysis project Ga0209554, IMG submission 188221) | Marine microbial communities from the Southern Atlantic Ocean, analyzing organic carbon cycling - Bottom_A/KNORR_S2/LV (SPAdes) (version 2) | ecosystem: Environmental > Aquatic > Marine...
CAACTCCAAGATGCCATCAATCAGACCCAGCAAAGATTCGCCACTCATTCTAATTTGTTGCAGATAATTTGAATATTTGTGTTTCAAACCATCTTCGAAATCGCGCGCCACCATATTATTTAAACCCAATATTGCGCTAAGCGGTGTTCTCAATTCAAAGCCAATTGAAGATATAAATTTTGATTTTGCAGAATCTGCTTCATCGGCTCTATTTTTAGCTTCAGTCAGTTCCCATTCTGTATAACTTTCGGCCGATACATCTACATGAATTCCGATCAACCATCCATCATCAAGCTTACGGCGATAGGCTTTCGAGATTCTACCATTTGGTCGCTTCACGATCTGTGTGGTCGATAGCCCGCTTAAATTGGCCACATCTTTCCCCACCCAGGATGCTTTATCCTCCGTCATAGTGCCAAGCTTATTTAAATACTCCCAGCGAAATTCACAAAATTCCTGATAGGTAACACCAACTTCCAAAATACCCTGCCAATGAGGATACAGATTCTCTATCGCTTTATTCATAAACTGAAGAACACCGTCAGGATCCCAAAGAACGACACCTATATCAAATTGGTCCAAGGCATTGAAAAAGCGCATTTGAGTTGACCGAGTTTCACCTTGAGCAACCACTTCTGCGGTTTCATCTATACCGATCACCCTAAACCCAGAAAATTTACCACTATGATCTCTCAACGGCGCTCCAGATAGGCGGCGATAAAATTTTTCTCCATTGGGCAATATCCAACAGATTTTCAAATCTCTGAACTCTTTTTTGCTTTCGAGTGCATTTTTGAGGGCTACTTTGTCCTCCTCAGATAATGCCAAATCCGTTTCTCAGGCCAATTTACCTAATATTGTCACATTCAATTCGCGCACTATCTTCGAAACTGAGGGTGCGTAAATAATATTATGATTGGCGTCCGATTCCCAATATCGATCAGCGGCTACATCAGCAAAGCCCTTAAATCTTTCCTCGCTGATTTTAAGAGCTATTTCGCGTTCTTCCCGAACTTCAATTTCCTTGGTCAGTTCGAGAGTTCGGTCCGCCACCAATTCTTCAAGGTGGTCGTGACAAACCATTAATTCTGCGCCCTGCTCTTGAACTCGACCGACGAGCGTCATAAGCGCACCCATGAGGCCAGCCAAACACAGAATTAACGAACCAATAGTAACAAAAAATACAATTGAGGTAGCTGTCCACGCGCCCTTGCTGGTGTTGAAAACCGCGGCATCAACTGAAATCAATAAATCGCCGGAGGAAACGCCATAGCCAATTGCGATGATGCTGAGCATACATATGCAGATGGCATAAATGGCTTTATCCACGCCAAGGAAGATGGCGGCTAAAATGCAAACAGCCATATATCCTGGAATGCCCATACTGAGCAAACCAAGATTAAATATCCCAAATGTCGAAATAACAAAGAGACAGGCAATTGTCGTATAGGATCTGACCTGATGAGAAAATTTAGTGCGAAATACCGCTATAAGCCACCAAATCCCCATCGTCGCTAAAGTCGGCAGTTGAATCGCCTGCCACCCGACATCAATACTGCGATAGATCAATCCCCCAAGGGCGGATATCAATAAGAAAGAAACCATCAGCAAATAGGCACTACTGATCTTAGCGCGAATCACATCTACACTAAGACTCATCGCCAATATTCTCGAAGGAAAATAAATTCTTCCTATCAGCATTCTGTAAAAATTTGGTCATCTAAGATTTATCAACCAACCTGTATCAGCTCTTTCGCAGTCTTCTATTAGTATTTGTTAATTAGAGCGTCAAATATCAACTGTTTAGTGGCTAAAAGGGACATTTTTCGTCGAAAATGGCCTGTTTAAATCTCCGAAATCGTTAAAACACAAAAATCGAGTAAAATAGTATGCAAAAACACTGTATTTGATGTGCTAGCGATCTGGATTTAATATTTGGCCCAATTTTGGTCGGAATATCACAAATACTGCCAGCAGAAAGATGCCGCCAAAAATCGCTCCATTCACGGCCAACGTAATGATGCTGTCTGAAATGGCCATATCAGATGCTTGACCAAGTTCAAAAGAAACGCCCCAAACACCTGCCACACCGGCAGCCATACAAAGGCAGGCACGGAAAATTACGCCAGCGTGAAAAGTCGATGTTTTAGTATAAAATTTATAGGCCACACCAAGAGTGATAACAGACTGGCTTATCAGTGAGGCGTAGGCTGCTCCGATAATGCCATATTTGGGAATAAAGATAAAATTGAGGATAACGTTGAGAATCGCCCCAGCCAACGTCGCGTACATATGAAAACGCTCATCATTCCAGGCAAGCAATGGATTTCCGTAGACGATGCGAAGATGCATCATCACCATGCTCGCCATCAATATAAGCAGTGTCGGTCCGGCCTCCGAGAACGCCGAGCCATATAGAATGCGTAAGATCAGATCCGGAAATAACGCGATAAAAATGACCAATGGCAAACTTAAAATGAGAACTGATATCGCAAATGACTTACTACGATCTTGGCGCAATTGCTGATCATCCCACCCTGCTGATAGGCTTGGGAAAAACGGTGCAGCAAGCAGGCCCACGGGAATCATCGTCAGGCCAACAATCTTAAAAGCGCTCACATAGAGGCCGGTTTGTTCATTCGTGGACATCAACCCCAGCATCACGGCATCGGTGTTAAATATGATGGTGTGCATCACCCCCGAGACAGCCATCGGCAATGCAACGGACAATATGTGACGCCACTTATCCGGGGCAAAGGAAAGGCCTAGACCATTTACATTTCGGCGGGCATAGAGCCAAACAGAACCGACGGCGATTGCACCCGCAACGACCGGAATAATAGCCGCTGTCATCAGATCATCCGGTGAACGCACAAATATAATTATTGAAATTAACGTCAAAAGCGCCGTCGCAATTTGCCGAAGGCCGTTGATGCCCATGCGCTCAAGACCTTGAAAAACAAAATCGAGCACAAAGACCGACACAAAAATGCCGCCAGCTTGAATAAGAAGAACTGTTTTTTCCGATTGGTTTCGATCCAGCGAAAAGACGATTAAGATAAAGGCAACATAGGCAGCCACAGACAACGTCAATCGAAGGCCAATGATCGGACTGGTGATCGATCCTGCTTCATTGGGGTCTCGGGCAATGGCCCGTGCGCCGGCCATATCCGTGCTCAAACTCGCGACAATGCCCAACAATGCCAGAAATGCAGTGCCAAAACCAAGCACGCCAAAGCCATCGGTCCCCAATGCTCGTGCCAGCAACGCGGAGGAGAAAAGACCGGCGATAGAGGCAACGATCTGCGCCGCCGTCAATACTTTGATATTGCGTAAAATGGTTGAGGTAAAAGTCATTAAACCGCTCTAATTCCCCCATAAGCTCTAATAGTTTAACGACGTTATATCAGGAAGCTCAGGCCACAACCTTAAATTATTATGGATTAATTATTCCAGAACCAAAGACACCATGCCATCCGCGAGCTTGGGCTCGAACCAGGTGCTTTTTGGCGGCATAACCTCCTCGGCATCAGCAACCGACATAAGATCTGCCATGCTGGTCGGAAAAAGCGCGAAGGCAACGGCCCAATCGCCGCTATCGACACGCTTTTCAAGCTCGCTCATACCCCGAATACCACCGATAAAGTCAATTCGCGGATCGATACGTGGATCACCAATCGCCAATATCGGTTCCAACAGGCGAGATGTCAAAATCGCGATATCCAACTGATCAACCGGCGAGCCACCGCTCGGCGCAGGCTGCTTTAACGAAAGCGCATACCATTTGCCGTCCAGATACATACCGAAGCTGTTTCGCGTCGATGGTTTTGCAGTTTCATTTTTTTCTGCCACCTCAAACCCAACCCCAATGCTTTCAAGAAATTCAGCCGGTGTGAGCCCGTTTAAATCTTTGACGACGCGATTGTAATCAAGAATTTGAACTTCTGCCTCTGGAAAACTAACGATTAAAAAGGTGTTGTACGGTTCATCACCGCTGTGATTTGGGTTGGCCTCTTTGCGGGCTGCGGTCACTCTAGAGGCAGCAGCAGAACGATGGTGGCCATCGGCGATATAAATTACACCGAGCCGATCAAAACCTTCTGTAAGGCTCGCAATATCCTCGGGCTCTGTCACCACCCAAAGCGTATGCTCAACTTTTCCTTCGCCGATCACATGGTAGTCAGCGGCGCCCTTTACAGTGCGCTGAATGACTTCTTCGAGCAAAGAATCTGGCTTATGGGTCGTAAAAACCGGACCCGTTTGTGCATTGACGGCATCGATTTGACGCACCCGATCAGTTTCTTTATCGGGGCGGGTAAACTCATGGCGGCGTATGAGATTGGCTTCGTAAGCCTCAACCGAGCCAGCACCGACAATGCCGGTCTGAATATGGTTCCCCATTTGCATACGATAGATATAGTAATAGTCGTCCGCATCCCGCCGCAAAATACCTTCACTTACCATACGATTTATATTTTCCGTGGCTTTGGCATAAACCTCGTCAGAATAGACATCCGTTCCTTCCGGCAAATCTATCTCAGGCTTGGAGATATGGAGAAAACTCCACGGCTTTTCTTGTGCCAATGCACGGGCTTCTTCGGTGTTCACCACATCATAGGGCGGCGCCACAACTTCTTGCGCCAAATCTGCAACGGGGCGGAGGGCGGCAAATGGATAGACCAGATGCTTTTTCTGAAGATCACTCAACGTATTTTCCTAATTTGAACAGCCAGAGGGGAAGGCATATGTAGCAAGCTTGCCGCTTAAGTTAAACCCGGAACTTTGCCATAAGTCACATAAAAAAAGCGGCACCTCTAGGAACCGCTTTTTTAAATCAATTTGTATCGATACTATTTTTTGTTAAGTCGCAATGCAACGAACCTAAGTCCTGCCTGACCTTCAATGAGCAGCAAAACGGATTTCCGCCCGGATGACTTGGCTTCGTCGATCCATTTTTTCACTTCCTTTGGCGATTTAACTTCTTTTTGGCTCACCTCGACGATGACATCACCAGCTTTGATGCCTTTTTCAGCCGCAGCGCTTTCTTTTTCGACACCGACAACGACGACACCTTTGGCCTGCTTTTTCAAATTGTAGCGCTTGCGTATTCCTGCCGTAACCCGGCCAACACTGATACCCAAAGAGGCAATTTTAAGCTCTTCCTCTTTGCCGCCCTCTTCGCCCAAATTTTTTCGACTCACGTTAGCAACTTGCTCTTCATCCAGTTCACCAACACTCACTTGGGTGGTTTCTTTTTTACCGTCGCGCCAAACCTCTACGTCAACTTTCTTATCAATATCGGTTTCGGCGACAATTTTCGGCAAATTGCGCATTTCTTTAACCGGTTGATTGTTGAATTTTAGAATAACGTCACCCGCCTTTATATTGCCTTTAGCGGCAGGGCTATTCTCAGTCACACTGGCGACCAAAGCGCCCTCGGCCTTTTTAAGACCCAAGCTCTCGGCAATTTCCTCGGTCACTTTTTGAATGCGGACACCCAACCAACCACGACGGGTTTTACCGTATTTGACCAATTGATTAATGATGTTATTGGCTATTCTCGACGGAATAGAAAAGCCGATACCGATACTGCCGCCGGAGGGCGAAATAATTGCTGTATTAATGCCGATGACTTCGCCGTCCATATTAAACAAAGGTCCACCGGAATTGCCGCGGTTAATCGAAGCGTCGGTCTGAATGAAATCATCATATGGGCCTGAGTTAATGTTCCGGCCGCGCGCCGAAACAATACCGGCCGTCACGGAACCGCCGAGACCAAATGGATTACCGATTGCAACAACCCAATCGCCGACACGGATTTTATCCGAATCTCCTAATTTAACCGACGGCAGATCATTTTTCGGTTTTATTCGAAGAACTGCAATATCAGTTTTAGGATCGCGGCCGATAACTTCGGCTTTCAAGGTTTCGTTGTTTTGCAGAATTACCGTAATTTCATCTGCATCTTGGATCACATGATTGTTGGTAATCACGATGCCTTTTTTATCGATAATAAAGCCCGAGCCGATCGACGTGGATTTGCGCTGCTGTTGAGGTCTATTACGATCAAAAAAATCGCGGAAATCTTCGAATGGTGATCCTGGAGGAAATTGAGGAAGTTCCGGCGCTTTACTACTGCCTTGTTTCGAGATGGCTGTGGTCGAAATATTAACCACTGCCGGCAATAATTTTGCGGCCAGATCAGCAAAACTTTCAGGTGCGGAACGTGCACTTGCCTGAGAGGTGACCAAAACAATAGTCAGTAAAGTTGAAACGACTAATCCATAAAAATGTTTACTGAAATAACGCGCCACTCTCAATTCTCCGATCAAATAACCAATTACTTTTTCGAGGTAATTATCTTGCTGCCTTTATATAGATCAAATTAGGGTAAAAACAGGGCGAATTAACAATCACGCCCTATAAATTCTGCGTGATGCGCTCTTCTAGCCGCGAATGACCCAGACCAAAGCAACGCCGGCGACAGCCGCCGTTAATCCTGCCCGGCGCAAAGCACTATCCGGTTGATCCAATATTTGGGCCATGAATTTTTTCATTGCTTCCGGAAAGAGCGCGTAAAGCGCCCCTTCCAGAGCAATTGCGAGAGCAAGAGCCGTGAGAAGATCGATCACCTGATCTTAAACCTCACCGCTCTAATTTTCGGATTTCTTACCGCTGATACTACCAAAAAACTTGAAAAAATCGGAATCCGGCGTCAACACCATGGTTGTACCTTCGCCGAAGGCTTCTTCATAGGCTTCCATTGAGCGATAAAACTCAAAGAATTCAATATCCTTGCCAAAGGCATCGTTGAGAATAGTGGTTTTAGCACCTTCGCCTTCACCCATCAAAATCTGCGATATCTTTTGTGCGTCGGCGAGAAGGATGGTTCGATCACGATCAGCTTCGGCCTGGGTTTTTGCCTTCAACTCGGCACCCTGCGCCCGAAGCTTGGCAGCTTCGGCAATACGTTGTGAGCGCATTCGGTTGTACACCGATTGACTGGTCGTTTCCGGTAAATCAGTCCGGCCAATTCGCACATCAATAACTTCGATGCCGAATTGCGGCGCTTGAAGTTTTAGCTGTTTGGTAATGCGTTGCATCACTTCATCGCGTTTGTTCGACAACATATCAGCCAGCAAAACCTTACCAACTTCAGAGCGAACGGCTGCATTTAGCCGGCCCCCAAAGATTTGCCGGAAATTAGTATCCGTTTGGGCCGTTTTCAGAAACTCCAAAGGATCAACAATTTTATAGCGCACAAAGGAATCGACATTGATCCGTTTCTGGTCATTCAGGATAATTTCTTGAGCCGGAGGATCGAGATCAAGAATACGCCGATCATAGAACGTGACGTTTTGAATGAATGGAAGTTTGAATTTCAAGCCGGGCTCAATTTCGACACGAATCGGATTACCAAATTGCAGTACCAGGGCCGTTTGAGTTTGATGCACGGTGAACATCGAAGATGAGGCAACGATGCCAAGAACGACAACGACAGCACCAACAATAGCGAGAATAGCTCTATTCATTAGTTTGCTCCTTCGCTACGTTTTTTTATTTCCGGGAGTGGGAGATACGGTATTACGCCAGTACCGCCTTGCCCTTTGTCGATGATCACTTTTTCAGAATCTTTCAAAACTTGTTGCATCCGTTCTAAATAGAGGCGCGTCCGGGTAACTTCCTTGCCGCCTTTATAGGCTTCATAGACAGACAGGAACCGTTTAGCTTCACCTTCTGCTTCCCGGGTCATCTTTTCTTTATAAGCTGTTGCTTCCTGGATCATCCGTGCGGCTTCACCTTTTGCCTTCGGGATAATATCGTTGGCGTAGGCTTGCGCTTCGTTTTGCTGACGTTCGCGATCCTGCTTGGCCCGCTGGACGTCGTTGAAAGCATCAATCACCTGTTTAGGCGGCTCCACTTTTTGCAGCTTCACAGAATCGATAAACACGCCAGCGCCATAGCTGTCGAGAATTTTCTGGAGAACTTCATGGGTTTCGCTTTCAACTTGTTGGCGTTGCTTAGCCAACGCATCTTCAAGCGTGTTTTGCCCAACGATCTCGCGAATGGCACTTTCAGACGCCAATTTCACTGTCGCTTCCGGGTTGCGAATATTAAACAAGAAGTCCGCGGCATTTTTGATGCGCCATTGAACTTGGTAGTCGATATCAATGATGTTTTGATCACCGGTCAGCATCAGGCTCTCTTCCGGCACATCGCGTACACTGGAATTATGTGCGCCACTTTGACCAATTGTGCGAAAACCAACGCTGGTGATGTTCGTATTGGTGACATCTGGCGTAAAGACTTCACCGATTGGTCCTGGAAACCAGTAGTTCAGGCCCGGCGACGTCATTTTGACGAATTTACCGAACAACATCTCCACACCTTGCTCACTGGGTTGCACGCGGTAAAAACCGGTGCCGAGCCAAATAACAACGGCTGCCAGCACGAGCAGAACAATCCGGCGTGCACCGCCACCGCCGCTTGGAATAAATTTTTTAAATTTATCCTGACTGCGCCGTAGTATTTCTTCAATGCCTGGTGGTTGCGGACCAGAGCCGTCACCGCCGCCCCAAGGTCCTTGTCCACCACCGCCGCCTGATCCGCCCCAAGGGCCTCCGCGTTGCGTTTTCCAACCCATAGTTTTATTCCTTATCTATTTAAATACTAGGTTCTCAAAAACCTGATAATATCAGGCTTTCGCCGTTTGCAAATTTGCTTAATGCCTTATATGACAGCTTTACCACCCTTGCAACGGCGACTCACGCTTGATTTACCGTTTTGGGCATTTATTTAGTCACATTGCAGTTAACATATTGGAGACTTAGATATGGCGGAGATCACTGCTGAGCAAGTCCTTGAGGCACTAAAACAAATTAAAGACCCGGAAAAAGATCAAAATATTGTCGATTTAGGCATGGTATCTGGTCTTCAATTGAAAGACGGGCATGTCGCTTTTGGTATTGAGGTCGACCCTGAACGTGGACCTCAGCTCGAACCATTACGCAAAGCCGCAGAGGATATTGTGCATGCCTTGCCGGGCGTCTTGACCGTCACGGCTGTTTTGACCGCAGAGCGGGAAGCTGCGCCTGAGCCTCAAGCGCCTGCCGGTCCTCCTCCCGGTCCTCCACCCGGTGGACCCGACCAGCAACAAGCTACGTTTCAAAAAATGGATTTGCTCGGTATCGATGCTGTTGTCGCTGTGGCGTCAGGCAAGGGCGGCGTCGGCAAATCAACCACGGCAGTTAATTTAGCGCTGGCGATGGCGGCTGACGGAAAACGCGTCGGCCTTCTGGACGCTGATATCTATGGCCCGTCTATTCCACGCATGCTCGGCATCAAGGAGAAACCAACTCAAACCGCCAGCGGTATGATTGCGCCGCTCGAAAATTACGGCATCAAATGTATGTCGATTGGATTCTTAGTCGAAGAAGAGACCGCGATGATCTGGCGGGGTCCGATGGCAACCGGTGCGCTGGAGCAACTCTTCAAAGATGTTGCCTGGGGCGAGCTTGATTGCCTTGTGATCGATCTGCCGCCGGGAACCGGCGACATTCATCTGACAATGGCACAACGGGTGCCGCTCTCAGGCGCAATAATTGTGTCGACGCCGCAGGATATTGCCCTTGCCGATGCCCGCAAAGGCCTCAGCATGTTTGCCAAAGTCGAAATTCCGGTGCTGGGACTGATCGAAAATATGAGCTATTTCCATTGCCCGCACTGCGGCGAACGTACTGACATCTTCAGCCATGGCGGCGCCAAAACAGAGGCCGATAAACTGGGCATGGATTTCCTTGGTGAAATTCCGCTCGATATCGTTATTCGTGAAACCTCAGATAGTGGGCACCCGATTGTCGCCTCTGATCCAGAAAGCGAGCACACCAAAAAATACCTCGAAATCGCCGGGAAAATCTGGGCGAAGATCTAATTCCTTAATTAAGAAAAATGTGAATTTGTATTAATTAATCGACTGTCGATTAATTAATTATATGATTTCGTTAATTATCAACAGTTGAGTAATTTGATATGTAATTAAGTATGGTGTCCCCTTAATTAGCTATTGTTAATTATCAACAGTTGAATAATTTGGTATGTAATTAAGTATGGTGTCCCCTTAATTAACTATTTCAGGATTGAGATCAGCGCGGTTTCGATTTCACCCCAATCAACAGACTCTCCTTCAGCAATAATAATCTCCAGTCGAGAGTCGCGACGGTAGGCGATGGGCGTGACAGATATTTCGTTGCGCGTGCGATCAATCAGCACCCACTCCGCGCCAATACGAAACACCCCTTTGAGGCGCTCGACATTCTCGAGACCCTTGGGTCCAGGCGGGCCTAAATAATCGACCAGCTCATCTTGCTTAAAAACATCTTCCGGTGAAAAAATCCAGCCACAGCCCTGATACCCGTTGCCCGAATTCTCGACGCGCACAGGTTTCCCCACTTCAGGCACACCAAGCTCGACGGGCGTAGGGGTTTCAGCATGGTCGTGCAAATGCGGAAACAATGGCAAGCGTTCGTCATTGGCTTTGAAATCCAAAAGATCCATATCAATTTCACCCATGACGGCCTGTTCGATCCCAAGTTTTGGTGGAAACAGCTCCGCCGCCCAATGGTGAAAATGCGCAAGCTGGTCTTTCGTGGCGAGATCGGCTTTACTGGCAATTAAAATATCGGCGAGATGGACTTGATCTTGAAACACTTCAACATTTTCGATACGAGGATCGCCGATAAACCTCGGATCAACAAAACAAATTACCGCGCCAACATCGATGACGGCTTTGAGATCGTCTTTCCTGAGTTCATCTAAAATGCCGGCGGGATGTCCGAGCCCGGTCGGCTCGATCAACAAGCGATCCGGTTTGGCTCGGCGTAAAATCTCAGTGATCGCAACCCGCATCGGCACATTCATCATGCAGCACATACAGCCGCCCGGTATTTCGCGGATCGTGACGCCTTGTTCTGTTTCGTCTTGGAGTATCACTTGATCGACGGCGACTTCACCAAACTCATTGACCAATATGGCCCAGTTCTCGTCTTCAGGTTTGCGCGCGAGAAGAGAGCGAATGGCCGTTGTTTTACCAACCCCAAAAAAGCCAGTGAACAGTGTTGTCGGAACGTTGGAAATAGTCATTTGCTAAATATTCTGTTTCATAAGTTTTAGAGATAGCTCGCGTGCCATATAATGAGCAACCGCTTCTTCGCTGCATTTTTCCTCCCACCACACGCGGTTTTGGAGAGAGATTTCCTGCATCTTACCTTCATTTGATAACAAATCATCTGCCAATCCTTTAAGGTCTGTCCAATCATCAATCTCGATCACCGGCCAGCCTTCGGTAAACCATGTCGGCAACTGCCGGGCAGCGATCACAACACATCCGGAACGCATCGCCTCATAAATGCGGAATGTCTCGTGACTGACACCTCTTGGGCAAAGCGCGATTTTTGTTTGCGCCAGCTTATGGGCGTAAACCTCGGGCGAATGACCCGCCCGAAATCCTTCGGCCCGCTCAATCTCGATCCGCGCGCCGCGCTGATCCTCGGGATAAAGCATATCCATCGCCGCGTAGAAATCATCACGGTACTCATCCCGGCCAATGAAGTAGAGATCGATCGACCGGTCCCGGATCAGCTGAACCGGCAATGCGGGTACATCTTTATTGCAGCCCAGCGGCACGATGCGGATGGTGTCAGGCGTCGGTTCAAACGGTCGGTAGTTCTTAAACGCCATGAAAACATCTTCCGCGTATGCCGGAATTTCATGGCCTTCATCACTCACTTGATAGACAACCGTGCGCTCGTTATGGGCAAGTGCGATATCATCGGCGAGCGACGTCACAATAAATACGAAGCGATCCGCAAAACCCAAATTGAAGAGATAATGCTCCAGCCGCGTCAATGTGCCTTGAACATGATCCCATTCGCACCAGTTCTCGGGCATCTCCCAAATGACATTTAGATTTTCGAAGGACGGATCAGCCATACTCTTTCCATAGCATAGATTCGCAAAAAGGTCTGCTGTCCGTGACCGCTAAAACTTGATAGAATAGGCCATGTTTGATAATGGAAAATCCCGAAATTCACCGCTGCATGGCGGCAATTTAACAGCCGCAAAAGCGGAGTTCGGCGCGCCCAAAGAAGGATGGATCGACCTATCTACCGGCATAAACCCTGTTTGCTACCCAAGGACTGAAATTAGTGAGCAATCACTTCGCATGTTGCCGACGCCGGGCGATGTCGAAATCTTAACCAACGCAGCGCGAGACTATTATTGCGTTGAAAACGAAGGCGCGATCATTGCCGCGCCTGGCACGCAATCGGTACTTCAAAACCTGCCGCAACTTTATCCTGATCGAAAGATCGCCATTTTATCACCTACCTATAGCGAGCACGGCCATACCTGGGAATCTGCCGGCAATGAAATTTTCCGCGCTGAGGAATTTGAAGCGCTTTCAATCGGCGATGTTGCTGTTCTGGTGAACCCGAACAACCCGGATGGCCGAAGATATTCGCCGGAGGATATAGTGCGCCTCGCCGAGAAGGTTGAATTGCTGATTGTCGATGAAGCTTTTTGTGACGCCTCGCCAGATTTAAGTGTTGTGCCACATTTAAAAAGCTCAAACATTCTGGTTTTACGCTCAATCGGAAAATTCTTTGGCTTGGCGGGTTTGCGGCTTGGCTTCGTCATCGGCGATGCTGGGATCACGGATGCGCTTCGGGATCAATTGGGGCCTTGGTCAGTCTCTGGTCCGGCGATTGAAATTGGCGAACGCGCGCTTCTGGACATCGCGTGGATCGCTGAGATGCAAAAAACTCTTGCCGTTCAAAGCACCAAGTTGAACGATCTGCTGAGCGCGCATGCGCTAACCATAGTCGGCGGCACCGAGTTATTTACGCTGATCGAAACCGAAGAGGCGCAGGCGATATACAAAACTTTTGGCCGCGCCGGCATCTTACTGCGGCGCTTCGAAGATCAACCGAATTGGCTGAGGATTGGACTTCCTGGCGTAAAATCTGAATGGCAGAGATTTGAAGCTGTTTTAAACGCGATCGATAATATGGGCGAATGAGCCCATCACACGTCCGACGCGGCAGCCCATTTCCGCCAATTCGCCGCCGCGCGCATCTTTGGCGATAAACAAAGGCCCGGCATCGCCAGTTGCCGTCAATTCGCAATAATGAAACTCGTGTGCTTTGAATTTAGCATCGATAGCCCCAAGAGCCCCCTCATCGATCAGCGATAATTGACGATAGCCTAGATGTAGTTTGGGAGCAGCGAAGGAGGTTTTAATCGGCAACAGACCGAGCATGTCGTGTGATCTGCCATCGCCGTCAGTGAGCGTTTCGCCCAGCACCATAAAGCCGCCGCATTCACCGTAAACCACCGCGCCGTTGGTGACCGCATTCGCCATCGCTTCGAAAAAATTATGATTGCCGGCAATCTCCGCAGCATGGAGTTCGGGATAACCGCCCGGCAAATAGATACTGTCTGCCTCTGGGTCCGGCGCTTCACCGGCCAGG
>Ga0209554_1002262_pt1 | contig 13490 bp, 17 predicted proteins | sample MarorgKNORR_S2LV_5_FD_188221 | JGI IMG/M metagenome (GOLD analysis project Ga0209554, IMG submission 188221) | Marine microbial communities from the Southern Atlantic Ocean, analyzing organic carbon cycling - Bottom_A/KNORR_S2/LV (SPAdes) (version 2) | ecosystem: Environmental > Aquatic > Marine...
TGTAGGCATTCAGCCCGCGCCGGAATCGGCAGCCCGATGCGAGTTGGCACAGATGCGGCCAAATCTGGACGCATGTGATGATTAACTCATGCAGGGAGCAATCGCCAAACTTCTGATCGCTGCCTCGACCGTGCTTTTCGTCGTGGTTCCCGCGGCCTGCGTATCGGCAAAAGCTGACGGCTTGCCACCCTACCCCAACATCGAGGCCATCGATGACGACGCGGTAATGCTTTACCCCCGTAAATCGGTACTCGATAGCGACACCGCACTGCTCGAACAGGTTCTAGTCCGCACCAGACTGGTTATGGGACACGTGGTCACCTACAAAACTAGCGGGACAATTGTGGACAGGGATTCGAAAGGGAGGGGGCCAGCGATCCCGTCCGAAATTTCGCCGAAATTCAATCGTCGGATCACTGGCGATTCGGTTCCGAATATCCAAATTCCCAGTTCATGGAATCGCGCCAGGTCGGCTCCCAGATTTTCTACCGCAGCGACCGAAACGGCTGGCAGGAAATTAGACGAACATATTCTGAACCCCGAATTCCAGCCCCGTTATCTGACGTATTTCTCTCGTTCCTTTACGAAGATGGCATTGAGCTGGTCTCAACCACCGGCGTGACTGAGGGCGGGGTACGTGTTTACGAAATTGCGCTTAGCGAAATTTCTAAACTCCCCAGTAACAACGCCGGGGGCACCAAAGATGCAATGCGAATTCGAACAACCACGGTATTGATCGACCAGGAAACGTTTCGTTTTGTCAGTCGTATTTATTACACGCGCTGGGATTACTCTGCGGCTCCCCAATACGGGCGATCCGACAACGTTGATTGGGCTGAACTAATTCACACCGAACACTTTTTCGACTACAACGAGCCGGTGGTTATCGAAGTACCAGATGAATATTTACCGTGGTCAGATGACGCCGTTCTGAGTTCGGTGCTCGGCGACTGACTCCCGACGTGCTCCGCGGAGTTCCGATTGTGGCGGGATGGAAGTCCAAACGAGGTCTTGCGCCGAGCAAAACGTGACCAGGGTGAGAGTCGATTTTCCGATTCAGCCGGGCTACGGCTTGCCTTCGACCCCGCTTCGACATCAAAAGGCCGTTACTGCCCTGCCTCTGGTAGAGTGCCCGAAGTCGGAGCGAGCGCGCTTCCGGGCAAATGAACCAACTAACGCCCGTCCACCCCCCAGGAAACGCAGCGAGCTGCCTGCCATGACTGTCCCACCGTTCATCGATACTCACCACCACCTCTGGGACCTTGAAAACAACCCGTATCCGTGGTTGATGGAGCCGATCGACCATTTCGTTGGCGATTACGCGGCCATCCGCAAGTCGTGGCTGATTGGCGATCTGCACGAAGGCGCAAAGGACATCCCGCTCAGAAAATCGGTGCACGTGCAGGCCGAGTGGGACCACGATGCCGACCCTGTCGGCGAGACTGCGTGGCTACAGGGCGTGGCCGACGATGCCGGGTCAAGGGGCATGCCGAACGCCATCATCGCGTACGCAAACCTGTCCGATCCGAACGTGGAGGGTGTGCTGGAACGACATGCCGAACACCAGAACTGGCGGGGCATCCGCCACATGTTGAACTGGTCGGACGACCGCCCCGACTTCCGGTTCGCCGAAGCGAGCGACCTGATGAGCGACCCGCAGTGGCGTGCGGGTTTCAAGCTGCTGGAGGTATTTGGAGGGTCGTTCGAGGTGCAGATCTGGCCGTGGCAGTTGCAGGAAGCCGCAAGGCTCGCGAACGATATTCCCGAAGTGCAGATAATCCTTGGCCACACTGCGATGCCGATCGGGCGGTCGCCCGGTGAGTTGAGGGAGTGGCGAAAGGGTCTTGAGGCGCTTGGTACGGCACCGAACATATCGGCCAAGATTTCGGCACTCGGGATGCTGGACCAGCAGTGGACAACCGAATCGATAACGCCATTTGTGCTGGATGCGATCGACATTCTCGGCGTCGACCGCTGCATGTTCGCCTCGAACTTCCCGGTCGACAGCCTGTTCAGCGACTACGCAACGTTGTGGAACGCCTACAGCGATATCACGTCTGACTTTTCGGACTCAGATCGTGCAAAGCTCTTCCACGACAACGCCGAAAAGTACTACAGAATTTAGATTCTCCGTCCCGGGTGCCAGCTTCCCACCAAGAGCCACCGCCCAAACTCCCAGGAAACGCCGCACGCCACCATGAAAGTCCAAACCATTTACCACACCGGGTTCGTCGTGAGCGACTTGGACCGGGCGCTCGAGTTCTACACGGGTTTGCTTGGCATGGTGATCGAGCGAGCGCCCATAGTTGCCGATGCGCCCTGGTTGGCCGAGGTCGTCGGGTACGAAAAAGTGGAAATGCGCATGGCCTACGTTGGCGTCGGCGACGGGCATTCGATCGAGCTGATCGAGTACGTCTTGCCAAGGGGCGATGTGCGGTCGGACCAGTTCGAGCGCAACAAACCCGGCTCGGCACACGCGGCAATGGTTGTGGACGACGTGCCGACATGGCGAGAGCGACTCGAAGCCGAGGGTATAAACGTGTTTGGCCCAAAGTACGAGCGCGATCTCGAGTTTCCGTGGGCCAGGTACGCGATTTACTTTCAGGACCCCGACGGCAACTGGCTGGAAATGGTTTCGCGCGATCCCAAACCCGCCGGGTCGACGGACAACTAGCCGTGGCAGTTCCTGTTCCGGGCTGGCTGGCTGGTCTGATCGAACGATTTCGGCAGCGAAACTTTTCGGCGGCTGAGAAAACACTGAACGCCTATGAACGGGGAGTTCGAGAGACTGAACGGGGCAACTTCGCCGCCGCCATCAGGCATTTCGCCGTGGCGCTTTCGGTCGCACCCGAATCGAACAAGCTCTATCACCACCGCGCCGATGCCTTTGCGTTGAACGGCCAGCACCGTGAAGCAATAGTCGATTACGACGTTGCCGTGCGACTTGAGCCCGCTTATCCCGACACCTATCTCGATCGCGGGAACTCGCGCTACGCCCTGGGTGAGCTGGTCGATGCGATAAAAGACTTTTCCGAAGCTATCCGGCTGAAGTCCGGCTGGGCCGAAGCTTATGCGAACCGTGCCGTCGCATACGCCGAGCATGGAGATCAGACTGAATCGGAGCAGGATGCCGCGACGGCCCGCACACTGGGGATCGACGAAACCCGGCTCGACGAAATGCTGAGTGACGCACGCTCAAACGACGAGCCCGAGGCCAGTTAATCGAGGGTTATAAAGAGGGAATGCCGAACTTTGCCGTCGACTGCGCGGCTGATGTGGCCCTGTCCGTCGGTGTCTTCGGCAAGAAATACTTCGCCGGCACCGAAAACTCGTTTTTCACCACTGCCCACGGTGATTTCGACCGCACCATCGAGGTTCACGACGTACTGGCGGCGGGGGGCGTTGTGGAAGTCGTAATCGTAATCTCCGCCGGTCTCCCTGAAGATGACTCCGGTAGCTGGAATTAGCTCCGAGATAAGGCCGGAGAGGTTCGGGGCGATCTCTATCTCGATTTCATCGAAGTGCGATTTCATGTCATCCCCGGTGTAGATGCGGGCGATTTTCATACTCTGCAATTTCACTCCTCCAAGGCCCGGCGGCCACCGGCATGTTGTCGACCGACTTTCCGGTCCGTTCAGGTGATTTTGCGCGGTGCGAGGCGCATTGCCGAAGCCGACGACCACACAGCTCTGCTGCGCGTAGACTGTTTTGGTGCCAGTCGACCCGATCATAACGCGCAGGTACGTTCGATGCTCACTCTTTTCGGTTCTGTAGCTGTTTCGATAATGATGCTGTCTTACACACTGGAAACGCGTTCCAGGTGGTTTGTGCTCGTGTTCGCGGGGGCATCGGCGGCCACTGCGGCCTACAGTGCACTGGCCGGTGTCTACCCGATTACGGCCATCGAGGCGGTATGGTCGCTGGTTGCTCTTCGGCGGTTCGTCTTGCGCTATCGTGTCGAACAGGCGAGCGCAGTCGCCACACCGCCCGTCGCATGAATGTGCAGATGAGCGCAAACAGACCAGGAGTATGAAATGAAAATAGCCGTTGGCGGCGATCATGCGGGATTTCCGATGAAGGCCCCGGTCATCGAGTTTTTGAGATCGCTGGGGCACGAAGTTACGGACCATGGAACGCATTCGGAAGACCCGGTCGACTTCCCTGACATCGCAGAGAAAGTGACTGCCGCAATTCTCTCGGGAGAAGCGGACCGCGGGGTCCTGGTGTGCGGCACGGGGGTTGGAGCGGCGATTGCTGGCAACAAAGTCCCGGGGATTCGGGCCGCGCTGGCGCACGACACCCACTGCGCCCACCAGGGTGTTGAGCACGACGACGTGAACCTGATCTGCATGGGGGCCTGGATAATCGGGATCGCGGTTGCGAAAGAGGTCCTCGAAGCGTTTGTGAATGCTGAATTTTCGACCGATCCCGACTTTCGCAGGCGTGTGGACAAACTATCCGAAATGGAACGTAAATACGCGCGTGAACTTGTGGGTTCGGAATAGCAACCGCCACTAACGGCGCAAATCGCGGTTATGCTGGATAGTAGGTGCGAAATGGATGCACTCAACATTGCACCGTGCAGCCTGGCGCCCGGCTATCTGCACCAGGCGTTCACCACGTGTGGTGTTGTAATTCTTACGACGCTGTGCACGTGCGTGATTATTTGCTCGCGGGCGCAGCAGTGCTCAACGCCGGTGCGGGTGAAGAACCACTGAGAAACTCAGGAGCGGCCCGGGGAGGTCAGTACCTGCTGTTGAACGTACTGATAGCAGAAATCTATGGTTAAAGAACGTCGGGCGATCCCGCCTGATTTTGATCGGCACGATTCGCTTGCCGAAGAGTTGTGGCGCATCGCTGAAATCGGTCGGGTAATAAGTTCGACGTTAAACCTGGCCGAGGTTTACCCGAGTTTCGCCGAGCATGCCCGCGCCCTGATCCCTTTCGGCCGGTTGGTAATCGCCACATTTTCAGAAGATGAGACAGAGCTCGTTGATCGGTACGTCGGTGGGATTCGAATTGACGGTGCGGCGGAGGGATCACGTATTCGTGTCCCCCACGATGATCAGTACCGGCGGGTGTTCGTCGAAAAAAACCATTTCCTGGTCTCGGGTTCTGACATGGACGAATATCAAAAGCGGTCGCAACAGGAAGTCGTACGGTTGCGGGCGGGCCTTAAATCGCTGCTTATCGTCCCGCTTGTGTGGCAAAGCAGTGTGCACGGCGTCCTGACATTTCGGGCGTTCGATCCTGCCGCCTTCGGTGAGCACGAAATTGAACTTGCCTGGCAGGTCGCCAATCAGATCGCCGGTGCAATCGCCGGTGCCAACCAGTTCGCGAGGCTGGAACGGGAATCGGCCGAGCGAGACCGAATTGCTGAGATCGGCCGGATCGTCAGTTCGACTTTGAACCTCTCCGGTGTTTACGCTAATTTTGCCGAACAAGCTCGTTCTCTGGTGCCCGCTGACCGCCTGGTGATCTCCGTGTACACCGATGACGGGTCGGAACTGGTCGAACAATTTGTCGACGGGGTCGAAATAGAAGATTCGGCGGTCGGGCGGCGGTTACCTGTATTACGTAACGATGTTTATGAGCACCTTGTGGTGCGAAAACTCCATTTGCTCTCCGACGGCCGAAAAGATTCAGGTGGCGAGGCAAGTTCCAGAGAGGAGGAAATCAGGTTTTCTCGAGGTCTCAAATCGCGGCTGATCGTTCCGCTCATATGGCAGGGCACAGTCGTTGGTCTTCTGACGTTCAGGTCGTTCAGTCCTGACGCTTTCGATGGTCGGAAGGTAGACCTAGCATGGCAAATCGCCAACCAGATTGCGGGTGCCATTTCTGCGGCGAACCAGTACTCAAAATTGGAGGTCGAATCGCGGGAGCGGAAGCGGTTGGCCGACGAGCAGTTACGAATCGCCGAGATTGGCAGGATTGTTAGTTCAACGCTGGATCTGGACGACGTTTTCAGCGCGTTTGTCGAACAGGCCGCACATTTAGTTCCGTTCGATCGTGTGGTTGTCTCGCTGGTGAATTCAGATGGTGAAACCATCAAGGACGCATTTATTAGCGGCCAGTCGATCGGCGATGGAAATCCTGAGGGCATTCACCCGATCGAAAACGATGTCAAGAAAAGTGTGATCGAACAAAACAAAGTATTAGTTGCCAACGTGGCGCAATACGAGATCATTGTCAAGGCACACGCATCCGAAATGGTCCGCTTCGATTCTGGCCTGAAATCATTACTCGTTGTGCCGCTCGCCTGGAAAGGTGCTGTAGTCGGCACTTTATCGTTCCGCTCGTTGATGCCCAGTCCGTACGGCGATCACGAAGTCGATCTGGCAAGTCAGATCGGCGCGCAGATCGCCGGTGCTGTTGCGGCTTCGAACCAGTACTCCCTTCTTGAATCGGAATCGCGTGAGCGAGCTCGGTTGGCCGACGAGCAGTTACGTATTGCCGAGATTGGCAGGATAGTCAGTTCAACGCTGGATCTGGACGAAGTTTTCAGCGCATTTGCCGAACACGCGAAAGTACTGGTTCCGTTCGATCGGCTCGTCATTTCTCTGAATGAAGCCGATGGCAAGACCACGGTAGATGCATTCGTGAGCGGAAAACGGTTCGAAGATGAAGTGTCTAGGGGAGCTACCGTCATTTCGGGCGGGGCTAAAGAATCGGTAATACGCGACAACAAGGTACTGGTTGCGAACGAGGACGCGTTCGTCGAGCTTGCAAAACGGTTGGATTTTGAGTCAGCGCGGCTTAAGGCGGGCCTGAAATCGCTCTTGGTTGTGCCGTTATCCTGGCAGGGTTCGGTGGTTGGCACGCTAATTTTCCGTTCGCACCAACCGAATCCTTACGGCGAGCACGAAGTCGATCTGGCAAGACAAGTCGGTGCGCAGATCGCCGGTGCCGTTGCCACGGCCGATCAGTACTGGCAACTGCGAGAGGCTGTTTCGGATATCAGGACGCAGGCAGCGGCCTTGAATGCTTCGGCAGATGCCGTCGTAATTCTCAAGCCCGACAATTCAATCGAATACGTCAACGACGCGTTCGTGCGCGACACCGGGTACTCCAGGGATGAAGCGATAGACAGAAAGTCACCATTGCTACGTTCAGACAAAGATCCGCCGGCCGTTTACGACGAAATGTGGGAGACCGTCCGCAGCGGCAACCCCTGGTCCGGCACCCTCACCGCGCAAAGGAAAGACGGCTCCGAATACCTGATTGAAATCTCCATGACACCGGTATTCGATAACGGTGGCGAAATTGCCAGGTACAGCAGTGTTTGGCGCGACATTACGGAGCGAGTTGAGGCCGAAAAAGAACGGGCGGCCAGGCGCGATTTAGATGCCGAAAACCGGCGGCTGCAGCAGACAAGTCAAGAACGTGACGAGTTCTTTTCATTTGTTTCGCACGAGCTTCGGACTCCGCGAACCTCTGTGATTGCCTTCGCCGACATCATCAGCCGTAATCGCGACGGTAATCTCACGAGCAACCAGCTTGAGCAGCTGGATATCATCAAGCGCAATGGTGAATACCTGAACAACCTCGTCGAAGACATGCTCGATATATCTCGCCTCAGCACGGACCAGATGAGACTGGATGTGTCGGAGTTCGAGATGCACGCCCTGATTGAATCGATCGTCGAATCACTTGAGCCAACTGCCAGACAGCGCGGCCAAGTTTTGCGGATAACCGCACACAGCGCACCGATCTGGATTACTGCAGACAAAGGGAGAATTAACCAGGTCATTTCGAACCTGATCACGCATTCGTGCAAATATTCCCCACCATCTACTTCCTACTTCGATATCCATAAATATCGGTCAGCAGGGTAACCGGGTGGTCGTCGTAGTCGAAGATGAGGGCTATGGAATTGCGCCCGCGGACCTCACCGAGATTTACGTTCCGTTCTTCAGGTCGGACCGAAAAGAAATCCGGGATGAGATCGGGACAGGCCTTGGCCTTGCAATCACAAAGACTCTCGTTGAGCTCCATGGTGGCAAAATCGAAGCTACCAGCACGCTCGGCGAGGGGACCCGGATTCAAGTGACCCTGCCCGGTGCCACCAATGCCCCAACCAGTAAGCGAACCGAACCTGTCCACGTCGATTAATCCCTTATTCGACCGAAGTAGCGCGAACTGGCTGCGCGTCCGTTCGCTTCTCGATTATCGTTGGCCAAAAGTGTGAACCTGAACTTCGCGTCAGCATCGTCCCCGTTCCGTTCGAATCCTACCTCGTCGCCATTGGTCGGGTGGTGAGGGCGGCTATTGCTCTACGAGCCGAAGTTTGGCTCTTCTTCTCTCTCGATCTTGTCGGGGTCGAGGTCCATGCCCATTCCGACTGTTGCTGGCACTGAGATCATCCCGTTTTCCGGTTTTACAGGGTCTTTCAGGAAGTGCTGGTGAATGGTGTTCCACTTGATGAGGTATTCCTGGTATGGAGTGTGAATCGGCGACTGCGACACCGAGAAGTGGATCCCGGCGTTCGTGGAGTGGCCGTGGGGGATCGTGATGAGGTCGGCCGCGGTTGCGAGCGCCGCTATTTTGAGGACTTCCGACATGCCGCCCGCCCAGTAGATATCGGGCTGGAGAATGTCGAGCGCCTCAGCGTCGATAAATTCCTTCATGCCCCAGCGGGTGTAGTGGTGCTCGGCCCCCGAAAGCGGAATATTGGTGGCTTCCCTGATTTTTCGGTATGAATCGATGCGATCTGGCATGGCGACTTCTTCGAGCCACCGTGGCTGCGTGTCTTCTATCGCCTCGGCGAGCTTGATGACGTAGTTCACGTCCATCGACTGCCAGCAGTCGAGCATGATGTCGTCGTCATCGCCGAGCGTTTCTCGCAGCGTTTCGGCCAGTTCGACGTTTTTCTTGAACCCCTCCGCGCCCGACATCGGGCCGTGGCGGAAAAACCACTTCTGGGCCGTGTAACCGAGCTCCTGGAACTGCTTTGCCCGCTCGGCTACAAGTCCCATGTCCAGCACGTCGTAGCCGAGCATGGATGCGTAGGCGGGGACCTCGCGGCGCGTTGGACCGCCGATGATGGAGTAGACGGGGATGTCCAGGTAGTGGCCCTTGAGGTCCCACAGGGCGTTGTCGATCGCGCTGATCGCGATCATCGTGTTGCCCTGGCGTCCGTGGACAGCTGAACGGTGCAGCACATCCCAGATGAACTCGGTCGCAAGGGGATCTCGACCGATCAGGAAGCGTGTCAGCTCATTTTCGATGATGAATGCGATCGCTTTGTCCATCGGGCCGCCAATGCCAGTCACGCCATCGTCAGTTTCGATCTGCACAAAGTAGGCATCGTGGGCGATCTCGTTTTCCGCGCTCTGATCGTTCCACCCGACCCGCTTCGTCGTATCGCGGAATTCCGGGTACACATCGAGCGGCATTACGAGTCGCTCCTCCCAGAACCTGCCGTCGGTTTCGATAGTCCCAAAAACGTGCCGGAGCCTTACTTTTTCGATCTTCATTTATTTCTTCTTCAGATAACTGTGATTACCGGACCTGTTTTTTTGCACAAGTTCAGGCCGACGGATGATCGGCGACTGTACCGCAAATGACGAGGCCGCGCGTGCTGTCGTTATGTTTCCCAGGTCGAATCGATTATGTCGCGGGCTTTCACCGGCCAATCGACGGTTGTTCCTGCTGCGCCCGAGCGGTACGCACGCCTGAGCGCAGCTTTTGAACTGGCGATGCCCCACGTGCGCACGACAAGCCCGGCCGAGTTCGCGTCGGCGATTTGCTTCGCAGTGACTTTTCCGGCATTCGGGTAGATGCCCGAGAGTCCGAGCCCGGTCGCAGCCGTCAGCGAAGCCCTGTCGATTTTCTGGAGCAGCCAGCCGTGGGCGATGGCCGGCATGAGTGCGATCGATCGCTCGAGTTGTTCGAAGTGGAACGACGAGATCGTGACCCCGGGCGCGACGCTATCGCCGGTATGCTGATCGAGCCAACCCCAGCGCTTCAGCGATTTCATCACGGTGGCCGGGAGTTCGGACTGTGTCGATTTAAGTTCGAGATGAACGTGAACCCTCCCGGCGTACCGTTCAAGAAATTCGTCGAGCGTCGGCACGAACGCCTCGGGGTAGGCGAGGGGGCCGCGAACGCCAGCGCCGTCTTCAGGCCCATGGAACCACAGACCGGCGTTCAGCGACTTGATCTTCGCAACCGGGGTTTCCGAAACGAGGCCGGTGGCATCGGTCGTACGGTCGAGCGTGTCGTCATGGACCAGCACCGGTGTGCCGTCGCTCGTCAGCTGAACATCGGTTTCAAAGTTGTCGAAACCGAGTTCAAGTGCCAGGTCGAACGATTCGAAAGTGTTTTCGGGAGCGTCGTACGACGCCCCGCGGTGGGCGATCAGGGTGAATTCGGGTTTTTTATTTTTACCTGGCAACGAGGTGGTAAGACTCAGCGGCACTCGGGGCGGAAATTCCCCGAAGTGTATGTGACACCGGCCAGAATCGCCGTACAATCTCGCCGTGCCAGTCAACAAGACCTTCAATACATTCGCCGATGCGGTTGCCGACATCCCGCCGGGCGCGTCGATCATGATCGGCGGTTTCGGCGGTGCGGGCGGACAACCGACCCGGTTGATGCTCGCCCTGCGAGAACTGGGGGTTGGCGACCTGACAATAATCGGCAACGTTGCCGGCATATCCAAGACGACGGGTTACGGTTGGCCCGATGACCTTGAGCCGATCGACCAGGGGATGTTTTTCGAGAGCGGGCAGGCGACGAAAATCATCTGCTCGTTTCCCGTGCCCAGTACCACGAACCCGTTGAGCGAAATCGAAAAGGCCTGGCGCGAAGGCCGCGCAGAAGTCGATATTGTGCCGCAGGGGACGCTGATCGAACGGATTCGCTCGGCCGGTGCCGGCATCCCCGCTTTCTACACGCCGACGGGTGTCGGGACTCCCGCAGCAGAAGGGCGTGAGACGCGTGAGTTCGGGGGGCGCACGTATTTGCTGGAGCACGCCCTGCATGCCGACTACGCGCTGATTCGGGCGCAGAAGGCCGATACCCGGGGCAACCTGCAGTACATCGGGACGTCGCGTGCGTTCAACCCCGCAATGGCGACCGCCGCGGAGGTCACGATCGCTGAGGTTGACGAGATCGTTGAGCCGGGCGGGATCGACGCCGAGCGGGTCGGGACTTTGAGCACTTATGTCGACCGGATTGTGCAGCGAGCAGCCGGGGACCCGCTGCCATGAGTGGCGGATTATTTGAAATGATTTCTAGGTGACAAAGAACTTGATCGATCCCGCACCGCGGCTTGACCGGGCAGCCATCGCGAAGAGGGCCGCCCGCGACCTCGTGGACGGGTCGACCGTGAACCTGGGAATCGGCATTCCAGCTTTGTGCGCCGACTTTCTGCCCGAAGGAGTCGAGTTGAGATACCAAGCCGAAAACGGCGTTCTCGGCTTTGAAGACCTGGCACCTCCGGGTGAGGGCGACCCGAACCTGATGGACGCCGGTGGAAAGTTCCCGCGATACGTGCCGGGTATGGCCTTCTTCGATTCCGTCGAATCGTTCAACCTGATCCGCGGCGGTCACATCGACGTGACAGTGCTCGGAGCGCTGCAGGTCTCACGAAACGGCGATCTTGCGAACTGGATGATTCCAAAGCGCGGGATAGGCAGTATCGGCGGGGCGATGGACCTCGCTGCGAACGCCAAACGCGTGCTTATTGCGATGGAGCACACGGTCAGGGGCGATATCGCGAAGATAGTCAACGAGTGCACGTTCCCGCTGACGGCCCCGGCGTGCGTCGATGAGATAGTCACCGATATCGCCGTGATCGAAATCGACAGAATGCGCGGGCGCCTCATATTAAAGGAAGTAGCACCCGGGTGGTCGTTCGACGATGTGCAGGCCCGCACCGAAGCTGAGCTCGACACCGATGGCGAAGTAGTGCCGATGGCGTAGCAGGCTGGCCGGGCCGGCTGGCACGCGTTTTTGCCGGTTTGGCCCTTTGCCCACGGGGTGAGTAGACTTGCCGCATGGCGACTACTAACAGGTCCGCGAATCCGAAAACTCCCGTTTCCCCGGACCCCGGTGGGCAGGACCACGATGAATCGTTCGACGAGTTTCGCAATTCGTTTTTTACGGTTCGCGCGCCGATCTCTTCCACAAATGGTTTAAAGCCGGGTCCGAGGGGCTCGCCGACGAATATCTTCAGGAACTCCTGCGGCTTACGGGACAGTTGATCGACGACGGAGATACCGGGCCGATTGTCGAGGCCATTGTGCAGGCCCAGTCGAAAGCGTATGCGGGCGCGGGCCATTTCGTTTACGACACCGGGCCTTTCGCAGCGCTGGAGCAGCCGCTATCGGAAAGCCGAATCGCACTGCTTACAACTACCGGCCATTTTGTTGAAGGCGACGATCCCAAGCCCTTCGGAATCGAAAATCTGACGCAGGACCAGGTCTTGAAGATGACGGGCGAGTTCGGCAAAGCCGATTCGACACTCTCTGAAGTTCCGGTGTCGACAACGCGCGACAGGACGCGGGTCCGGCACCCCGGCTACGATATCCGGGCCGCTGAGGCCGACCGAAATACTTCGTTCCCGATCGACCGCATGCTGGAACTCGATAAAGACGGTGTGATCGGGGAGTTCGTGGATCCCGCCTTTTCATTTGTCGGACTCACCTCGCAGTTGCGTCTGAGAAAACAGATCGCACCCGCCTGGGCGGAACGGGTGAAGTCGGCGGGGGCCCAGGGTGCGGTGCTGGTGCCGGTCTGACCCGTGTGCCACGTGTCGGTCGGACACGTAGCCAGGGCGTTCGAAGACGCGGGGATTCCGAGCGTCATAATCATGTCAACTGTGTTCAAAGACCGAACAGGGGCGATGAGCCCGGCGCGGGTACTGTTGACACGACACCCAATGGGGCGCCCCCTTTCGGCACCGTTCGATGTCGAAAAGCAACGGGCCGTTCTGAAGGCGGGCCTGGACCTTCTCGAAACGGCGGTTGCGGGCGGGACGGTGGTCGAATTTCCCGACGCGTACCGAACCGGTCCGTTCGGGGGTTGAGAACGAGCATGCCAGAACCAGATCCAGGATCAAGGGCGGACCGTGAAGCGGCACCGGGTGCGGCGCCGGGGCCAGTCCGGCCACGGCAGAACGTGGCGACCGGAGACCGCTCCGGCTTCCGGAAGCGGTACGAAGCGGTTGGATACTGGTTGCTCCTGGCAATCGTGCTGGTGCTGGTGATCCTGTTTCTCGTTTCGTCGGCCAAAGACAGCAGGGACGCGAGAGACGCCGAATCGACTGTAATCGCTACGCTTTTCGTTCCCGAGACCGAAACCGCGGTAGCAGAAGAGCTACTGGAAACCCTGGAATAGCGGTGGGGCGGGCGTCAGGCTCCGGGCGTCCGAGGCGGACTTGCCAGATGACTGGCGTGAGCAAATCGCGCGTCGCAATCTCGTTATGCTACGGGCGGACATTCGTCCTTGGTCGCGCGTCGCAATCTCCCCCCCCCCTGACCCCC
>Ga0209554_1002265_pt1 | contig 13484 bp, 9 predicted proteins | sample MarorgKNORR_S2LV_5_FD_188221 | JGI IMG/M metagenome (GOLD analysis project Ga0209554, IMG submission 188221) | Marine microbial communities from the Southern Atlantic Ocean, analyzing organic carbon cycling - Bottom_A/KNORR_S2/LV (SPAdes) (version 2) | ecosystem: Environmental > Aquatic > Marine...
GAAACCCTTGGTTCGCTCGGCCTGAGGATTCTTCAGAACCTCATCGGGGCTGCCGCGCTCGTGGATGAGACCTTCATAGAGAAAAAGCACCTCGTCGGCGACGTGATAGGCGAAGCCGAGCTCGTGGGTGACCACGATCATGGTCATGCTTTCGTTGCTCAGATCGCGCATGGAGAGCAGCACCTCGCCAACCGTTTCCGGATCGAGCGACGATGTAACCTCGTCGAATAGAATGACGTTTGGCTCCATGGCGAGGGCGCGGGCAATGGCGACCCTTTGCTGTTCGCCGCCGGATAGGCGCGAGGGATATTGATCGGCCTTTACCAACAGCCCAACCTTGTCCAGGTTGGCGCGGGCGCGCGAAACGGCCTCCTCCTTATCCATTTTGAGAACCGTCACCAAGCCCTCCATGACATTTTGCTGGACCTTCATATGGGGAAACAGATTGAATTGCTGAAACACCATGCCGACCTTGGTACGGACGCGGACCAGCTCGTTTTCCCGATAGTCGTAAACCGGCGCGCCCTCCAACTCTCCGGTTTCCTGACCAACGACCTGCCCATGGATGGTGAGTCGTCCGGCGCTCGGTATTTCCATGAAGTTGATACAGCGCAGGAAGGTGCTCTTCCCCGAGCCGCTGGAGCCGATCATGCAGACCGTCTGGCCGCGCCTGACTTCCATGTCAATACCGCGCAACACATGATGATCGCCAAAATACTTGTGCAGGGACTCGACCTTGAGAATGATTTCGGACATCGCGCTATAACCTCATTTCGCTGTCGATCGCGAGCCTGCGCTCGAGCCAGTAGGAAAACAGCACCAGCGGATAGGTCGCGAAGAAATAGAGCACCGCGATGGCGGTGTAGAGCTCGAAGGGGCGGTAGACCGTGTTGGCCAGGACCTGACCTTCGTAGAGCAGTTCCGCCACGGCGATGGTCGAGGCCAGGGATGTCGCCTTGACCGCCTCGACGGTGCGGCTGGTGAACGGTGGAATCATGCGCCTGAGGGCCTGAGGCAGAATAACCCGCCGCATGACGCTGAAGTAGTTCATGCCGATTGCCTTTGCGGCCTCCCACTGTCCCTTCTCGATCGATTGAATGCCGCCGCGAACGATATCGGCGGAATAGGCGATCATGTTCAAGCCGATACCGATCAAAGCGGCGTAGAATCCTTCCATCTGGATCCCGATCAGGACCGGGAAGGCATAGTAGAACCAGACGATTTGGATCAGGACCGGCGTGTTGCGAAACAGCTCGATATAGGCCGTCGCCGGCCAGTTGAAGAGCCTGTTCTTCGAATAACGGCCGGCCCCGATGATGATTCCGCCAACCATGGAGGCCAGAATGATGATGATGCTCAACTCGAAGGTCACGCCGAGGCCGCGGTACAGGTTTGCTTGGTATTCGAAGACCACCGAGAAATCCCACCTGAATTCATCCATGGCGCGCGTCCTATAGTCTGGCGGCGTCGAGCCGGGCTTCCATAAAACGGACCAGCATCGAAGTCAGGGTCAGCATCACGAAAAAAACCAGCGCGACCAAGGTGAGTATCTCAATCGGGCGGTAGAGCCGGGCGCTCAGCTCCAGCGCCCGATAAAGCAGATCGGCATAGGCGATGGCCGAGACGTTGGTGGTTCCCTTCATCAATTCGAAACTGCGTTCGAGAAACGGCGGGACCATGCGGCGAACGGCCTGCGGCAGAATGATGCGCCGCATGAGCGTGGATTGCGACATGCCAAGCGCCTTGCCGCCTTCCCATTGGCTGCGTTCCATGGAATTTATGCCGGCGCGGAAGATCTCCGCGAAGAAGGCGGCGGAGTTGACCGAGAGCGTAATGATACAGGCGGCATAGGCGCCGAAGGTGATACCGATGACCACCGGCAGCGCGAAATAGATCCAAAAAAGCTGGATCAGGAGAGGCGTGGTGCGGAAGAATTCGATCAAGACGATCGCCGGCCAGGACAGCAGGCGGTAGCGCGACATGCGCATCAAGGCCAGGATCAAGCCGCCGATCGCCCCCAGTATCAGCGAGACGATACCGACCCTGAGTGTGCCGAGGAAGCCGTCGAAAAGCACGTCCCAGTATTTGAAAACCAGGCCGAATTCCCATTCGTAGCCCATTCAACCGACTATGCCTCCACCCTTAAATACTGTCCGGTAGTGACGGCGGAAGGAGGCGCCGAAACCAAGCCTCTCCTTCCGCCCGCACTGGCGAGTCGCCGCGAGTCGCGGCCGAGCCTAGAACTTGTAGTATTCTTTCAAGATCGGTGGTGCCTCGGCGGGATCCATGCCCCGGCTGGTGAGGAAGTCGTCATAGATCTTCTGGGTGTGGCCGCGGTTGTAGTAGTAGGCAATGGCCACGGACACCCAATCACGCCAGCGCTTGTCCGCTTCCTTGCGCAGGCCGATATCGGCCGTGGAAAAGCTGGCCGGAGAGGGAACGACGACCTTGCCGATGTTGTCGAGGGCCCGGTTCTGGAAGGCCAGCCAGGTGCTGGAGCCGACCACCAGGTCGCTGCGTTTGGACACCCAGGCGGCAATCGCCTCGCCCGAGCTCTTCGGCCGGATGAAGGTCGCCTTGGGCAGACGGTCGCTAGCCGCGCGGTCGTTGGAGGTTCCCAGCGGAACCGAAACGACGACGTCAGGATTGTTGAGATCTTCCCATGACTCGAACTGGTGATCTCGCCGCGCTAAGACCGCGACGCCGTAGTAGACCATCGGATGGGTGCTGAAATCGATCGCCATGGCGCGTTGCGGCGTGGCGTCCAATCCCGCGACCAGATCGAACTGGTTGGCCTGCAAGCCCGGCACGGCGCCGCTCCAGGTGGTCTCGACGCACTTCATCTCGACCTGCAACTCGTCGGCGAGCAGCTGTGCGATTTTCGGTCCGAACCCGCCCCATTCACCGGTCTTGGGGTCCTTGTAGCCCCAAGGCTCGGCTGCGATGCAACCGGCGCGCAGGACACCCGTGCCCGTGACCTGATCCCAAGTGGAATTGTACTCTTGAGCATGGCCTGGTGCAGCCCCTAGCATCAGCAAGAGAGCGCCCGCGATGCAATGAAATAGTCGCTTCATGATTGATCCTCCTTGTCAATTTTTAGTAACCGAATGCTATTTTTTGTCGGGTCACAGTCAACACGATAATGGATACCTTTAGAATTGCACGACATTTTTCGCGGGTGGACCGCTTGAACGTTTCAAGTGATTTGACGAGTGACAGGTTCGAGGAAGCAGTAGCGTTGCCTCGATTTCGCGGATGGTTTAGTACTTGCGGTGCCGTTCGGCCGGGTCTAATGACGTTACTGTAGGGTTCAACGATCACGTTCCATCGTGGCACGCGCGACGGTCGCGGCCTCATCATCAAGGCAACCGAGAGAAGCCAGTGCAACGCCCTAATATCCTGTTCCTGATGTCCGACCAGATGGGCGCCAAGGCCCTGGCCTTGTATGCCGGACGCGGCGCCTTGACGCCGCATCTCGATAGGCTGGCGGCGCGGGGAACGTTGTTCGAGAATGCCTATTGCAGCTTCCCGCTCTGTGCGCCCTCGCGCTTTGCCATGATGACCGGCCGGCTGCCCTCGCGGATCGGCGCCTATGACAACGGCGCCGAGTTTCCGTCCGATACGCCGACCTTCGTGCATTACCTACGCCGGCTGGGATATGCCACGACGGTCTCGGGCAAGCTGCATTATATCGGCGCCGACCAGCTGCACGGCTTCGAGGAGCGCCTGACCACCGACATCTATCCGGCTGATTTCGGCTGGACCGGCGAATGGGAGCCGCTGCTCCGGGACGACGGGAACAGGGAGAGCGGCAGCGGCGTGTCAGGCGTCGAGACGGTCGCCGACGCCGGGCCGGTAGTGCGGTCCATGCAAATCGACTACGACGAGCAGGTGTTCGCGTGCGGGGTTCAGAAGATCTACGACATCGCCCGGGGCACGGATCAGCGCCCGTTCTTCCTGATGGTCTCGTTCACGCAACCCCATGACCCCTACGTCACGCGCCGCGAGTTCTGGGATCTCTACGCGGACACGGATATTCCCGAGCCGGACGTCGCACCGATACCGTTGGATGCCTACGACAGGCATAGCCGCGAGATCTACCACCACTACGGTATCGACCGCTGCGCGATCACGCCGGAAATGACCCGTGCTGCGCGGCGCGGCTACTTCGGCATGATCAGCGACATCGACGCCAAGATCGGCGGGTTGCTGACCGCGCTGGACGAAACCGGGCTCGCGGACAACACGGTCGTGGTCTACACCTCCGATCACGGCGACATGATGGGCGAACGCGGTTTGTGGTTCAAAAAAACGCTCTTCGAGTGGGCGGTCCGCGTGCCGCTTATCCTGGCGCTGCCGGGACGGCAGGACGGCCGCCGGGTCGAGAGATGCGTGTCGCATCTCGATTTGCTGCCGACACTGGTTGACTTGGCGGCCGGCGAAATGAGCGCGATCCTTCGGCCGATCGACGGTGTCAGCCTGCTTGACCATCCCGATACTGAACGGCATGTGCTTTGCGAGCACCTCGACGAAGGCACCACGGCTCCCCGCTTCATGATCAGGAAAGGCGAATTCAAGTACGTCTGCTCGCCGGCTTACGAGCCGCAGCTCTACGACCTGGGCAACGATCCCAACGAACTGACCAACCTTGCCAATGCGGCGGACATGCAGGGGGTGCGTACCGATTTTGAGGCGATTGCCGAACAGCATTGGGATGCCGACGCCTTGCGGGAACGGGTGATCGACAGCCAGCGCAGGCGCAGGCTGGTGCACGCGGCGCTCTCGCAAGGACGCTGGCATGCTTGGGACTACGTCGTCCCGGCCGGTGTGGGCGAACGCTACGTCCGCCATCACGACCGCTTCCCGGAGGTCGAACGCCGGGGATACCTGCCTTATCGTGACGGCGATCCCGGCTGATCGTGATCAGCGGCATTGCGATCGTCGTCTAGCGAGACCGACGAATGGCGAGTTTGAGCATTACGACCGTGACACGACAGAGCGTGCGGCACCCAAGCGATGCAAGAGGGCATACATACGATGACACAGACACAAGTCAGTACCCACGATAGCGAGCAAGACCCGCGCAACGAGCACATTCTCATCTATGTGGACGGCAATCTGGTGCCGAAGCAGGAAGCGGTCGTCTCCGTCTATGACAGTGGTTTCATGTTGGGTGACGGGGTCTGGGAGGGCTTGCGCATCCATGGCGGCGTCTTTGCCTTCCTGGAGGAGCATCTAGATCGTTTGTTCGAGGGCGCCGTGGCGATCGACCTCGACATCGGCATGAGCCGGGAGGCCCTGACGCAAGCGCTTTACGAGACCTTGCGCGCCAATGACATGACCGAGGAAGCGCATATCCGCCTGATGGTTACGCGGGGTCGCAAGAAGGCGCCGTTTCAGGATCCACGGCTCAGCATGTTCGGCTCAACGGTGGTGATGATTCCCGAGTTCAAACAGGCGAGCGAGGAGACGGTGAGGCGCGGCCTGCGCTTGCACACCGTGCCCGTGGTCCGCGGCCTGCCGATGTCGCAAGACCCGAAGCTCAATTCGCACAGCAAGCTGAACTGCATCACGGCGCTGATTCATGCGCTCAAAGCCGGGGCCGACGAAGCCCTGATGCTGGATGTGCACGGCTTCGTCAACACCACGAACTCGACTAATTTCTTCATCGCGCGCAAGGGCGAGGTCTGGACCTCCACGGGCGACTATTGCATGAACGGCATCACCCGCCGGAAAGTGATCAAACTCTGCCGGGAGAACGACATCCCGGTGTTCGAGCGGAATTATTCTCTGGTGGACAGCTATGGCGCCGAGGAAGCCTTCGTGACCGGCACGTTCGGCGGCTTAACGCCGGTGGTCGAGATCGACGGCCGGCAGATCGGGGAGGGTACGGCGGGTCCGCTGTACTGGTGCTTGAGAGGACTCTACGAAGAGCTGATCGCGCGCCATATCTCGACCCAAGAGGCGGCGCAATGACCGACCTGCTGCCCTGGTCCGGTCCTGGTCTTTGGACCGGTGCGGAGTTGGTTCACGATTCAACGTTCATAACGACTCTCAGTGACCAGCACGTTGTCGAGATCGAGGCGGCCGTCGAACAGACCAAGGCCCGGGGACTGGCCATCGAGGATATCTCTCGGACGGACTTCCCGTTACCCGGATTCGGCATGGTTTTGCAGGATCTGCTGGACGAACTGCTGAACGGTCGCGGTTTCGCCCTGATCCGCGGCCTGCCCGTCGAGCGGCTGTCGCGCGACAGCGTGGTGCGCGCCTATTGGGGTATCGGGACCTGGCTGGGCGATGCGGTCTCGCAGAACGCTGGGGGTCATCTGCTCGGTCACGTGACCGACCTGCGGGGGCAGGAACAGCCCGGTCGGCGGGTCTACCAGACGACCCAGCGCCAGCCGTTCCACTCGGATTCCTGCGACATCGTGGGTCTGCTCTGTCTTCGGCCGGCGAAGTCCGGCGGGCTCAGCAGCATCGCCAGTGCCGCCTCGGCCCACAACCATCTGCTGGAGCACCATCCGCAACATCTGCGCACGCTCTATGGCAGGTTTCATTGCGACCGCTTCGGCGAGGTGCCTGCGGGAAAGGACGCTGCGTATCCGGTCAGCATCTTCGACCGTTACGGCGACTATCTCACCTGTTGCGGCATGGACCCGGATATCCGGTCGGCCCAGCGCCTGCCGCGGGTCCCGCGATTGACCGCGGCGCAACAGGCCGCGCTCGATACGATGCAAGAGGTGGCGCAAGACCTCGGTTTCGGCATGGCCCTGTGGCCAGGCGACATCCAGCTGTTGCACAATCACACGGTGCTGCACGCGCGTACCGACTTCGAGGATCACCCCGAGCCGGAGAAACGGCGGCATTTGCTGCGACTTTGGTTGTCCGCGCGGTCCGGCCGTCCCCTGCCCGAATTCCTGGCCGAGCGCTGGGGCACCGTCTCGGTCGGGGCGATCCGGGGCGGCATCCTGGTGCCGGGCGCGACGCCTTGCGTGCCGCTGGCACCGTGATCGAGATGCGGGTGGAGAGAGTAGGTGGCGCGTTGGGCGCCGAGATCCGGGGACTCGACCTCGCCCTACCGCTTGAGGAGAAACAGCAAGCCGACCTGCGTCGTCATCTGGCCGAGCATCTTGTGCTGGTGTTCCGCAACCAGTCGCTGACGCCGCCAAGGCAGATCGCCTTCACCAAAGTGTTCGGTCCGGTGGAGCCGCATCCGATGTCGACCCATCGCGACCCCGCCCACCCGGAACTGCTGGTGCTGCCGAACCGACCGGGTGAGCCGGGGCGCCGCAACGACTTCTGGCATACCGACATGACGTTCGCCGAATGTCCGCCCGCCGCCTCGGTGCTCCACGCCCTCGAGGTGCCGGAGAACCGGGGCGACACCCTGTTTTGCAATATGATCGCCGCCCATGACGATTTATCGGAAGCCATGCGGGCCGACCTCGGGGCGATGCGCGCCGTGCACAGCGCCGAGCCCGAGGTCCGGGCGCGGACCGGCGCGGCCCGGGACGAAACCGTGGCGGCGCGGACGCCGGAGGCAGTCTGCCACCCGGTAGTGCGGCGGCATCCGGAGAGCGGCCGGGCCTGCCTGTTCGTCAATCCCTATTTCACCCAGCGGTTCGCCGATATGACGGTGGCGGAGAGTCGTCCGCTGATCCGCTTCCTAGCCGGGCGCGCGACGCGGCCGGAGAACGTCTATCGCCATCGCTGGCGGGCCGGCGACGTGGTGGTCTGGGACAACCGCGCCACCATGCACTACGCCGTGCATGACTATGACGAGACCATGCCGAGACTGTTGCACCGCACCACGGCTGCCGGGCCTCGGCCGGTTTAGGCATGGTCCGGATTCGGATGATCATCCACGCCTAGCGCGACGAGCGCGTAGCGTCATCAACTTCCGCTTTGGGTCAATAACGGACGTTTTGCGACCTGTCCCAGAATGTCCGCTTATATGAGGCGAATGTTGTCAAGGCGGTTTAAATCGCTGTCGCATTGTGGTTTCTCCTTTTCCTCCAGCTGGTGTGCGTTGAGCGGGTCCAGCGATGATGACCATGTCTCGTGCGAGGATCGCATCAACTTATATCCGGCAGCTCCGATCCGGCTTGCCACAATGCTTCGTGCATGGACCATCTCGTGCGGGTGGGACGGGGCTAATCTTTTGGACGGCGTTTGTGCCAAGCGGACATTGAGCCACACATCCGACCCCTCAACGCGCCCTGCGCTGGAGGCGCTGAGTTCGTTTTAGGGGGTACTGTTGGAAATTGGTCTCATCGGGCGGAACCAGCAGCGCTATCCGGGGGCGTGGGGGCCTGTATTCTTTTTCCCTGCCTCCACGCCCACGGTGGCACAAATTCACCACGCCAGATGCCCCTACGCGCCGCCTGAGCAGCTTGTTCCTGGCCAACGTAATCCGTTGAGTACTTGCGATACGCCAGCGCCCAGCCGTTGAGCACCATCCACGCTTCGATATCCTGATTTCTAACAGAACACGCCCCGATGATGCGCCCGTAACGATCCTTGCCCTGCTCTTGGCAAACTACTGGTGAACGACCGATGAAGTCGGATAGAGCCAGTGATGCCTGTTGCCCGCAGCGCCAAACTTCTCCACCAGCGACACAGGTCTGCCTGCTCTCTGGGGCGTCGATGCCGTGGAAACGGATGCGCTGGGCGTGCACCTCAATGGTGTCACCGTCGATGACTGATGCTGTGCCGGTGATGTCGGCTTGTGCGGGTGAGGAGGATGCGAAGATGATGGCAAGGAAGGCTATGCGCAACATCGGTTGAGATTAGCACGTCATGCCGCATGGGTGATGAGCGGCCTAAACGGTTACAGCAGGCTACGGAAATCTGACAAGCTCAGGTTGTGAGGTGGCTGGTGAACGTTGCAGCAACTCCTCCAGCTTTGACCAACGACGACCTTCGATCCTGCCTTTCACCGCCATCCCTATAGCCTTCTTCTGGCCAACCAGAACGACCATCTTCTTGCCTCGGGTGATGCCGGTGTAAAGCAGGTTCCGCCGCAGCATCATGTAGTGCTGCATCATCATCGGGATCACGATGGCGGGGTACTCCGATCCCTGAGATTTGTGGATGCTGACGGCGTAGGCGAGAGCAACCTCGTCAAGTTCACCAAACTGATACTCGACCGGCCTGCCGTCGAACTCTATGACCATTTCCTGGAGGTCAGGGTCGATGTGGCGGACATAGCCGACATCGCCGTTGAAGACCTCCTTGTCGTAGTCGTTTTCGGTTTGCATCACCTTGTCGCCGACGCGGTAGGTGTAGCCGAACCTCTCGATAAAAATATCGTCCGTGGGTGGGTTCAGCGCCTTCTGGAGTTCGACGTTCAATGATCGAGCGCCGATACCGCCACGGTTCATCGGACAGAGCACCTGGATGTCCTGGATGGCGTCGAACCCGAACCGCTTCGGCAGACGGTTCTTCACGATCTCGATGATCTTGGTGACGGCGTCCTCGGGTTCCTGGGCTTCGACGAAGTAGAAGTCGCTCTCTCCGCCCTTGGTGACATCGAGGTTAGGCATGTAACCCGAGTTCACCTTGTGGGCGTTGGTGACGATCTGGCTCTGGGCGGCCTGGCGGAATATCTCGGTCAACCTGGAGACGGGAACGGCACCGGACTCGATGATATCGGCGAGTACCTGTCCTGGCCCGACCGATGGAAGCTGGTCGACGTCCCCGACCAGGATCAGACCGGCTCGATCGGGCAACGCCTTGACCACTGATGCCATCAACGACACGTCCACCATCGAGGTCTCGTCGATCACGAGTAGGTCACATTCGAGCGGGTCCTCAACGCCTCGTTTGAAGCCACCATGTTTCGGATCGACCTCAAGAAGGCGGTGGATGGTCTTGGCTTCCATGCCGGTGGTTTCCGAGAGCCGTTTTGCTGCCCTGCCTGTCGGGGCGGCCAGGGCAACCTTCACGCCCTTCACCACGAGGATGCTGAGGATGGCGTTGATCAGGGTCGTTTTGCCCACGCCGGGCCCGCCGGTGATCACCATGACCTTCGACGAGACCGCCTTCCTGACGGCTTCCCGTTGGCTGACGGCCAGGGTGACCCCGAGCTTCCTCTCGACCCACGGGACGGCCTTGTCGGCGTCGATCACGGGCCCATACGGTTTGCCCACTGCCAACGTCCTCAGTCGTTCGGCGATAACCTTCTCGGCGTTCCAGAGATGAACCAGGAAGATGCACCGTTGGCCACCCATGGTGTCGGCGACTACGGCTTTGTCTTGAAGTTCCTGGTTGAGGGCATTTCGAAGAATGTTGGTCGGTATCTCCAGCAATTTCTCTGCGGCAGGCAAGAGTTCGTCTTCTGGTAGACCACAATGGCCATCGGAGACGGCTTCGGTGAGGGTGTAGGAAATACCGGCACGGGCTCTGATCATGGCGGTCTTCTCGATGCCGAGCTTTTCAGCGATCCGGTCGGCGGTCAGGAAACCGATACCCTTGATGTCACGAGCGAGCCGGTATGGGTTTTCGCTGACAAGCGGAATGGCGTCGGCACCGTAGGTCTTATAGATGCGAACCGCCCGCGATGTACCCACACCGTGCGACTGGAGAAATACCATGATCTCACGGATAGCCTTCTGGTCGGCCCAACCGGAGGTGATCCGCTCGATCCGTTTGGGGCCGATGCCGTGGAGTTTCAGCAATCGGTCAGGCTCATTCTCGATGACATCGAACACGTCCTCCCCGAACGCCTTCACGAGCTTCTTGGCGAAGTGCGGACCGATGCCCCTGATCATGCCGCTGCCCAGGTACTTTTCGATACCCTCGATGGAACTGGGGGGCATTACCTTGAGGAAGGTCGTCTTGAACTGGATGCCGTGGTCTCGGTGGTTGTCCCACCGCCCGCTGCACTGGATGAACTCACCGGGTTGGACGGACGCGGCGGATCCGAGCACGGTAACCAAATCACGGTGCCCACGCACCTTGACCCGTAGAACGCAGAAGCCGGTCTCAGCGCTATGGAAGGTTATCCGTTCGACCAGGCCGGAGAGGGGTTCTCGGTCATGCACTTTATGGGCCGCATCTGATCGAAAGCTCATGCTGTAAACATGCTCGAAGCAGAGCGAGATTCCTAGTAGGCTCCGTATCCTGGCGTGCGGTGAGTGAGAGCATGGATCACATTCTCGGCACATTTTACACGCCTGATATGCAATGGAGGCTTCAATGATCGCCGACATAGACATCCACCACGCCGCGCAGGAGCTTGTCGAACGATACGGGGGCAATGCTTTGTCTGTTGCCGAAGAACGGGTTGCATCGCTTTCCCAGGAAGGTGATCAATCAGGAATGAATGTCGCGCTTCGCGTCTTATCGGCGTTAGAAACGCTACTCGTGGCTCGGCTACCCTAAACACCGCGCAACACTCTGAATTTGCGCTTGGATCAGCTCGTAGCCTGGGCACGGTGGATTGGGGCGATGCAGTTCGTCTGGCGGAGAATTTTCTCGTGGAGGCCAAGTTCAAGCACGAGAACGGCCCCTCCGTAACGCCCCACGGACTCGCATGTCGGTTCAACCGCCGCCGTCGCCGTCGCTGTCAGAGGCGTCACCCCTGTCTTGAACGTTCCGTGCCTTGCCTGCCGCCGCCGGTTGGGCGGGCGGTTGGTTAGACGGCTGAGCGACTGCCCGTTCATCCGCCACCACAATGCGGCCGGCAACGGCGTTGCCTTTTTTGTCTTCGCCGAAGGTGATGGCCTGTTGCGGGAAGGGAATTTCGATACCCAGTTCGTCGAATCGATTCTTCATGCGGTGGTTGAATTCCCGCTTCATGCCCCACTGGGTTCCGGGACTGACCCTCATTTTGGCGCGGATGATCACGGCTGAATCGTCCAGGCTTTGCACGCCCTGCGTTACCAGCGGCGTGATGATGTCGGCGCCGAACGTTGGGTCCTCGGCCATTTCCCGGCCCAGCTCCTCGATCACCTTCATCACCTCGTCCACGTTTTCCCGGTAGGCGATGCCGATGTTCAGCACCACGTGGGAGAAATCCCTGGTGTAGTTCAACACCGTACCGACATCGCTGAACGGCACCGTGTGCACGTTGCCGGCCGGGTCACGCAGGCGGATGGTGCGGATGGAGAGGGATTCTACATCGCCCTCGTGGCCGCCCACCTCGACGTAATCGCCGACCGCGATAGTGTCCTCGACCAGGATGAACAGGCCGGTGATCACGTCCTTGACCAGGGTCTGGGCGCCGAAGCCCACGGCCAGGCCGATGACACCGGCACCGGCCAGCAACGGACCGATGTTGATGCCCAGCTCGGACAGCACGATCAGCGCCACCATCACCGCCAGCACGGTGAACACCACCTTGCGAAACAGCGGCAGCAGGGTGCGGATGCGGGCACTGCGCTCGACCACGTTTCCTTGCCCGTCGGTCTGGGTCAGATAGCGTTCGACGCCGGAATTGACCGCTTCCCAGAAAATCAGCGCCAGAACCAGCACGGCGCCGATACTGAAGCCGCCTTCCGCCAACCGCTGACCGAGCGGCGTGTCGAGCCAGCCCAGCGCGTCCACGCCCCAGGTTTCCAGCAGGGCGAGCGCGGCGATCAGGCCGATCGCCCAGCGCAACAGCAGGGACAGGGCGGGAAGGTAACGGTTGGTGCGTTCTTCCAGGGTGGGGAAGCGATCGCGAAGTTCCTGGCGGATCGCAAAACCCCGTACCAGCAGCCGGTTCAGGCCGGTCATGAGCAGCCAGGCGGCGACCAGGATCACGGCGGTCACCGACGTCGCCCGGGCCAGGTAATGGAAGCCGCCTTCAATGCCCAGCACCCATACGCCGAAGACGGCAACCGTATAAACGACCGCCGGAACATGCCAGATGTCGGCCAAGCGGTCGCGCAAGCGCCCGGCTCGCTTGGTCTTTTCCTCGCCCCGGATACAGGCCGCTACCGGGGCCCGGTTCTGCACGATGAAAACCACCACCAGGCCGGTGATGATCAGCCCCAGCAGTTGTCGCAGGCCGACATATCCAACCGCCGGCAGTCCCAGCATCAGCGCTGCCTCGGCGAAGAAGAAGCCGAATACGTGCAATCCCACCAGCCGCCGGACCCAGATGAAAAGATAATTGGCGGTCACGTCCGTGAGCGGCAGGATTCGAAGGGTTTCCACAGCCGGTGCCAGCAGCATTCGGGCCACGGCAAGGATGCCGCCAACCATCAGGTATGCGTTGACGAGAGTCAGCGCCACGACCTGAGCCTGGGGCGCGGGCCGCACCATCGGCGTCACCGCATAGGCCGCGGCAGCGAAGGCGGCGAGGGGCACCAAGTCCAGCATCGTGCGTCCGGCCAGCAGGGGTAGGCGCACCCAGACGCTGTCAACGTCCCGCTCCTCCAGGGTCCGCCGGGGCCGCCTGAGCGCAAGGCGCACCAGCCATTCGGCAACCCCGCCGGCCACCAAAATCAACGCCAGCTTGGCAATCAGATCGAACCACCGCTGCCGGGGTTCCGGAT
>Ga0209554_1002266_pt1 | contig 13472 bp, 13 predicted proteins | sample MarorgKNORR_S2LV_5_FD_188221 | JGI IMG/M metagenome (GOLD analysis project Ga0209554, IMG submission 188221) | Marine microbial communities from the Southern Atlantic Ocean, analyzing organic carbon cycling - Bottom_A/KNORR_S2/LV (SPAdes) (version 2) | ecosystem: Environmental > Aquatic > Marine...
CAAATTCAATCTCCAACCGTCGCCGCCAACACCGCTGTAAAAGCAGCGGAGTCGAGCAAACCGATTTTACCTGAGAACCTCTTGGCCCGCGGAGCTACGGAAGCAAAAATTATCAACCAGATTGCCAACAAGATGACCGTTCGCACCAATGGGGCGCAGAATGAGGTCCAAATCAAACTGGATCCGCCCTCTCTGGGAACAGTAAGGATGAAAATCATCACTTCCGGAGATACGGTAAGAGCTGTGATTGTGGCAGAAAATCAAGCAGTAAAGCAGGTCATCGAAAATAACTTTAACCAGTTGCGTGATGCTATGGGCGAACAGGGTTTAAAGTTGGGCAGCTTCACCGTCACGGTTGGCGGGGAATCGGGCCATCAACACCCATCAGGAGAATCTTTGGATGAAGAAAACAATACCTCGTTGTTTGAGAAGACCGCTTCCAATGACACGGACGAAAACCCGGAAACGGGCATGGCTACCCTATTTTTTGGAGACAATCAATCCATCAGCGTCATTGCTTAGTGGATTATAAAATAATCACTCATCATTATTTTATCAGGACAATAATATTATGATTTTCAATCCGATTTCACCGACCACTACTACAGAAGGCATCACCGCGTCTGGAGGCAGTACTCTGGGAAAAGATGATTTCCTTAAAATTCTTGTGGCGCAATTGCAGGCCCAGGATCCACTTGCCCCCATGGAAGGCCAGGAATTTGCCTCTCAACTGGCACAGTTCAGCAGTCTTGAGCAGTTGACCAACGTGAACGATAACCTGGAAATCAGCCAGGCTTTCGACCTAGCCTTGAGCAATTCCTCGGCCCTTGCCCTGATTGGTAAAACCGTGGACGCACCCGGTAATACGATCGACTTTAAATCCGGCGAGGCAGAAACGTTGAGCTATTCGCTCAATAGCGACGCCACCGATGTGACCATCGACATTTTTGACAGCACCGGCATCAAAGTCTCCACCGTCAACCTTGGCGCTCAAAACTCAGGGTTACATGAATTTGTGTGGAGCGGCACGGATGCTTCCGGCGCATTGCTTCCTGCCAGTAACTATACTTTCAAAGTCACTGCTTCAGATTCTGCTGGCAATTTCGTGCCAGCGGAAACGTTCACCGCCGGTCTGGTAACCGATGTCGTCTTTGAAGATGGGCAGGCCTATGCCATTGTTAATGGACAAAGGCTCGCTATAAACGAAATATCAAAAGTAAGCCTTTAATTAAGCTATAACGGAAAAGGGAGATCGCTCATGTCTTTAATTAGTTCATTATTCGCCGGGGTCACCGGGCTGACAGCAAATTCTCAGGCCATGGAAATCATTGGTGACAACATTTCCAATGTCAACACGATAGGCTTTAAATCTAGTAAAGCCGTATTCAGTGATATTTTCAGCACCATTCTAACCAACGGATCCACAACCAGCCAGTTGGGCCGCGGCTCGCAATTGCAGGGAACTATTAAACAATTCACCCAAGGTTCGTTTGAGTCTTCCTCAAATGCTTTGGATCTGGCTCTTGACGGTTCCGGTTTCTTTGTGGTCAGCCCCACCAATACCACCGGGACCTTTTTTACTCGTGCCGGTCAATTCAGATTAAATCAAAACGGATTGGTTCAGGCCATCACCGGTGAAATTTTACAGGGCCAGAAGATCACCAATAGCATCGTTTCCACTAGTATTTCAGACATTGACCTTGCCGGAGTGCAATCCACCCCGCAGGCCACCACCACGTTTACGCTGGGAGCTAATCTCGATGCCTCCACCTCAGCCGCTACTACATTCACTTCACCCATCACCATTTTCAACTCGGTGGGCAACCAGGTTACCCTCAGCGCCCAGTTCACCAAAGTCGCCAATGCAAATCAATGGACTTATGCCATCAGTACTTCTGAAGGCACTGTAACCTCGGGCGCATCCGGATCCGTAACCTTTGACACCAACGGACAATTGAGCCTGGTCCGAGGAGCCGCTGTGGCAGACCAAAGCATAGTTATCAATTTTTCTTCTGCCAGCACCCCGGCCGCCACCCAGACCCTGACATGGGATCTGGCCAACGCCGCTGGCACCGCCACTAACGGCAAGTTGACAGGATTCGCCGCAGAATCCAATAACAACTCACTGGTTCAGGACGGGTTCACTACAGGGACCCTTACTGGCTTGACAGTCAGTGACAAAGGTGTCATCGCGGGTTTGTTCAATAACGGACAAACGGACGACCTGTACCAGGTTACCCTAGCGGACTTTCTCGCTCCTTCCGGGTTGACCCGGCAGGGTTCGAACCTGTTTTCACAGTCCGAGGAATCCGGGCAAGGGATATTGGGACTCGCTCGGACAGGTGGGTTTGGGGCGATTGTCGGCCAGTCGCTGGAGCTTTCCAACGTGGACCTGGCAGAACAGTTCATCACCATGATTCAAACCCAGCAGGCCTTTCAAGCCGCCTCCAGAATCATCACCACTATCGATGACTTGCTTACGGAGTCCGTGAATCTGGTACGGTAATATTCACAATTGATTTGATCTCTTCAAGACCCGGACTAAAAGTCCGGGTCTTTTTTTTGCGACGCATACTTGCCTGTAGAACCCAGACTTTGTTACATTAGGCCCATGAGTCGTGATGAACAAATCCGCGAAGTAAAATCAGCCACCCTTCTCCGCTTCGACCAAGTTTGGCAACGGAATTTCCAAGCAAACCTTAATGCCATACAACAAAACCCTGGAGTCATTGCCCTTAAAAACAAATTTCGCGATCTGCCTTGCATTGTGGTAGGTGCCGGGCCATCCCTGGATAAAAATATCCGCTTTCTTCACCGCGCTCAAAATAAAGCCGTCATTATTTCTTGTGATGCCGCATTAAATCCATTGATGGAAAACGGGATCATTCCGGACTTTGTGGTTTGCCTGGATCCTCAAGAAGAAATCACCCGATTTCTCGTTAATGTTCCGCAGGGAGGAATAACCCTTGTGGTTCCTTCTATCGTGCATCCCCATGTTCTTGAGCTTTGGGAAAACAATGTCCTTTTTTTCAATAAATTCGCACCGGATATCCCCACTTTGGTTGAAATTCAAAAAATGGTTCCCCACATTGGCATATTGACACCAGGCGGAACAGTTTTATCGGTAACTTATGACCTGGCCTTTCAAGCCGGAGGCAATCCGATTATATTCATCGGCCAGGATCTTTCTTATCCCAAAAAGAAATCCCACAGCCATGGAAGCGATGCCGCAGGCAAAGGCTTGAAGCTCATGATGGATAGACAGAAAGACCAGTTGGTCCTGGAAACAGACATCAACGGTCAAAGTTTACGAACATTAAAATCCATGGCGGTTTCCAAACAGTGGTTCGACTGGGCATTCACAAATTTCCAACGGGAGAATCCATTAATGGTTGTCAACTGCAGTGAAGCCGGGATATTGACCGACCACTGCTCTCTACGGCCCTTGACCGAAACCATTTTCAAACATTGCGCCCGCAAGTTGAATGTTGCCTGGATTTTGAAAAAAGCCCTGAAGAAAAAGAACCGCCGCTAACCGGGAAGCCCACTGGCCCGGATATTGCGCGATAGGTTCTAAATCACCCCAGCTCCTCTTTGAAAAAGAGGGGTCCATTTAGCCGCCCAGCTTCTCAAGTCGCCAACACCTTTGCTTGCCATATAACGCCATTGCCAGTTGGCCCCACGCCTAGTGGCGGCGGGCGCAGCGGAAGCCTTGCCAGATATTAAACTGATCGGGCCGTTCGTTAAAGCGGTAGGTAGTTCTCATATAGTAGGCCTTGTAATACCAGTTGCCCCCCCTTAGAATCTTGCTGATTCCGGTTTCAGGCCCTTGCGGGTTTTTTTGTTCAGAGTCTTCATAGGTTCCACCGTCAAACCAATCGGCAACCCATTCCCAGACATTACCCGCCATATGATGGATGCCGTAAGGAGAAACACCCCGGCTCATGCTATTTACAGGCTCCATTACTTTGAAACCCAGGTCAGAAAATTTACGCCGGAAAGTCACACGCTTGTTGTCAGGAAATTCGTTTCCCCAGGGAAAAATTCTCTGGTCGGTTCCCCGCGCAGCTTTTTCCCATTCAGCTTCCGTGGGCAAGCGTTTGTTTTTCCATCGGCAATAGGCATCGGCACCATACCAGGAGACCCGGTTGACAGGGAGGTTCTCCAATCCAACCCGTGGTTTATATTTTCCGTCCACCAGCTCAACCGTAACGCTTGGGGTGATTTCTATAAACCGCCCGGCAGAGGCCTGATGGAAATTGAGAAACTCGGCGAAGTCAAAACTTGTCACCTCATATTTATCCATCCAGTAAGCATTGAGGGTGACTTCATGAACCGGGTCTTCATCCATATCTCCCCATTCGTTATCATTCTCTATTTCAAAACCCATGGTGAATGATCCTTCGGGAATGAAGGCCATATTTTCAAAAGTTTTTTTTTGCAGGGCGCATGACGAGAAAAAAAGAACCATCATCAAACCCGTCAGGGTATTAAAAATATTTTTCATTCGATGATACTTGTACAAATCGGCTGATAAAATGCAGAGGTGTCACGCATGGGCGGGAATTAGCAATGACCCGTATATCCTTTTATAGGTCAGTCTTTTTGATTTTTTCGTGTGATCCGTCGCAGAAAGGCCTGTTTTTCGTTCTGAAGCAACCACATAATAAATAGGTTTTATTTTTATCCAGCTTTAATATTTCCGGCCCATCGCCGCCGGTGGTGTGATGCGTGGCATCGCAAAACGGCCAGTGGTTGGACTGCATACAGGTGCAAACAGCAATTTCCTCGGTATCGGTTATTTTTATAGGTCCCTCTCCTGGCATTGTCGATATCCTTTTTAATTTTTTTATATCAGTGAGAAAGCATAGGAACGGATTTTAAGCTGTCCTGATCCGGAAGGAAAACTGTGAATAAAGTTCCTTTGCCAACGGTGCTTTTAACATCCATGACCCCCTCGTTTCGGTTGACAATTTGGTAAACGGTCGCCAACCCTAAGCCTACCCCATTTTTCTTGCTGGAATAAAAAGGGTCATAAATATTATTGATCTGGTCGAGGGCAATGCCGCAACCGTCATCCTGAACCTCAAGAACCATGCCGCGGTGATTTGCTTGAAATTCTCCGCTACGAAAAGAAAAAACCTCCTTGAGTTTCAAGGTCAGGGTTCCTTGGGACATCGCTTCCAATGCATTGATACACAAATTCCATACAACCTGTTTAATTTGTTCCTCGTCTCCATTTAGAATCAGATGGTCTGTCGTTCCCTTGAAAACAATCTGTTTTTTAGAGCTAATGTCCTCTTTGTTTTTTAACAGGATGATTACATCCTGAACAAGTTGAGTCAAATCTATAATGGTATTATTGTTCTTTCTAGGTTGGGAATAATTGAGAAAATCTGAAAGAATGACGTTAAGGCGATCCGTTTCCTTAATAACTATTTGCATCAGTTTTTTATAGGAGTCTCCAAGTTTAAGGCCTCTTGCCAGAACCTGGATGGAGCCGCTCAATGAAGTCAGCGGGTTTCTGATTTCATGGGCCAAGCCTGCCGAAAACCTTCCCACCGCCGCTAACTGCTCTGTCCTCGAAACCTTTTCCTGCATTTCTTTTACTTCGGTGAGATCTTCAAATACCAGAATGTATCCCGGCACATCAAGATCGGCAAGATGGCTAATTTTGATCCGGATAAAAATGATCTTTCCGTCTTTTCTTTGGTATTCACCTTCAATTTGTTTTGGAAGAATAAGTTTTTTATCTTCGGAAAACAGGTTTTTCAATTCGGCCAAAGGTATCAACCGCTCAACGGATTTCTCCAGACTCTCTTCAGTGGAATAACCTATGAGGGCTCTCGCGGCAGGGTTGATCAATGTGATCATGCCCCCCGGGTTGGTGGTGATCAAGCCATTCCCCATGTTCTGTACAATATTTCGGTTGAAAGCCCTTTGCTCTTCCAGATGGATGCTTGCACGAACCAGTTCCTCTTTAACTATTCGCAGTCGATGCGAGAGAAAACTGCTTAGATAAGCCACCGTGTAATAGGAAACAATGTTTAGAAAAATCACATAAAAAACATAACCGCTTTCAAAAGATACCTTCGATTCAGGAAACAAATAAACCGGAGTAATAATGCCAAAATATTCCAAGTCTACCAGCACCCCATAAATGATAATAGCGCCTGATGCGGCCAGATAGGCCGCAGCCTTGGGTAGCGTGACACTGGATGCAATAATTACAAATAAGAAAAGGAAGGAAATGGGGCTGTCAATACCCCCTGTGGTGAAGAGAATGCCTCCTACCAGCAGCAAATCTCCCGAGACCTGGAGAGAAGCATTTTCCGTCAAGGTCAAAAATCGAAAAAGAACCGCATAAACAAGGGACATGAAAAAGCCTACCCCAATAGCCATGCAGAGGGGCTCTATGGGTGCGGTGATTCCCAGCCGTTCTTGGAAGGTAAGCAGGAGGCCCACAAATCCGGTCAAAAAGAAGACCCTCAAGAGCATGATCCTTCTGACTCGTTGCTCTAATTCCTGATCCTGATTGTGGATTTCGCGTTTCATAACTCGGCCGGATTCGCCAACGAATTCAATCTTCGTCTAAATAGCATCTCCCATTTTAAATATGGGTAGGTACATGGCAACCACAATGAATCCGATTATAACCCCCAGGAAGACCATGAGCATGGGTTCCATCAGGGCCGTTAGACCATCAACCGCTGTATCAACTTCTTCATCATAGAAGTCTGCGATTTTGGACAGCATTTTATCCAAAGAGCCCGAGGCCTCGCCAACATCAATCATTTGAATGACCATGGGAGGAAAAACAGCTTCTCGTGAAAGGGGAGCGGCAATGGTTTCACCCTCTTTGATGGCCTGAATGGTTTTGAACACGGCAATTTCCACGATTTTATTTCCCGAGGTCCGCGCGCAAATATCCAACGCTTCTATCAAAGGTACTCCGCTTGAAATCAGAGTTCCCAGTGTCCGCGAAAACCTTGCCACCGAAACCTTTTGAATTAAAATTCCAAATACAGGGAGCTTTAAAGCAATCCGATCTATTTCAATATTTCCCCGTTCGGTGGCGTAAACTTTTTTAAAGGTAAAGAAAAAAGCGACCGCCCCCCCTAGCATAACGTACCACTGGTTTATGAAGAAGTCGCTGACATTCATAACGATCTGTGTGGGACCCGGTAATTCCTTTCCTCCCCCCGCAAACACCGCGGCAAACGACGGGATAACAAAGACCATTAAAAATGCTACGACGACAAAAGCTACCGTCATAATTGCTCCCGGATAAACCATGGCGGCTTTTACTTTCTTCTTCAACGCTTCCGCTTTTTCAATATACGCTGCCAGACGCCTGAGAATGATGTCCAGGATTCCGCCCACTTCTCCCGCTTCGACCAGGTTGCAGTAAAGCGAGTCCCAAATCTTTGGAAATTTTTTCAGAGATTCCGACAGGTTATTTCCAACTTCAATATTTCCCTTAACCTTTAAAATTGTTTCCCCAAAGGTTGGATTGTCAGACTGTTTTCCAAGAATATCCAGGCACTGGACCAGAGGAAGCCCAGCATCGACCATGGTCGAAAACTGACGGGTAAAAATGACCACATCGCGGGTGGTGATTTTATGGACTTTAGGGCCAAATAAAGCACTTTCACCGGCTTTTTTCTTAATGGTGGTAACGCGGATGTTCTGCAATTTCAGTTTAGAGACCGCGGCCTTTTCGTCTTCCGCTTCCACTTCTCCGGTTTTCACTTTGCCCCGGACCCGAGATTTGTAAGTAAAAGTAGGCATAATCGATTTGAACTAATCCTGTTGTTTTAAAGTATAGGAATTAATTTTATTTTTTGTGCTTTCAAGCTCTAGTCCAATGCGTGTCAGCAAATGGGTCGTCATCCGCAAGCGTTCCACCAATGCCAGGATAATGGGTTTCATACCATCCTGAAGTCCATTCATTGATTTATCAAAAAATTCCTTGTATATGACACCAACTGTCACATCGCCTATGGCGGTTATGTTAGCGCTGCGCACGGTTTCTGAGATCAGACCCATCTCTCCAAAAACTTCTCCCTCTTTGAGAGTTCCTACGGCTACGATTCTTTTATCAATTTTCTTGGTAACGCGAACCTTGCCTTTGAGGATCACGTAGGCATTATTACTCATAATCCCTTCGGTGATGATGATATCACCATCGGCATAGTGTTGGTGAATTGGAGTGTCTTGCAAGCTCATGCTTTCCCCGCAGAGTGAAGAGTTTCTTTGAATACCTTGTAAAAAATCTCAATTTCGGAAATCGATTTTTTTAACACATCTTCCAGCTTTTCTATGTCGCTTTCATTGATCACAACATTGACGCTTTTATGGAAGGCCTGCATGTTTTTCAGGGTCTTAAAATTTTTGCCCATCAACGCAACGAAAATGTTCCTGCGAATCACCATAGGCATTTCGATCAGGGTTTTGTAAACGGGGTTATTGTCCAAGTCCTGGTTTCCGTAGTTTTCATGCAGGGCAATAAAATGGAAGTGGGTAAACTTCATTTTATGAACCGCGTGTTCCGGCGATTTTGCGTATTGGATTTTATAACCCCTGCTTTCCAGTATTTTAGTCCAGGCAGATTGGTTTTTTTCGTCTAATATCAGTGCCAACTGGTCATCTTCATCATAAATAACCAATTCTTCATCATCTTCAAATTCTTCTTGATTCACAACCATGCCCGCCGTATCCAAGGCCTCTTCTTGTTTAGGCGGTGTGTCTTTGGTTTTCAGGTGCTGATCTATCTTGATTTGGTTTTTGCAACCCGGGCAGGTGATTGAAAAGGCCTGATCCTTCGGCAATTTCTCATCCGGAATGTTCATCGACCGCTGGCATGCATTACACGTAACTTGCATCTTGCTTTACCCTTTCTTATTTTGGAACCTTAGCCTCATACTCATCATCCATGTTTAGCTCATCAATATCTGCAGTCTTCTCCCCTTTAGCCGATTTGAGGGTATCAATACCCCGGCCTACCACAGCCTTGCGAGAAGCATATGCCATGGCGGTTTCTTCTGTGATGAGACCTTCCTGATACAGTTTCAGTATATGCTGATCGAAGGTCCACATACCGTATGCATCGCCGTTGGTGATAATTTCGTAAAAAGTTTTATCTTCTGTCTCGCCATTAATGATGGTGTCTTTTACCCGCAGATTAGAAGTCATGATCTCGAGCAAGGCAACCCGACCCCCGCCTACCTTAGGAAGCAGACGTTGACAAATAATCCAGCGAATGGTGTCGGCCAGACGTATGCGTATCTGTTGCTCTTCTTCCTGGGAAAACATGCCCACGATGCGGTTGATGGTTTGCCCGGCATCAACCGTATGCAGTGTACTCAGGACCAGATGGCCGGTTTCCGCCGCGCTAAGGCCGATTTCAACCGTTTCCCGGTCACGCATTTCCCCAACCAGAATAACCTTGGGTGCCTGGCGCAAGGCCGCCCGGAGCCCGGTAGCAAACGCATCATAATCGCTTCCCAATTCCCGCTGGTTAAAGGTAGATTTTTTATGGGGGTGCACAAATTCCACAGGATCTTCCAGGGTGATGATATGAATGGATTTCTCCTCGTTCATTTTATTCAACAAAGCCGCAAGCGTCGTCGATTTACCGCTTCCGTTCGCCCCTGTAACCAGGATAAGGCCATTTTTTTCTTCGGCGGCTTTGGCAAACTGGCCCGGAAGCTTTAAGTCTTCAATGGATGGTATTCGTGTCTCCAGTTTTCTCAATACGACAGTATAATTTCCGCGCTGTGAAAATATATTCACGCGAAACCGGGCTTTACCCACTAAAAAATAGGAACAGTCGCAGGAACCTTGCTGGATTAAAATTTCCGTCAGCCTCCTATCCGAGTTGATCAGGTTCAGGGCAAATATTTCTGCCTGGAACGGCGTGAGCATCTCGATGGGAGGGTCAATGGGAACTGCCGTCAATTCTCCGGACGACTCCACCTGGCAGGCTTTGCCAACCGTGATATTGAGATCGGAAATATTTCCGAACGCTTCCAGCATGGTGGTTAAAATATGATCGATTTCTGCTTTTCTCATAGTTTACTCATAAAAATTCTGGAGGTTCACTTAGGAATTGAACGAACCGCTCTTTAACAATCGCCTTGTCGTATGCATCTTCCGGACTGATTTTTTTCGCTTCCAAAGCTATGAGAATGGCATCGTCCAATGACTGCATGCCAAATTTTTTCCCTGTCTGAATTGCCGAAGGAATTTGAAAGGTCTTGCCCTCACGAATCAGGTTGGAAACTGCCGGGGTCACTACTAGGACTTCCAGTACTGCCATTCTTCCTTTTTTATCGATACGTTTGAACAGGTTCTGAGCTATTACTCCTTTCAAGGATTCAGAAAGAGTGGTACGAATTTGCGACTGCTGGTGCGCCGGGAACACATCGATTATCCGGTCAACGGTTTTTGCCGCGCTTTGGGTATGAAGGGTGCCAAAAACCAAATGGCCCGTGGAAGCGGCTTCCAAAGCCAGCTCAATGGTTTCCAAATCCCGCATTTCACCAACGAGTATGATATCCGGGTCTTCCCGCAAAGCACCGCGCAGGGCAGATTTGAACCCTTTTGTATGCACTCCCACTTCACGGTGATTCACAATACAGCTTTGGCTTTTATGAACAAATTCAACCGGGTCTTCAACGGTAATAATATGGCTTTTTTTGTTTCTGTTGACGTAGTCCATCATGGCGGCAAGTGTTGTGGATTTACCACTTCCCGTGGGCCCGGTAACCAGGACCATTCCCTTATGCAACATGGAGAGTTTGGTGATGACTTTGGGGAGACCCAGTTGCTCGGCAGTCAGAATTGTGCTCGGAATTTCCCTGAACACCGCTCCCACACCCCATTTCTGCTGAAAATAATTCGCCCGATACCGAGCCAGATTGGGAATTTCATAGGCGAAATCCACATCACCGGTTTCTTCAAAAACCTTGATTTTATTTTCCGGGGCAATTTCATATAACATGGCCTTCAATTCATCATTTTCCAGCGCCTTGTATTTAACTCGTTCCATGTCCCCATGGACCCTGAGTATAGGTTGGGAACCTGCGACCAAATGTAGGTCGGAAGCTCCCTGTTCATGCATCAGCTGGAAGAAAGCATCAATTTTAGCCACGATTCAATCCACCAGTTTAGAGTGAATAATAAAGTCTTTGACTACTTTGTCCTCACTCTCTGGCAAAGTAATGGCCTTGCCATTTAAAACCAATTCAACTCCTGTTTTATTACCTATCGTCAAGCGGATCGCTTCATTACCCCAGAAGGTCTTTGATGTTCCCGCTGGGAGAATAAAATCTTCCTCCCTTAAATCATCGATGGTCATATTAAACCACGAAATTTCTTTTACATGAATCGAAAGCTTTAAAGATTTTTCAATGTCTGCAGGATTTTGCGACTCCAAATCAGGCTGTGAAACACTTGTGGTCTGTGTGGTCAGTGCAATCGATTCTTGGGGAGGTGAGACTTTTTTCTCATCCACATCTTCTTTTCTGGCAGGTTTACCGGACGGATTGATTTGAATCGAAAGTTCTGGAATCCCCAAGTCGGCAGAGTCTTCCTCCTGAGCATCCACGTTTTCTTCCACAGGTGGTTCTTCAAATAAATCGGAGCTGGAACTTACTGAAGGTTCCTGATTAGCTGCCCCAGCCTGTATTTGAAACAATGGGACGTTTTTTTCCTCCGATTTTCCTGAAGAATCTCCTATTCCATTTTTTATCAGGACTCCCACGCCAAACAAGAAGCCGGCGGCCACCAAAATTAACAGGCCATATGCCAAGAAGGTTTTGGGTTGTGTATTAAAGGAAGCTGTTTCTTGGGGGCAATTTTCCTGCTTGTTGAATTCCACAGATTCTTTATAGATATTGAGCATTTCCTCAACATCCGAGCCGATGGTGTTGGCATAAGAGCGAATATACCCCTTAATAAAAACTTCGCCCGGGAGCTGGTCAAAAGAGTTCTCTTCAAGAGCTTTAAGAAAACGAATATGAATTTTAGTGGTCCCGGAGATTTCCTCCAGAGGCACCCCCCTTAATTCACGTTCATGCTTTAAATAAGAACCAAAATTTTCAACCATAATTTTTATTTATTTGGACGAACTAATTGTATATATTCCCTGGATTTTTTGGCCAAGTCCCCTCTGGGGGAATAAAGAATTACTTTTTGAAAATGATCCAGAGCCTGGTCCTTTTTTTCTTCCTTCAAATATAGTTGTGCCAACTCAAAATGGGCTTGAGAAAAACGCGGCCTGAGAGATAGAGCCCTCTGCAAAAATTCCGTAGCTCGATCAAAACGCTCCTGATTAATATAAGTCAGAGCCAGGTTAAGCCGAATCCCTGCATTATCTTTTATCTCAAGAGCTTTTTTCCACTCGATTTCCGCTTCATTCTTTTTTCCCAGATTGTAGAAGCACAGCGCGACCCAATTATAAACCTGTTGGGGTCGCCGGGTTCCTGGTCGCGCCAAGTCTTCCCGAAAATATTGGATCGCCTTTTCCCAGTGCCCCTGTTGCATATAGATCAAACCTAACTGCCGATAAGACTCCTTGAAATCATTGTTTAATTTGATGCTTGTTAAATATTCTTGTTCTGCTCTTTCAAGATTCCTCTTAGAAAAATAAGCCTGTCCCAAAAAAAAATGAAAATTCGGGTCTACAGGATCCAGCTCAATAGCTTCTTTTAGCAAGACCACCATTTGATCCTGCTGGTTCAACGAACCTGCCTGGAGGGCTTCCCTGAATGTTTTTTGGGCCTGAGCTTTTTGATCACCTGGCTTGTCCAGCAGGCCAGTAGTAGCACAACCTGTGAAAAATACAAATGCAAGCGAACAAATTACAGCCCCACACCACTTTTTAGATACCAAGGCTCTTGTCATCAAAAAACTCATAAGTTTTAAATTTTATGAAGTTATTTAAATCATCGAAAAAAATTATACCAAACGGCTAAAACTTTCTCAACTAGTTAAACGCCAAAGAATCAAAGAGCAAGGCCTAAAAGTGTTAAAAATTCCGAAAAATTCTAAAGAATGGGTCCCGTAAAGCCGATAGGAGCTATGATGAATATTGCCCGAAAACCAGGAAACGGGCCGAGAACCCATCCAAATGATTGTAAATAAAGAGGTTTTCTGGGTTTTCCAACATTTAAAGCTTAAAAGCACAGGGTTTTAGGGGTCACCTGAAATCGATGTGCTAGCATTATTTAGTTGAATTTTATATACTATTAAGCGTTCAAGGGGTTGTGGCTACACAGTCTCTTTAAAATAGAAGGTCTTTGAATTAATTAAAAAAACCTTGTGGTTTTTTGAGGTTTGAAAGGAGGCGCCTGGAAAAATTTGTTTTAAGCTGTTCCTAAATTAGATATCAATTTCAATTTGAAGTATATATATAGGAGAGAAGTATAATGAAAACCAAGCTGGCAAAGCGATTTTCAAAATTTATC
>Ga0209554_1002269_pt1 | contig 13470 bp, 12 predicted proteins | sample MarorgKNORR_S2LV_5_FD_188221 | JGI IMG/M metagenome (GOLD analysis project Ga0209554, IMG submission 188221) | Marine microbial communities from the Southern Atlantic Ocean, analyzing organic carbon cycling - Bottom_A/KNORR_S2/LV (SPAdes) (version 2) | ecosystem: Environmental > Aquatic > Marine...
CCTCTCGATTCCGTATGAATCGGAAGTATTGCTACCAATCTGCTACCAAATTTTCGACGATGTTCTGGGTAGGTGTCAAGGTGTATTTTACAAGAAGCGTGTGTGACATCTAATGGAGTATCTGGGCAGAAATGAGTCTAACTACTTTATGTATTGAAGCGTAGGGAGGTGTTTACTGGGGGGGTTCTATGGTTCGAAATTTTGGAACGGTGTGATTGATTAGGGCCGATAGACACCTATATGGACACCTAAAAAACCCTTGTGTGCGTGAGGGTTACTCACAGGAGATGATGGAGCAGAGATGCTAATCAGTGCTTTCAGAATGTTTTTATCAGCAAACGTCAAAATAAAAGTTATAGGATAATTTACTGAAAATTCTAAACTATAATAATAATTTTTCAGGGATTTTTAATGTTTCTGAACTAGTTAGAACGGCAGTTTTTCGATGAATGTGGAAATTATTGATAATGTGATCTCATTGTTGAATCGTTTCAACTCTATAAACTTTTTTGGCATTATCAGCAAAAAGTTTTTGTTGATCCTCATGGTTGTATTGATGATCGATTAGACCTACAAAGGCATTGTAAAGACGGTTGGCGTTCCAGCCAAAATGGTTCTCAACTGGAAAATTAGAAGCAAAGAAACAGCGGTCAATGCCAAACAAGTCAATTATCCTTAAGACAGTTTCCTGAACCAATGAACTTTTCCCCCAATTTGGGTCGATGTAGGAAAGCATTGAAATTTTTATAAAGGTATTTTCTAGGTCTGAAAATGCTTTTAAGCCATCCCAATAGACCCCCTTATTTTTTGTAAGATCATCCAGGGTTGGACTCCCCAAATGGCCGATGATGACGGGAGTTTCCGGATGTTTTTCTACGAGGCGTACGGCATCTTTGAATTGATGAGGGTTTAGTTGGAAATCATAGGACAGCGAGTGGTTTTTCAGCTTAGCATATCCTTTACGCCACTTTGGATTGCCGAGCAAATCTCCAAGTTGTTCATTTCTTGGCCATGAAGGTTCGTAGTTAATGATCTGCCTAATTCCTCGAACAAGAGGGTTCTCGGCCAATTGGGCTAGAATCATTCCAGAATTATAATCCTCAAGAACTGCAGAAGAGACAATGATATAGCATTTATTTGAGTTATCCAATTGCTTGGAAACCCAGCTTGTTTCTGCTAGACATGCAGAAGCAAATTTATCACCCGCGACTCCGACGTGACATACACTTACCGCTTCAACAAAAGCTCCACCGCTATGTTCAAAACCGGAACCTGCCTCAAGCATATCCTGTTCGTACAAATCCCAGGAAAAAACAGGGTTGTCTTTAGGTGCGAAAAGCTGACTTGAATCATGTCCGGAAAGCGAGTTTTCCGAGACATCCCACAGATGAAAGTGTGGGTCCCATACCTCCATTTACTTACTCCTTGTTATTCGGTTGAAGCAAAAACTCTGTTCAGTTTCAAACCATTGCGGTTCAACTTCAGACCCCATCCGGGATCATCTGTCAATTTAATTTTTCCATTTTGGGGTAGGATCTCATTCTCAAACATGTTACCAAATACCGGAGGAAAGCTCAGACAATCTTCGCTGGTGTTAAGATACTCACAAAATGGGCAGTGTGGTTGTGAGATGACAAAGTGGTAACTATACGCCCCGCTGCCGTGAGGTATCACCGGAATGTCATACGCGCCAGCCATGGCTGAAATGCGCAGTAATTCCGTCAATCCACCGCACCACATGACATCTGGCTGGATGATATCAACTGAGCGGGATTCGATTAACTTTCGGAAACCGTAACGGGTGTACTCATGTTCACCAGATGTCCAGCGCATCCATGGGACTCGTTCCTTGAGCAGTTTGTAGCCATCGAAATCATCCGGATGCAGTGCCTCCTCCAACCAGTACACACCTATCTCCCTAAGAGCGTAGGCCAATTCAACTGCATATGGCACGTCAAGTGACATCCAGCAATCTGCCATTAGCCAAAAATCAGTTCCAACTTTATTACGCATATCAAGGAAACGCTCCACATTGGCATTAAGTCCCTCCCGGCGATCTACCGGGCCGTGGGGAATCGGCATTTTCCCTCCGATGAACCCAGCCTCTTTAGCCACATCCGGCCGTATTCCTGTACAGTAAAGTTCAATCTCTTCCCGTACAGCCCCACCGATCATTTTGTAAACGGGTTCCTGTCGGAGCAGGCCCAGAAGATCCCAGAGGGCCAAATCTACTGCACTTATTGCCCAGAGCGGCAACCCCTTGCCACCATAATACCTACTGGCCCGGAACATCTGGTCCCAGATGCGATTCAAGTTCCTTGGGTCTTGACCGACTATGAAACGCCGGAAGTGTTGCTCAATTATGTAACAAGCGGGTGCACCGCCTTGTCCAGCACTGATTCCGACCAAGCCATCCGAAGTTTCAATCTCTACGACGATACTCTTCATCTCGTTGATGCCAAAGCTGGTACGGGATTGTTTGTACTCCGGATATGCTGACATCGGAGTTGCAATCAGGGTATCCACCAACCAGTGTCCCTGTTCACGGTCATGATAATCTCCGCCGCAACCAGCCTGTTCCAGGACATAAGCCCGGACATCAATGATTTTAACTTGTTTCATCTTACCTCTTCAATAAGTAGAACGTCCACCGCTCAAATCAAAGACTCCCCCGGTGGTGAAGGAGTTTTCAGCGGAACAGAGCCAAGCCACCATCGAAGCAGCTTCCTCAACTTTCAGAAAACGGTTCCGTGGAATCTTGCTCAGCATGTATTGGATGTGCTCTTCACTGATCTGGTCGAAAATACGTGTTTTGGCTGCAGCTGGAGTGATACAATTGACTGCGATGTCAAATTCTGCGAGTTCTTTTCCCAGAGATTTGGTCAGGGCAATTACTCCGGCCTTAGCGGCACTGTAGGGAGCCGCATTAGGATTCCCGTCTTTTCCTGCAACGGAAGAGACATTTACGATTCGACCATAGTTCTGTTCAATCATAATCGGAGTGACAGCGTGAAGGCAATTGAAGACCCCTGTCAGGTCAATGTCGATTACATTTTGCCATTCTTCAGGTGGATACTCCCAGACCTTCATCGTCGGGCCAGCTATGCCTGCATTGCATACAAGAATATCGATGCTATCGAAAGCATCTTTTGTCTGACTGACAGCGTTCTTAACGGATTCAAGATCTGTGACATCCATAACTGCAGTCTCAACCCTGCCTTTTGATGCTAGACTTGCAGCTGTTTTATTAACCATTTTTTCGTCACGATCCCAGAGACAGACCGAGGCTCCTGAAGCAATAAAGCGTTCAGCGATTGCCAGCCCTATGCCTTGAGCCCCTCCGGTTACAACAGCAGATTTATTTTTTAGATCAATTTGATTCATTTGTATGCTCTTTATAGTTAGTCGATTGTGGCGCCACCATCAATGATTAGATGTTCACCGGTAATAAACGATGCTTCTTCCGAAGCAAGAAATAAAACTCCGTTTGCTATTTCATCAGGACTTCCCATTCGTTTCAAGAGAGCGTCCTGCCCAAAAAGTTCACGTCCCTTTTCATGGTCAAGCCCCATGAAATCCATGTGTTGTTCACTTGCTCTAGTGTAGATTGCCCCAGGACATACTGCGTTCACCCTTATGTTGTATTTGGCGAGATCCATGGCAAGGCATCGTGTCATTTGAGAAATTGCCCCCTTAGATGTGTTGTAGGGCAGGAATTCAGGTTGGGCTATGAAAGAACTTACTGAGGCTATATTAACAATAGCTGCATTTTTAGATTTTTTGAGAAAAGGAAGTGCTGATTTGATGTTGTTTGCATAGCCTATAACATTAACGCTGAGAACTTTGGCCCATTCCTCTGGACCAGTTTCTTCGATGGATCCAAATACAAACGCAGCGGCATTGTTGACAACAATGTCGATGCCACCAAATTCGGAAACCGTCCGTTCCACCATGGATTGAATCGAATCTTCCAGCGAAGTGTCAGTCTGCTGAAAAACCGCAGTACCGCCTGATTTGAGAATTCTTTCTACAGTCTGTTTACCTCCCGGTTCTTCAATTTCGGCAACCATGACTTTTGCGCCCTCTCTGCAAAATCGCTCAGCTATGGCACGACCGATCCCGGTGCCGGCTCCCGTTATGATGACTCTTTTATTTTCTAAACGCATTTTTCCTTTAAAATCAATCTATATAGAACACTTGTTTCAGTGGTTGAACCCATGGGGAACCATCTGAGTTAGTTTTCATGATGTCACCCATGAATTTCCACCAGCGTTGCATGACTTCCTGCTCCGGCAGCTGATTCATTTTTATGATTTTTCGTTCTCCTGAGTACTCCGAAAAGAATATGAGTTTCTTCATCCAGAAAAATGCAGTAATCCGAAATACCAGCCTCATAAAGTAAATCAATGAGTTCCGGCCAGATCTTATCATGACGTTTTTGATATGCTTCAGCCTCTCCCTGATTCAGTTGCATTTTGAAGGCAAATTTTTCTGTATTTGTTCCATTCATATATTTACTTAATCGTTCACATGGTTTGGATTATTTTTTCATAACGCATGAGCCTCCTGCACCAGAGGAAGGATCTGTTCTTCCGCCCGGCTCATTGAGTTCTCCATCACCTCTGCTTTCAATTTTTCCAACAATTTGGAACCGGATGCCTGTTCCGCACTCCATTCCTTTACGAACGCACCACCCTTGATATCATGAACCAGTCTTTCACGCATCAAGGCTTTTTGTTCATTGCTCACCAGATTTTTCGAACGACTCAGTGTCCCGTACTGACTGGTAGTCGAATGGTTTGCCATTTGTTTGTAGAATCCTTTCTGGCTCATCAGTCGAAATATTTCGGAAGCTTCTCCTGAACCGTAGAGTTCCAACACCATCATTTCCGCTGAGAAACCCTGTTCCACTCCCAGCTTAAAGCACTCTTCGAACCAGGCCACCAAACCAGGCCAGATGACCTGTTCTGCAAACAGGTCCAATTCTGCTTCTTCCCTGAAGGAAGACTCAAACACTCCACCGCGTGTTGCTCCGATGCCCTTAGCAACTGCCATCATCCGCTTCCATGCTTCGCCCGTTGCATCCTGCTGAACGGCAACCTGGGCCATCGTGCCTTTGTTGTGTTCGAACAACGTACGAACATTGTTGCCGGTCATACGGGGAGCAACCATAACAACATCGACGTCATCAGGCGGTTTAATCAGACCATAACCCACATTATATCCACTGGACCAGACCAGGACATTTCCTGCTTCAAGATTCGGTACAATCTGCTGGTCCCAAATCACTGGCTGCGATTCATCCGTTGTCAAAATAATAAGATAATCCCCTGCCTTCGCAGCATCTGAAATTGAGATAGGATCAAAACCATCTTCAACAGCCTGCTCCGCATAGGAGTCCTGACGGTTACCAACTAAAACATGAATGCCGCTATCACGAAGGTTCAATGCCTGTGCCTGCCCTTGATTGCCATAACCTAATAAAGAAACGGTTTTTCCAAGCAATGGATCCAGTGAGGCATCAGCATCCGTATACATTTTCATTTTGGCCTATTATGGTTATAGGTTAAGGTAATGTTGATGATCTGTTGCTGTCAATGACAGCAACAGCACCCACTAGATAGTACTTAGCTTGACCTGTTCTAATTTCAATATATACTACAAATTACATTGGTTAATATATTTTGTCAATCAACATTCCAATATTTTGAAGATGAGTACTAAGTGATACATTAATTGTTTTATCGCTTTATGTGGAAATTATAATAAAATTGACTCGAAACCTTTATTTGCTCTGGAGAAAATATGATTTATCAAGCATTAGCATTGAAACTTAAGACCGGTGGAATAAAAGAATATATCCGTCATCACGATCAGATACCTTCAAAATGGCCAGAATTGCAATATGCTTTGAAAGAAAGTGGTATTTTATCGATTAGAACTTTTGAAGCAAATTCCACACTATTATTCCTTTTCGCAGAGGTGACGGATAATAATGCTTTTGAAAGACTTTGGAATACTGAAGCACATAAAGAATGGGCGGAAGTAATGGAACCACTTATGGAGCTGAACGAAGAAAAAAAACCAGATGCTAAATTTATGACACAAATTTTCGAATTCAAGGCCAAATAGAATTATGGAATATTTCGATGTAATTGTCATTGGTGCAGGTTCAAGCGGTGGTGTTGTTTCTGCTCGGTTGTCCGAAGACCCATCATGCAAAGTACTACTTTTGGAAGCCGGTCCAGACTTCCCTGACGAACATGAAATCCCTCCCCTCTTTGCAGTGAGTGGCGAACATAGTTGGACTGTAGCAGGGATTCCTGAGTTCGACTGGCGATACTGGAATACTGACCGAGCAAAAACTACTGATGGGCATAAGATAAGACTTGCAAGAGGCAAACTAGTAGGAGGGACATCCATGATAAATGCAACGATAGCTGCAAGGGGAGCCCCTTCTGATTATGACCACTGGTCTGAATTGGGAAATGTTGGATGGGATTGGGCATCTTTGCTCCCCTATTTTAAAAAAATAGAAAATGACCTTGATTTTGGTGACCAAGCTTCTCATGGATCAGATGGCCCTATAAAAGTACAAAGATACAAACGCAATACCTGGGCAGACGTTAACCATGCTTTTTATGACGGTTGTGTGGAATTAGGGTTTCGTGAAGTTGCTGATTTGAACGCACTAGATTCACAACATGATGTCATAGGTCCAATCCCACATAATCGATACAAAGAAGTCCGGCAAGGTACGCTTGTAACATATATTCGTGAGGCTAGAAAAAGATCGAACTTTAATATTCGTGGGAACTCTCTCGTAGACAAAGTTCTGTTAAATGGAACTAAAACAACTGGAGTTAGATATCAAGACATTAATGGAGGAATTGTTGAAGTCGGATCAAAACTAGTAATTGTTTCTGGGGGTGTATATGGAAGCCCTGCTATTCTACAACGATCTGGAATTGGTCCTGAAGAAAGTTTAAAAGGGATTGGGACCAAGGTGTTATCAAATCTACCCGTAGGCAAAAATCTTATGGACCATCCGGGCTGCGCAGTCATCTTTCATGCTCCAAAATTATCTACTGCTACGGGACGACTTTTTGCCACTAACGCCCGAGGGCCGAGCAGTGCCAAACTTGAAATGGAGTGGCAGGTCCACCCGTTTCCAATAGGTCAAGAAGAAGAGACCGCTGGATTATGGATCTATTTGCCATGCCAGGATGCCAAAGGTGAAGTCATAACCACTTCAACCGATCCAAAAGTGTTGCCTTTAGTCGATCATGCTTATAACACAACCGATTCAGATTACAAACGTTTTAAAATAGCATGGGAATTTTGTCATGACCTTTTAAGAACCTCTTCATTTATAGAATACAAAGCTAGATCACTAATGAATGTCAATCAACTAAAAGAAGTTCTAGCAAAAGGGATTAACAGTGCAAACCATCAGGTCGGAACCTGTAAGATGGGATCAGCTAAAGATAATACAACTGTCGTAGACAGTCGATTGCAGGTTCATGGTATCTCAGGTTTGATGGTGGCTGATGCATCTATCTTCCCAGAACATATTTTACACAATCCTAACTTCACATGCATGGTAATTGGCGAAATTGCGGCCGATATCGTCACCGGTAAATTTTAGAAAAATCAATTTAAAAGCAACCACATTTTGGACAACGATTAAAGTGCAAGGGAAAAAATACTTTTAAAAATCGTTGTAGAATGTATCATGTAAATTGCTATATTTGTTCTATAAAACACCTTCAGTTCTACTGATGTAGAATAGTATTAATATTAGAGTATTAAACAAAATAATGTTCATGAAACCAAATAAAAATTTGATCTAAATTTCAATTTTTGTAAACTTAACAGCAAACTAATAAAATTCAATACAATAAGAAAGGCTAAATCGTGCCCCAAACACTAAGAGGAAAAATAGCAGTGGTTACTGGTGCAGGTCGGGGTGTAGGTAGTAAAATTGCACAGCGATTAGTTAAATCGGGTGCAAAGGTTGTCTTGGTAGCTCGAAGTGTTGACCAACTTAATTTAACAGAGGACCTAATTTCAAAAACAGGTGGTTTTGTTTTTTCAATTCCAGCTGATATTAGCTCAGAGAACGAAGTTGAATCGATCAAAAAGTATGTTAAGGACCATCTTGGACAAACAGATATTCTTGTTAATGCAGCAGGAGTTTTCGGTCCCTTAAAAATGATTAAAGACAGTGACCCAGAAAACTGGATCCAAACAATTCAAATCAATTTGTTGGGCCCTTATTATATGTGCAGAGCATTTGTTGGAGATATGATTGAATCAGGATGGGGACGTATCATTAATGTATCATCCGCTGCATCTTTACATATACCTGGTCCCCTGAACAGTGCTTATGCAACAAGCAAAGTTGCTTTGAATCAATTAACCCGCCATCTTGCTGCTGAAATCACAAATACTGGTGTAACAGCCAATGTTATTCATCCTGGAGATGTCAAAACTAATATGTGGAAGACTATCCGTTCAGAAATCAGCAATTTGGGTCCAGAAGCTGACGATTATCGTAACTGGGTGAGCTGGGTGAATGAAACAGGTGGAGATCCTCCTGCAAAGGCTGCAGATCTTATAATAAAACTAGTTGAGGAAGGCGAAAGAATTAACGGCCGATTCCTTTGGATCAAAGATGGTCTGCAAGATCCCATTGAAAGCTGGGGAGAATCTTCAGTAACTCAACCATGGAAGGATTAAAAATAATTTTATAGTGACCCAAACAAAAAGTGAATCTTTTTTATAAAAAAATTGGGAGTGCATATATGCACTCCCAATTAACAAATATAGATTACTTTGAAGCTGCAACAACATTATCTTTGTTGTAAACCGTAAAAGGCCCCTGTAACACTCTCAAACCTACGTCTCGTGTAGGATCTTTGTGGATCGTGTAATATCCCATTCTGCCAGCTTTGAAGGTTTCACCCTTGATTCCTTCGATTTGGCCCGTTGAAATAAGATACGTAACATAATAGGTTAAATACCCCAAATCAATGAAACTCCACAGTGCGAACTCAGGAGCACAACCATTCATGGTATATGAGACCATTTCAGCTGGCATACCGAGTCCACTTACTTTAATCTTATCGCATAAGCCTTCATCCTGAACTGCTTTTGCAGCTGAAACGATTCCGACTGATGTTGGTGCCATAATCAATTTCATATTTGGATGCTTATCTATCAAACCTACAGCTTTATTGTAACTCTTTTCTGACTGGTCATCGCCATAAACTAAGTCCACCAAATTCAATTTAGAATATTTTGGCTGCTTTAAATACGATTTCATTGCCGCATTCCAAGAATTTTGGTTTGCAGAATCAGGTGTAGCTGACAGTATTGCAAAATCACCCCCGGATGGCCCCAATATATTTAAAGCCATATCGGCCATTACTTTACCAGTTTCTGTGAAATCAACCTGAGCGACAAATACTTGTTCCCCTTCAGCTGAAGGGATTTGTGAATCCCAAGTAACCACAGTTAACCCTTTTTTCCGGGCGGCTTTAGCCGCAGGAACAATTTGATCTCCTGCATTGTTTGAAATCATAATACCGTCCTGATTTTGCGTCGTTGCGGTGGTTATAATTTCAATTTGCCCAGCCACACTGTTCTCGGGTGTAGGGCCAAGATATAATAATTTTCCAGGATTACGCAGCTCCTTATGAGCTTCCCTAGCTCCTTGATGAGCATGATCAAAGGGTAAAATCCCTAAGAATTTTGGCAATAATACTAAATTAGCTTTCTTACCTTTTTCTGGAATGGTATGCCCAATGGCCAAACTACTTGTTAAAAAAACAAGCATAGAGCTAAGAATAATTAAATTAATTTTAAACATAAATTTCTCCTTTTTTTAGGTTAATAATATAAATTTATTCAGTAGAATCGTTAATTTATTGTTACATTTTCATCCCTCCTTTCTTAATTTTAGATGTTTAAACACAAAATCAATGCTGTAATTTTCTAAATTTTAAATATTTGTTCATCTTTTCAATAACATTAGGAATTAAAACGGACAGAATCAATAATACACCAATAACCCCAGTTTGAAGATGACCAGTGATGTTACTCAATGACATACCATTTCTCAAGTAGAGAACGATTAGGATAGAAAGAATTACACCGTATATTGAGCCTGATCCTCCAAAAATGCTAATACCACCAAGTAAAACAATAGTGATAATATCCAACTCAAAACCAAGTCCCATATCTCCTCTGACAGTTCCAAGTCTTGCTGCATAGAGAATCCCTGCTAAGGCTGAAATGATTCCTGAAAAAATGAATAGCAACATTTTTACACGAGCAACGTTGATTCCAGAATATAAAGCAACATTTTGGTTGATACCAATGATATAGATATGACGACCAAATCCAGTATACTGAAGAATTATAACAACGCAAATCAATAATACAAGGAAAATCATCACTGAAAAAGGGATATGCCAAAAAAAAGGTTGTTGTCCCAAATCTTCAAACCATTGTGGAAACATTTTTATGGAACGATCCCCAATCAATACCCTTGCTAATCCCCGAAAACCAATAAGCATTGCTAATGTCACAACCAAAGATGGAAGTTTTACAACAGTGATCCAGAATCCATTGAATGCACCTCCAATAGCTCCGATTGTAATAGAAGCGATTAGGGCCATAGTCATTGGCATTCCAGATTCCACGAACCAACCTAAAGCACATGCAGAAAGGCCCATCATAGATGCAACAGATAAATCAATTTCAGCATTAATTATAATCTTCGCCATAACCAATACTATAATAACTTTTTCAATCGATAAAACAAAAAGATTAATCTGATTTTCTATGCTAAGAAATGATTCGGAAATTAATGAATTGACGATAACTATCACCAATAATATTATTGCAAGAAAACCTTCCCAGCTTTTCAAGTGTTTTAAAATCTTCATCTATTAAATATCAATTTTAGTTTGAATTTGTTTTTTTAACCAAAATGTTCTTAATTTTTTCATGATAACTGTATCAGTTGCCACAGATACAAGAATAAGAATACCTAATAGGGCATCTCTCCAGAATTCACTGATTTCAATCCATCGGATTAAACTATTTTCAATCAAATCAATAAGAACTGCTCCCATAAAAGCACCTAGAACACTGCCAGACCCTCCGAAAATATTAACTCCTCCAACAACCACAGCTGCAACAGACTTCAACTCAAATCCTATACCAGCAACTACAGTAACTTGACCAATTCTTACTAGAAAAAGGAACCCTGTCAATCCAGCGAGTGCACCACATAAAATAAATGCAATAAAAATAATTTTTTGATTAGCGAACCCTGTTAATTTAGCTGCTTCTGGATTCGAGCCGATTGCATAGAGTTTTCTACCAAATGAGGTATATCTAAGAATCAACTGAAAGAAAATTACGACAATGAGCATCCCAGCAACTACATATCTCAAATCGAATCGTTCATAACTAAAAACGTTCATCCTGGGTAAATCATGAATCCACTGTGGAAGTTCTACTGCAAGTACGGTTTGTGCGTCAGAGTATTCAACAAGAATTGTTCGGAAAATAGCCAAAGTGCCTAATGTAACAACGATGGCAGGAATCTTTATATAAGCCACAAAATATCCATTAAATGCCCCCATAAGTGCACCTATAACGATAGCCAATAATACTGCAGTCATTGGTGTCATTTCATTGTGTTGCGAAAGTTGCTGACCAACTATATACGCTGTAAATCCCACAATAGAACCCACTGATAAATCTATATTACGCGTTAAAACCACCAAGGTTTGTCCAACTGCTAAAACTGCAAAAATGGCAACACTAGTTGATATCCTGTTGAACAACCTAGCGTTTAAGTAATTGTCAATTACACTAGAAAAGCCTAAAAGCACCATGAAAATTAGTAGTAGCAACACCAAGTTTCTAAGTTTTTCTGGGCGTAAATCTTTAAGCATATTTCTCATGAATCCCCTATGTTTTCTCCCATAGCCAAAGACATAATTATTTCCTGAGTAGAATTATTACTTTCAACTATGCCCATTTGACGACCTTCTCGCATAACAAGGATTCGATCACTCATTGCTATAACTTCAGGCAGGTCCGAGGATATAAAGATGATCGCCATTCCTTCATCAGCCAACTTTTTTATTATCGTATGCACTTCTACTTTAGTACCAACATCAATCCCACGAGTAGGTTCGTCAAGAATGAATATCTTCGGATGTGTATTCAACCATTTACTCAACATTACTTTCTGCTGATTGCCACCTGAAAGTTTTCCTACTTCGTGAAGTAGTGATGGTGTTTTTATTTGCAACCTGTTTTTAAACTCATAGGCCGATTTATTTTCTTCAGATCTATTAATAATTCCTAATTTCCCAAGATATTTTTTTAATGATGGAAGTGTAATGTTGGTTGTGATTGACATTGGCATTGCCAATCCTAACTGTCGTCTATCTTCAGACAAGTAGGCAACTCCTAGTTTTAGAGCTTGTTGTGGCGAATCAATAATTACAGGCTTTTTATCGATCTCAATAGTTCCTGAATCAACTGGATTTATTCCGAATAAAGCTAATCCAACATCTGTTCTTCTAGAACCCACTAGTCCTGCGAAACCAAGAATCTCTCCTTGGTGTAATTCAAATTCAATTCCATCAAAAATTGGTTCTTTTGAAAGATTTTTCACTGATAAAACACTCTTCCCTAACTTTTTCACCTTCCTAGTTGAATAGAATTGGTTAATTTCACGTCCAACCATTTCCTTAATAAGACTTTCTTTTGTTACTTTGGACAATGGATTTGTTGAAATATGTTGACCATCTCGAAGAACAGTTAATGTATCAGCTATTTCAAACACTTCATCTAATCTATGACTAATGAATAAAATAGCAACGTTGTTTTCTTTTAGATTTCGGGCAACTCTGAAAAGTTGATTTACCTCATGGTTAGATAATGAAGCTGTAGGTTCATCCATGATGAGCACTTTAACGTTAAGTGAAATAGCTTTTGCAATTTCTACAGATTGTTGTGCAGCTAGTGTCAATCCACTTGATGTTGCCCGGACATCAATATTTACTCCTAAATTTTCCAAGATTTTTTTTGCTTCATTATACATTTTATCCCAGCGAACAAAAAAACCTCTGTCTTTGTGACTAATAAAGATATTTTCGGCCACATCAAGATCAGGAAATACCATAGGCTCCTGATAGATCGCCGCTATACCATAAGTTTGTGCTTTTTGGGCATTTTCAATCTTGGTTAGTTTCCCAGATAATAGCAATTCTCCTTGATCCGCTTGTTGAACACCTGTGAGTATTTTGATAAGTGTTGATTTTCCAGCCCCGTTTTCGCCAACAAGTGCATGGATTTGTCCCGGGAACAGTTTTAGAGATACATCATCAAGTGCTTGTGTCATGTCAAAACGCTTAGAAACGTTTTGCACTTCTAGAA
>Ga0209554_1002270_pt1 | contig 13468 bp, 8 predicted proteins | sample MarorgKNORR_S2LV_5_FD_188221 | JGI IMG/M metagenome (GOLD analysis project Ga0209554, IMG submission 188221) | Marine microbial communities from the Southern Atlantic Ocean, analyzing organic carbon cycling - Bottom_A/KNORR_S2/LV (SPAdes) (version 2) | ecosystem: Environmental > Aquatic > Marine...
GAACTCGACCCCCAGTCCTGGCCCGGTCGGTGGGGTGATGTACCCGTGTTCTAGCACGAGCGGCTCCTTGAAGATCGTCTTGTGCAGCGGCCCCTGGTTGGCCTCCTGGATCAGGAAATTCGGCGAGCAAGTGTCGATCTGGATCGCCGCAGATGACGCTATCGGCCCGCAGTACATGTGCGGAGCGATCATTGCGTAGTGCGCCTCTGCGATGGCGGCGATCTTCTTGGACTCGGTAATCCCACCGCACTGCCCGACATCCAGCTGGATGATCGATGCGGCGCCCTTTTCGAGCAGGTTGGAGAACTCGTACTTCGTAACCAACCGTTCGCCGGTAGCGATCGGGATGCTTGTGGAAGCGGCAACACGGGCCATCTCGTCGATATTCTCCGGCGGGACCGGCTCCTCAAACCAGTACGGGTTGTAGGGCTCAAGGATGTGCGCCACGCGGATTGCGCTAAACGTCGATAGCTGCCCGTGGGTGCCTATTCCAACCTCAAGGTCGTCGCCTACAGCATCCCGGATGACCTGGAAGATCTTCTCGGCGTTCTTGATCTCCTTGAGAGTGATGTCCCGTGGGATCGGGTACATGGGCATGAAGGGGTCCAGCTTGCAGGCCGAGTTACCTTCTTCGAGCAGCTTTATCGCGGCCGGACCAGCCAACGACGGGTCCGCCTGTATCTCCCTCATCCCCGGCATGTACGCGTATGCGCGGAGTTGCTCGTGGTACTTGCCGCCGAGCAGGTTATAGACCGGCTGGTTCGTCGCCTTGCCGCGGATGTCCCACAAAGCCATGTCGATCCCGCTGATGACCGGGGTCGCGTACAGACTCGGGTGTCGGAAGTCGTGCCGTGACGCGTACATCCGGTCCCAGATCCGCTCGCCGTTGAACGGGTCCTCGCCGATGACGTACTGCTCGACCAGCTCTTTGATCAGGTGCACCTGCGTCTGCATATCGTCGATGCTGTTCGAGTAAGCCCCGCCGGTGATGCGCTCTCCCAGGCCGGTGATGCCTTCGTCGGTATACAGCTCAATGAAGAGCCACCAACGGCCACCGATGAACGGCTCGACGTTCCTTACGACCTTCGTATCAAATCCGGTTACCTTCAACGTAATCTCCCCATCTTGCTAGCTCTGATTTATCGGCCGCGCCGAGTGGGCTCTTCACGCATGGGTTTGTGGCAATGGGGCGGATCATACGCCTAACTTTGGCCCGTGACGGATCAGATTCAGGCCACGGGTTGTCGACCGGGCAGTCAGGCTGATTATGGGGACTCCTCGCAGGGGCGAATTGGTATCTGTTCGCGTCGGTATTTTCGGAGCGCGATTTTTAAGATCAAGAGAGGGCATGGGCAAGGAGAGATACCAGTGGGAATCGAGCGGCCATCGTGAAACAACGGCCAGTGCGCTGGCCTGATTTGAAGTAAAGTCTCCTAGCGTCAGAGATTTCGAGCCCGTTTCAGATCCCAAAGGAACCTCCATTGAAAATCACCGACATCACCGTCACGCAGTTGAAGACCGGAAAAGGATTGCTCCGGGTACAGACGGATGCCGGGGTTGAAGGTTGGGCGGAATCGCCCGGCACGAACCGGGGAGTTCCCGGAAAGAACGGCGCTATTTTTGAGGCGTATCTCGAGAGCGTTATAAAGCCGGTCCTGATAGGCGAGGACCCGCTACAGATCGACCGCCACTGGGAGACGCTTGCGCTCGGCAAGGACGATCGGCTCTTCAAGCTGCCCGCGAACGTCGTTGGTGTGATCGACGTAGCGCTGTGGGACCTGCTCGGGAAAGAGGCCGGGTTGCCGGTATACACCATCATGGGAGGCGCGGCCCGAACCGACATCGAGCTCTACTGGTCGACCGGATCCGGATGGCGGATGCAACCGGAGGAGATGCTTGCGCTCGTGCAAAAGGGCTGGGACATGAACTTCCGGGCCTTCAAGATTCGGATGGACTGGAAGGGCTGGAGACAGGACGCAGACCCGGAGAAGGACTACCAGATGTTCAAGCTGGTCCGGGAGTTCCTGTCAGACGGCAACTACCTGGGCTTTGACGCCAACAACGGCTACTCGGTATCGACCGCGATCCAACAGGGCCGGCGGTTCGAGGAACTTGGCATCGACCATTTCGAGGAGCCGATTCCCAACTGGAACCTGACCGGTCTAAAGCAGATCGTAGATACCCTGGACGTCGCCATTTCGGCAGGCGAGCAGGACGCCTTCCGCTGGTGGTTCCAGAGCCTTATTCTGCTTGGCGACCCCGACATCCTCCAGCCGGACATCCTGAGCGCAGGGGGCCCGTCCGAGGTGAAGCGAATCTTTGACATGGCGACCACGCTGGACAAGCCGGTGATGCCGCACAGTCCGCAGGCGGGCATCAACAGCATGGCATCGCTGCACGTGTTCTCCACCGTCCAGAACGGCACCCGTCCGCACGAGTTTTCCACCGAATTCTCCGGCCCGCTGGACGACGTGGCAAACCTTTACGGCGAGGGTGTCATCCCGAAGAACGGCCACATGATCCTGAGCGACCGGCCGGGCCTCGGAATCGAGCTGAACGAAAAGGCCGTCGCGGAGTTGACGCTGAAGTAACGGGGATCGGGGCGGTGCCCTACTCCGCACCACTGGTTGGTTCACATAAAGGGCGTAGGGGCGAGCAGTGGCCCGCCCTTGGGCGGATCGCAATCCGTCCAAGGTGCTTTCGCAAATGCGCCGCCACGGGTGCAGATAGGCAAGGGTTAGCATTTCCTCTCGAACTAATCGACACCGACCACCAGACGATCAAAGTCTTGTACGATTCTTCTGCAGCCTCCGCGTCACCGAGTCTCTCCAGTGCGACGCCCCGGAGCCACCACGCCTCGACATTTATTACCCCGGGCGCTTCCAGTGCGATAGCGCGATTTGTGTGCAACAGACCGAGGTTGTTCTCGCCAACAGATAGCAGTCCACGAGCCGCTGCGGTCTGGGCCGACGCGAACGATGGCAGAGAGGCCGCTATTGCGAGATAGCGCTCGGTTGCTACATCGGCCTTTCCGTCGATCCCCAAAGCGGCGAGTCGGGACTCAGCCTGGGCCAACCGTTCCTGTGTATCGAGCGCCCTCGGGTTGATGTCTTCATAGCGCTCGACGGCGGAGTGGGCCCGTTCCCAGTTGAGAATTGCGGCTTCGCTGTTACCTGTGGATTCAGCCGAACCCGCGGCCGCTGCGTACAGGTCGTAGACCTCCAGATGGTAGCTGTCGACGTACGGAGACAGGTCCGCCGCTCTTTCAAACTTGGCGAGTGCCTCTTCGTTCCTGCCTTGAGCCTGGAGCACCAATCCGTCCTGCGAAATAGCGCTCGCTTGTAGCATCTGGACGTCCCTGAAGAAGTAGAGGAGCCCGATCGCGACCAGCGTGATGGTCCCGGCAACTCCAAAAGCCAGGTACCGCCGGTCTGCGTGGCTCTGCTCACCTCGTCGCCGAGCTCCACGACTTGCCGTGTTCACAGGTACGGGCCTTTTTGCGCCCTCATGGCGCGATATCTGAACGATCACGACAAGCAATCCCATCAGCATCCAGAACGGGAGGAGGTCGCCCAGGCGTGCCACCCCTGGAAGCTGTTCCACACTACGCCCCACCAGAGCCGCCATCACGCCCACGAGCGTTATCGAGATCCACAGGCCGTGTTCATCGGCCCGTTTAGCGAGAATCAGGACCCGCCAGTCGGCATACATTGCCAGCAGCGACATCGCAATGAGTGTCGCCAGCCCCAGTAGCCCGAGTTCCATCAGTATCTGGAGATAAAAGTTGTGGGCGTGCTGGGGGACCGTGCGCAGAATGTCCACCTCAAGGCCAAGCGCATAGGCGTAATAAAACATGTCCGGACCGTAGCCGACGAACGGTCTCACGACGGCCATCGCCGCCGGTTCCGCGGGCGTCCATTCCCTGTGAATGGACAGTTCCAGCGCCGATTCCCAGATCGGCCCTCTTCCGCCCACAGTGCCGTTGCCTGATTCATCGAATTTCGTCGTCAGGTCAGCGAGACTTCTCGCGTTACTTCCAACACCGCCGCCCCCTCCCGCGCCTCCGCCGCCTTCGCCGCCCGGTATCGGAATGAAGGTGATCACGATCGCCAGAAGGAGTCCGGCGCCGACCACAGTCAGCCCCTTTACCAACAGGTCACGGTTGAGCCACACGTAGCTGATGGCCACAAATGCGACTGCGCCTGCGGCAAAACCGACCCACGGACCGCGCGCACCGGCAAACCAGAGTCCCGTTAGCTGTAGTCCCAGCGCTGCGATGGCCAGGGCGAGCCAGCCATACCTTTCCTTCTGGTACTCACCAAGTGCGACAGATACGGTGATCACGGTCGACATCACGAGGAACGACCCGAAAAGGATGGGGTTGCCGAACGACGAGAACACACGACCGGCAACTTCGCCCGGGCCAAACGGGTCCCAACCGAAATGCTGAGACAGCCCGTACAGAGCGGGAATGGTCCCGATGCCGGCGATCACAAGCATCAATCGGCGCACCTGCGCCTCTGAACACAGGCGCAAAGCTATGGCGAAGAATACGGTCAGGAACGCCAGAACGGAGTACAGCTCATACCCGTGGTCGGCAAGGTTTCTGCCCCAGGGGCTGACCGCAGGCAAGGGAGATAGCGCTGTCGATATGACCGCAACCAGTGTTAGCAGACCGGCAGATACCACGGCCCATCGCTCAGGTCTTCGGCCGCCCCGCCCGAATAGTTGAGATGGCCGTGGAACCGTAAAAGGGCGTGAAGACATCGCCAGATCCCACGACCACGCAACGATGATCACCAGCGCAACAAGATGAAGCACCGCGTACTTCGGATCGTTGTAATAGGTGAACGACTCTCGTTTTCCGATCACCAGCGGCACGATCACCAGGCCGGCGAGCCACGCGCCCTCAATTACAAGGTCAGGGAGAGTGCGCACTGCGCCCCGGGCACGTGCCGGGTTTCTTGATGCTCGGGCGCGACTTCGAGGCATGTTGTGGTGAGAGTCCCGTCGAGGAATGAACGCCGTGACCCCTGGAGTCTTGGGTGAGGGTCAGGGGTCAGGGGTCAGGCGTCAGGCGTCTCGGTGGGTTGGTTGCGTCATTATATGTAGCGTTTGATTTCCACACGGCAGGGCGAGGATCGCATGATCGCCCGGCCAGCCGTCAAACTTGCCTCACACCCTGACACCACAAATTGTTAATCTGCGGGCATGAGCATTCCTGATTCAGCCGAGTACATCGATATCGCCCGGGGTCTCGCGGAAAAAGTCGCCGGGCGGGTGGAAGAAATCGACGAAGGGCGGCGGATCCCGGCTGACCTCGCGGCCGAGATCGCCGACGCCGGCCTTTTCAGGCTACTTGTGCCGAAATCGCTCGGCGGTGGGGAGGTTCCGCATCCGGAATTACTGGAGATTGTCCGGATATTTGCGCGTGTTGATGCCAGCACCGCATGGTGCGTCAACCAGAACAACATCACCGCCACGGATTCGGTGCGAATGCCCGTCGAGATCGCCCGTGAAATCTGGGGCGATCAACGCGCCGCCATTACGAACGGCCCGCCTTCCAGAGACACGATCGCCGTGCCGGTTGAGGGCGGTTACCGGGTTACCGGCCACTGGGACTTCAGTAGCGGAAGCAGCCACGCCACATGGCTCGTTGCGCGTGGCCCGGTAAAGGGGCGTCCCGGAGAGATACGAACGTCCCTTGTGCCTAAGGTCGATGTGCCGATGGTGGATACATGGGACGTGAGCGGATTACGCGGCACGGCGAGTTTGAGTTTTGACCTGGACGATCATTTCGTGCCGGAGAATCACACATACGTAGATTCGTTGGCTACAACATATGAAGACGGCCCGCTCTACGTGACCCCCAAGGTTCCGATGTACTCGATAGGTTTTGCTGCACTTGCGGTAGAGTTGGCGAGGGCGTGCCTGGACGATGCGATCGGGGTCGCCACCAAAAAATCGCAGCATGGCGTATCGAGCCCGATGATCGACCGGCCAACCGTGCACCGCCAGATCGGTGAAAACGAGGTGACCCTCAGGGCGGCGGACAATTACCTGCGCACTACCGCGTCGAAGATGTGGGAGGCGGCGGTTAACTGTGGCGAGGTGGAGCTGGCGATCAGGGCGGAGATCCGTATGGCGTCTACGTATGCGATCAGGCAGGCGGTCCAGGTTGTCGACGCCGCCTACGAGATCTGCGGCGCAGGGGCAATTTTCAGACGCAACCCGGTGCAACGGCGTTACCAGGACATCCACGTAATCGTGCAGCAGTTCCAGGGCCGGCCGACAAACTTTGAAACAGCCGGCCGCTACTACCTTGGCCTGGACACGACCGGGTCCCTTTAGACGCCGTCAGCGGATATGCCATGGCGTCACCCGATGATCTCAAGCAGGCCGAATTACATCGTGTCGTATTCGTTCGCTGGGCGTGGCAGCCGTCGTCTCTAACCGGGCTTACTTTTCGTTATCTGACTTGTCTTTCTGCGCAAGGTCGGCAACTCCCGGCGTGAGACGAGCCCCACTCCTGAGAATCATCCGGCCCCTGTCTTCGTCTACCTGGGCGGCGGCAAGAGCGCGTTCGTTATCACGAATCTTGCTCGCAACAGCTTCACCGGCCCGTAGCCACGTGGTCCGGTTCTCGATAACGAACTTGTTCGACTCGAGATAGCCATCGAGCATGTTGTTGACCTCAGGAATTACGTACCGGGCCACGAGGTCCCAGCTTCGGTGCATATTTTCGCGGTTCGCCCAATCGTGAACGAAGCCGACAACCGTGCCGAACCCGCCGGTGAGCTCCAGCATCTGGCGAATTCTCGCCACGAGGTCGTCCGGGGTTCCGATGACCGCCGTGCTTTCGTCTGCAAATCCAACGGCATCCACCGCTTCGTCACCTGTCTTGAAGGTCACGCCGTTACCGCCAGCGAGCGTGCCCACGGTGTACTCGTTGTTGTGCTTCAACAACCCGTCGCGCGCCTGTTCACGGGCGAGTTCCCGCGTCTCTGCGATGTGCCAGCTGAGAACGATTCGCCAGTTCTTCCGGTCAACCGTCTTGCCGTGCTTGAGCGCCGATTCTTCTGCGAAGCTCCATTGCATCGGCAGCGCCCTGATGCCCTCTTTGGTCATCGAGCCGATCGACAGAATTCCGGCTTCGTGCTTGCCCGCCAGCGTCATGCCGGAAGGGCTGACGATGGAAGCGACGGCGAACTCCATGTTTTTCTGAAGCGGTTTCAGTTGCAACTTGGCGTCGTTGAGGGTGAACCATTCAGACTTGTAACTGAACCGTTCTTTGTCCTCAAACAGGCGTCGGATCACGCCCATCGCCTCGTCCTGCCTGTCCCGAAGGAGCATGGGGTCGATGCCCATCGTGTGTGCATCAGAGGGCAGTGCGCCGGGACCGGAACCAAAGATCACACGGCCCCTGGACATGTAGTCAAGTTGCACTATCCGCTGGGCGACCATGAACGGGTGGTGGTAAGGCAGTGAGACGACACCGGTGCCGAGCATGATGCGGTTCGTGCGCTCGGCGGCGGCCGCCAGGAACATTTCTGGCGACGCGATCACCTCCCAACCGGTGGAGTGGTGCTCGCCGCACCAGAACTCGTCGTAACCCAGCTTTTCGAGATGCTCGACGAACTCCAGGTCGCTCTGCATCTGTAGTACAGGGTGCTCAGCGATCGGGTGATGTGGCGCGAGGAACGCACCGAAACGCAGATCTGCCATTTGTTGCTTTTAATTCCGTTCCATTTGATGAAGTCGCCTTGAACCGGTGCAACCGTAATCCAGTCCGGCTGGCATCACAACGTTGAGATGGCTGGCATCTCCCACCTCAAACCGTTGATCGACGAAATTCCCGGCGTAACGTGACCGGAGGTTGTGCGCAACTCCGTCGGCGGTCAGTCGAATGGTGATTACTGGCAAAGCGTGACCCAATGGATCAAGGGATTCGACACGTTGAAGCCTGTAAAGTAGCCCCGCCTGAATGTTCTGGACCCCGGAGGGAATCGCCCCGGTTCGGTGCGCATCAGATACTCAGCCAACCACTCCAAACTCTAAGCAGGTGCCCGCACGATGGTAAGACTCGCAGATCTACCGCCAGAAATAGCGGCCAACCTCCTGGAACTCCCGATTCAAGATTACGGACCGGCGCCCTGGGTTCCTGCCACGGATTTGAAGAACGCTCGTGTGGCGATCATCTCGACCGCGGGTCTGCACCGCACAGGCGACACAAAATTTTCAGGCGGATCCGCTGAATACCGGTTACTGCCGGGCGACCTTGACTACGCGGACCTCACGATGAGCCATGTGAGCGTCAATTTCGACCGCAGCGGATTCCAGCAAGACCCCAACCTGGTCTTCCCGCTGGAACTGTTGAGGAAATTAGAGGCCAACGGCGAGATAGGCTCCGTGGCCAACTGGCACTATTCGTTCATGGGTGCGACCGACCCGACGCGCATGAACGAGACGGCGCCACAGGTCGCGAGGCTTCTGAAAGAGGACAGCGTAACGGCTGCGATCCTGATACCCGTCTGACCGAACTGCACGCGCGCCGTTGGCGGGCTACAGCATCACATCGAAGCCGAAGGGTGTACCCACGGCCGGGATCAGCCTGGTCCGTGAACACACAGAGAAGATCAACCCATGGGCGCGCCTAATGAACCCGAGTTCCAGATGGACGTCCTGCGGTCGCTCCTCGGGCTTTTCGCCCGGGAATCCGGTCCGGTCATCGAGGACTATCCGCACGAGTCGCCAGTGACGCCTGAGACTGACGTGGCCTGGAGCTGCGTATTGCCACTTCCGCCGCTTGATGCCGCGTCCACGACTGCCGAAGCCCTCAAGCAATCGCTGCTCCAGGAAGTCGGCCTGCTGGCACCCTGGGACTCGGAATCGGTACGTCGGATGGGGCGTACGAGTTTCGGCCTCAGCGGTCTTAGCGCGGAGTCGATGCCGGAAATAGCGACGTACCTGGCCGGGCTGGCGTCCGAGGAGAACCCCGATCCTCCAGAGGGCCTGGACGACCCCGTACCTCTGGCGATCCGGTTCATGGCGGACGACGTCAAGTCGTACTACATGGAGGCTGCCGCCGAGCAACCGGGGGCTTCAATGCCGGGGGGCGTGCGAATGTGGATCTGGTTCTTCCACGAGACCCGGATGGGGCAGGTGCTCTACGACCTCCGAGATCGTTTCGCCGCCGAGCACGCCGAAAAGACGGCCGCCAATGGCGGAGCGCCACCGCCCGGGCCGCCGCCGCTGAACCCGATTACGCGACGGTTTGCAAAACGACCGGAGGCGGTGGCGCGCTAGAGAGATCCGCCGGGTTCCGAATAACCCGATTCGTGTTCGTGCGTCCGTATGGCCAGTCTTATTGGTGTACGCCGAGGAAGTACTCGCCGATTTTTGGATCGTCGAGAATATCGGCGGCGCTACCTGTGTGAACCACTTTCCCGCCGGAGAAGATGTACCCGCGGTCGGATCGGGCGAGTGATAGTCGGGCGTTCTGCTCAACGAGAAGCACCGTCATTCCTTGTTCCCGGAGCGAATCTATACATCCCATGATCTGCTGTTGATATTTAGGTGAGAGCGCGGCGGTCGGCTCATCCAGAAGCAGGAAAGATGGGTTTGAGATCAATGCACGGGATATCGCCAGCATCTGTCGCTCTCCGCCGGAGAGAGTGGCGGCAAGATCGCTGATCCGTGGCTCCAGGTCCGGGAAGGTCCAGCAGGCTCTGTCGATCCCTACGGTCAATTTGCCGGACGACAGCCGAATCCCGCCCATCTGCATGTTCTCGCGAACCGTGAGCGATGGGAATACGTTGTCGACCTGCGGCACGTATGCGATTCCACGTGCCACCAGCCTGTCGGTGCGCCACCCTGAGATGTCCGTATCGTCATGCATAACCTTGCCGTCGTACTGCGTAGCAAGCCCAAACAAGGCCTTCAGGAACGTCGATTTTCCGCAGCCATTGGGACCGATGATCGTGACGAACTCACCCTTGTCTACGTATAGATCAATGCCGTGCAGAATCTGAACGGACCCGTAACCGGCCTCAAGGCCTGTCACGTTGAGTACAGGGGCGCTGGTTGGGTCTGGGTTCGTATTTGGGTTCGTGTCTGTCATGAGCTGCCCAGGTAGGCTTCGATCACTTCCTGGTTTTGCCTGACTTCATCGGGGGTGCCCTCCATCAGGACATGTCCAGCGTCTACGACAACTATTCTATCGACCCCGGTTCGCAGGATGAAATCCATGTTGTGTTCGATGACAAGCATCCCGACGTTACTCTCAGACGTCAGGGTGCGGAGATATTGGAAGATTCTCTCGGCAAGCGGACCTGCGACGCCGGCCACCGGCTCATCTAGTAACAGGATGCGCGGCGAGCCCATAAGCGTTCGGCCGATATCGACCAGCTTGCTCTGGCCGCCCGATAACTCGCTCGCGAGATTGTGCGCCATGTGAGCGATTTCAAGCGTGTCTAGCACCGAATAGGCATCATCCAGGCGCTTTTTCTCGGCGCTACGCGAGCCCGGCCGTAGCAACGAGAGCAGATAGTTGGGCGCGAACTGATGGCGGGGCGGCACCAGAAGGTTCTCGATCACCGTCATCTCTCGCCAGAGCCGGGTGTGTTGGAAAGTCCTTGTCAGACCCAGGCTCTGGATCTGCTCTGGCCGCATGCCGGTAGCATCCTGGCCGAGTACTTCGATCATGCCGGATGTCGCTTCCAGCATCCCTGAGATGCAGTTGAACGTGGTCGTCTTGCCGCACCCGTTGGGTCCGATCAGCCCGACAAATTCTCCTTCATCTACGTGGAAAGAGACACCATCGACGGCTCTGAGACCGCCGAAATCCTTCGTCAGATCGGATACACGCAGCACAGGCATGGTCATCGCCCTTCACCGCCATCAAACTCGTCCCTGGTATTGCCGGAATCGGGGGCAGGGGATGGGCGTTTTGGCCTGCCCGGCACCTCGGGCAGCAGTCCTTTCGGCGACAGCAACAGCGCCCCGACGATCACGGCGCCGATCAGAGCCAGTTTCAGGTGGGACAACGCCAGCGTGATATCGCCCTTCGGGAACACTTCAGAGATAGATCGAACTGACCAGATCAACCCGCCCAAATCGACCACCAGCCATGAGAAAACACTGTCCATATATGAGGTCAGGCTGTGGAATGCAAGATCTGGATCACCCCTGGCGACGATCATCACATTGAATACGAATTCGACGATCACGATCAGAAACGCTCCGACGATCATTCCGCGGTTGTTGCCGCGCCCGCCGACGATAAATGCGGCCCACACAAGGAACGTAGACCGGACGGGGTTCATGAAATCCGGGAAGATGCTTGCGTTCAACCAGGCCCAGAGCGCGCCTGCAAGTCCGGCCACCGCCGCCCCTACGGCAAGGCTCGCCGCCTTATGGGTCAGGATGTTATGGCCGTGGTGCTGACTGACCTCCTCATCCTCCCTGATTGACCGGAGAATCCTGCCCCAGGGTGACGCAAGTAGCGTGTTCAGCAGGAACCACACCGCCAGGAGCGCGCCGGTAGTCAGAATGGCGAGCAGCACGACATACGGCGCTCCACCTTCCAACCCGAGGACACTCCCCGCGGCGTCAGCAGCCCCCGATTCCCACCAGCCTTCCAACGGCCTCGAGTATTGCGAGATACCGATAGCTGAAGTGACCGTTCCGGCGCGTAATAAGGGCTCGGCCTGAAGAGAAATACGCAGCATCTCCCCGAGCGAGATCGTGACGATAGCGAAGTAGTCCATCCGCAGCCTCGCCGTTGGATAGGCGAGCAGCCAGCCCGCCACCGCAGCTATCCCTACAGCGACTACCGTCGCCGCCAACGGCGACCAGCCGTACCCGTTCGTCTCAACCGGCGCCGCGAGTAATCCGACGGTGACGGCGCCGATGCCGACGAAGAAAATCACACCGAAGTTGGTCATACCGGTTATCCCGGTGTGCAGGTTCAGCGAGAACGTCATCAGGGCAAAAATGCCCACCAGGGTGATGATGCGCGCGACCTGGAGGGTCTTGGTCAGGTTACTGACGCTGGGCAGTAGCCACACAACGCCGACCAGGATCAGGAAAAAGATAGCGAACGCGATCCACGATCCACGGTTCGATTCCCGGTCTATCCGTATCCACCTGATCCACCTGCCTGGTTGCACCCCCAATTCCGATATCGACCGGGATCCCGCAGCGCGTGCCATCCCAACCGGTGCCAGTACCCGGCCCACGATGTAGGCCGGTACAGACCAGGCGATTGAGATCACGGTTTCTACCGTCTGGAACGCTTGATCTTTCCGCTCGGCAATTCGTTCCATGAGCGGTGGATCGTAGGGCTCTAAGTCGGGCATACCTCGGATTGAGTCGGAAATGTCATGAGTTGCGGGGGCATCATCGTCCCGGGTTGCCATCCGCCGCTTCCTGACCCGATCGATGTTCCAGTTCTGCATCGCATGACCAATGCCGCGCGGCGCGAGCATCAACAATCCCACGAGGAAGACGAACGGCATCACTTCCGCGAAACCCGCCATGTTGGGACGGTCTAGCGCGTTTCCAGCCCCGATCAGCACGGGCTCCGAGACGGACCGCAAAAATCCCACAATGATCGCCCCAACGATCACCCCCGGCACGGAGCCGATGGTGCCCAGAACCACCACCGCAAATGCCGGGAGAAGCAGCGAGAGCCCCAGCTCAGGGTTTACCGGCAGGATCATCGCCAACATTGCGCCACCAAGCCCGGTGAGCCCCGCAGACAGGAAAGCGCTTGTGCCGTGGACGCGCTCAACGTGGATCCCGCTGGAAGCTGCCAGATCAGGGTTGTCGGCCACTGCCCGCATCTGCCTGCCGAGGCGGGTGCGGTGCAGGAGAAGGAGCAGGAGGATCACGGAGCCAAATACGGCGACGACCAGGGCGATCTTCGTGTAAGTGAAACTGTAAGGAGTGACCTTGTCAGCAAACTCCATCAACGGCGCGTTGATGCGATCACCGAGATGGAGTTGTAGCCGCTCGGTTGGTATCTCAAACCTTGATGTGGCAAGCCTCCAGTCGCGATCCGGTATGAATCGGTGGGTGCCGGCGCTGTACCTCATGAACAGAAGCGCTCGAAGTACCATGGCGATGCCGAGCGAGGCGATCATCATCACCTGTGGAGACGCCAGCCTGCTCCGGAGTCGTTTGTAGACCAGCCTGTCGATGATGATACCGACTATCCCGGTTATGACAAACGCAAAGATCCCCGCCCAGATCAACAACTCCCAGTTGAGGACCCCGTCCTTTGGCGCGTCTGAGATCGGGAAAAACTGATCAGACCACATCAACGTGAGGGCCACGTAAGCCCCGACAAGCATCATTTCCGCCTGGGCGAAATTGGCGAACCGCTGAACTTTGTAGGTGAGCGTCAGGCCGACCGCGATGCTGAGGTACGCAGCGGCCCAGTAGAGACCGCTCAGCCCGATAGAGG
>Ga0209554_1002271_pt1 | contig 13460 bp, 11 predicted proteins | sample MarorgKNORR_S2LV_5_FD_188221 | JGI IMG/M metagenome (GOLD analysis project Ga0209554, IMG submission 188221) | Marine microbial communities from the Southern Atlantic Ocean, analyzing organic carbon cycling - Bottom_A/KNORR_S2/LV (SPAdes) (version 2) | ecosystem: Environmental > Aquatic > Marine...
CCTCCCGGGCCGTGTCCACAGTCGTGACCCAGGGCGATTGCCTCTGTGAGCGGCACGTTCAGGCCGAGGCTGGTAGCGATTGCCCGGGCTACCTGTGCAACCTCGAGGGCGTGGGTGAGCCGGGACCGCTGGTGGTCCTCGGGGAATACGAAGACCTGGGTCTTGCCGGCCAGGCGTCGGAATGCCGTGGCGTGGAGGATCCGATCACGATCGCGTTCGAAACATGTCCTGAACGGGTCAGCTTCCTCGGTTATCTGGCGGTCGCCGGCATCCAGCGCGGGGGTTGCCCCGTCGGTGGGCGGTTGCCCATCGAGTCCCTCCCGGGTCCTGCGGTAGACGGGCGTGGCGATTCCGATGGCTGCAGTGCTGTCCTTGTGGGCGGTCCGGATGCGGTCGGCGGCGTGACCGTCCATTGTCGATGCCCACGTCCTGACCCGCTCGGTCTGGCCACGTTCCCCGATCGGGGAATCCTGATCTTCCACCGGTTCACCCTAGGGAGACCGGAAGTCCAACGGGCTGGAGCAGCGGCCTCAGTAGGCTGCCTCCATGTCCCAGTTCGTCGACGAATGCGGGCTCAACGTACGCGGCGGCGACGGAGGGGCGGGAGCTGTGTCCTTCCGTCGGGAGGCCCATGTCCCCAAGGGTGGGCCCGACGGCGGCGATGGTGGTGACGGCGGCGGCATCTGGATGCAGGCTGACCACAACGTCTCCTCCCTGCTTGCCTTTCGTGACCATCCCCACCGGCGTGCCGGAAGCGGCACACACGGGTCTGGCGCCAAGCGGCACGGTCGGGCCGCAGATGATCTCATCGTGAAGGTTCCGGAGGGAACCACGATCCACGACATGTACACAGGCGAACTGCTTGCCGACCTGGTCCACAACGGCGACCGTTGGCTGGCTGCCGAGGCTGGCCATGGTGGCCGTGGCAATGCCAAGTTTCTGAGCAACAGGCGCCGGGCCCCCACCTTCGCCGAACAGGGAGAAGAGGGCGAGGAGCGCTGGCTTCGCCTTGAACTGCGCCTCATGGCCGACGTGGCCCTCGTGGGATATCCGAACGTCGGCAAGAGCACCCTGATCTCGCGGATCTCAGCGGCGAAGCCGCGGATAGCCGACTACCCCTTTACGACGTTGGAACCCAACCTGGGGGTGGTCCAGCCGGAGGGGCGGCCGGAGTTCGTCGTGGCTGACATACCGGGACTCATCGAGGGCGCCAGCGAGGGGAAGGGACTGGGTCACCGGTTCCTCCGCCATATCGAACGTGCCCACGTGCTCCTCGTGATGATCGACCTCGCACCCACCGCAATGGAGACGCCGGAACGCCAACTCGAGGTCCTCCTCGGCGAGTTGGGCGCATATCGACCGGAGCTTCTGGATAGGCCGCGCCTGACGGTCGGGTCACGAGCTGATGTGGCCGAAGAAGACGTGGTCTTCGACGGCGAGCGAATCTCGGCCATGACCGGCGAGGGTCTCGAACCGCTGGTGCATCGTCTGGTGGACCTGGTCATCGAGGCCAGGGAGATTCCGCCCGAGGGGCCGGCAATAGTGGTCCACAGGCCCGTCACGGAAGACGTGAACGTGGTGCGTGCTGAGGACGGGACCTGGGAGGTCACGGACCGGAGGGTGGCCCGTGTGGCGAACCTGAACGACCTGACGAACCACGATGCGCTCTATTACCTGCAGGACCGCTTGAAGAGAATGGGCGTCGACAGGGCGCTGAAGCGGGCCGGGGTACGCGATGGCGAGCCGGTACGGATCGGTCGTCTCGAGTTCACCTACGAAGCGGACTGATGGCACGCCGGAGTGACACGGCCGTCGTGAAGATCGGCACCTCGTCCATAACTGACGATGAGGGCGTCATCGACCGCTCGATGGTCGCCAAGTTGTGCGACGAGGTGGCAGCCCTGCGCTCCACCGGTAGACGTGTCGTCGTCGTCACCTCGGGTGCGATTGCCGCCGGGCTACCGGAGTTGGGCCTTGGCGGGGCGAGGCGTCCAAAGGACCCGGTGACCCTCCAGGCGGTATCCGCCGTTGGTCAGGGCGCGCTGATCCGCACCTACCGCGAGGAACTGGGTCGCCACGGACTGGTCACCGGTCAGGTCCTGCTGGCTCCCCTGGACTTCTTCGTGCGCGCCCAGTACCTGCACGCCCGTGGAACCCTGAACCGCCTGCTGGATCTCGGGGTGGTGCCGGTGGTCAACGAGAACGACGCCATTGCCGATGACGAGATCCGATTCGGGGACAATGACCGACTCGCCGCCCTGGTGGCCCATCTGGTCGACGCAGCCACCCTGGTGCTGCTGACCGACACCCCGGGTCTCTTCACCGCCGACCCGAGGATGGACTCCGAGGCGTCGCTCATCGAGGAGATCATCGAGATCGACAAGGAACTCGAAGGCCTCGCCGGTTCGTCCGGATCGGTCCGGGGCAGCGGTGGCATGGCCTCGAAGCTGGCTGCGGCCAAGATCGCCAGTTGGTCCGGGGTCCGGACCGTGATTGCCGATGCGAGCCGTGACGGCGTGATGGTGGATGCCTGCGAGGGTGCTCCGGGGGTCGGAACGGTCATCCATGCACGGGACTCCGATCTGGGTGCGAGGCGTCTCTGGATCGCCTTCGCTGTCGGCTCCGCTGGGCGCATCGTCGTGGATGCCGGAGCCCGGCGGGCCCTGGAGGGGCGGAGGGTCTCGCTGCTCCCGGCTGGGGTGGTGCAGGTGGATGGCACCTGGGAGGCCGGTTCGGCGGTCGAGGTATGCGACCCCTCCGGCGCGGTGTTCGCAAAAGGCATGGTTCGGCATGACTCCGCCCTGCTGCGTGCACACATGGGACTACGCACACCGGATCTACCCGATGGCATGGCCCACGAGGTGATCCACGCCGACGATCTGGTCGTGCTTCCGGCCTGACGGCCGGATGCGTGACCCTGAGAGGTCAACGACGAAGTCGCCGCCGGATCGGGCCCAGGATCAGATCGGCTTCGGTCACCCCGGTGGCTGCAGCCACCAGGACGTAGGTGCCACCAGCGAGGGCGAGGCCTATGGGTGCCACGGCAATGGCAGGGAGGCCCTCGGTGGCCCATCTGGCGAAGAGGGCCACGATCACGGCAGCGCCGGTGGCCGGAGCGAGACGCGACATGACCGCTGTGGGTCCGGTGGACCCCTCGATCGACCGCTTGCAACGTCGGCTCAGCAGCGCCAGCTCCAGCCATGCGGCGCAGGCCGAGCCGATGGCAAGTCCGACAGCGCCAAGATGTGGATCCGGTGAACCGCTCCGGATCCCGCTGCCCAGGGGCCCGAACCAACCGGCGCCATCAAGTGCGAGCAGCTCCCCGCCATGGACCGCCAGCCTGTCCAGCGGAAACATCAGGGCCACCCCGACGGTGACTGCCAACCCCACGCGTAGGGCGGCAATGCGGGCGGGCCCGCTGGTGTCGCCAATGGAGTAGAGGGTGTTCTGGAAGATCCGCGACGAGGCGACAGCAGGAAGGCCCAACGAGTAGGCCGCCAGCACCAGGGCGACCGTGCGGGTGTCGTCAGCATCGAACGCTCCCCACCCGAACAGCGCACCCACGATGGACTCGCCGAGCACCAGGTATGCGACCGTGGAGAAGGCCACGAAGAATGCCGTCCTGCGTCTGGCGGCCAGGGCCCGATCTGCCAGACCTGCGGTCGACGAGAGGCGCGACATCTCGGGAAGTTCCGCTGCCGCCACGCTCGTGGCGAACAGCGCCACCGGTAGCGCGTAGAGGATCTGGGCAGAGAGCAGCCCGGCTACGGCCCCGGTGACCAGCAGGGAGGCGAGCAGCAGGTCCAGGTAGCCGGAGAGTTGCAGGACACCGCGCCCCAGCACGGCAGGCCCGAAACGCCGCCGGACGTCAGCTACAGCAGCGTTGCCGCGGCCGAAGGAGAGGCGGATATCTGGTGCGATACGCCAGACCGCTACGGCCTGTATCCCGAACTGGAGGAAACCACCTGCCACGAGTCCCCATGCCAGCGCCGTGGCGGCCTTCCGGGGTGACCAGTCGCCGAACGCAGCTGCTGCCAGGACCGCCACCTGGGCGGCGTTCCAGAGGACCGGTGCCACATAGGGCAGGAAGAACCTCCGGTGGCTGTTCAGGACGCCCAGGCACCAGGCGGACAGCACGAGGAGTCCGAGACCACCGGTGGTGATCCGAAGCAGGTCCACGGTCAGGTCCAGGCGGTAACCCTCGAAACCCGGTGCCAGGAGCACGGCCAGTGGTCTTGCCAGCACGATGGAAGCCACGACCAGGCCCCCGGCCATGGCGGTCAGCAGCCCGGCTACGGCACCTGCGACGCGGCCGGCCTCATCATCACGGCCTTCGCCGAGTAGGCGGCTGTACACGGGTATGAACGACGCAGAGAGGGAGCCTTCACCGAGGAGGTTCTGGAGCAGGTTGGGGATCCGGAGGGCGGCTGCGAATGCATCGGCGGCTGGGCCGAGGCCGAGCACAGCCCTCAGGAGCGACTCGCGGACCAGACCGGCAACGCGGGACAGGGCGATACCGGCGGCGACCGCCGACGAGCCTCCGCCATCCGGTCGGTTCGACTGATCGTCGGTATCCGGCGCCACCCGTGCCACGGTACCCGCGGCCCGACCCTGCCGACCGACGCCTCGGAGGCATTCGGTAGCCTGCCGACCATGTCCGGGACACCTACCTCGATACCAGAACTGGCACAGCGGGCCAGTTCCGTCGCCCCGATCCTGGCGCGGGCATCGACCGATCAGAAGGACGCGGCCCTCCACGCAGCAGCCGACCGCCTCGAGGCCGACATGACGAGCCTGCTCGAGGCGAACTCCGAGGATGTTGCGCGTGGCGAGGCCGCCGAGATGGCCCAGGGCTTCCTGGATCGCCTTCGCCTGGACCGTGACCGCATCGCCGGCATGGCCTCAGGCCTCAGGCAGGTGGCCGGTCTCGTGGATCCCGTGGGCCTGGTCACCGACAGGTGGACCCGCCCCAACGGACTTGAGATAACAAAGGTCCGTGTTCCGCTGGGAGTCGTGGCGATCATCTACGAGAACCGACCCAACGTGACGAGCGATGCATTCGGCCTCTGCCTGAAGTCCGGCAACGTCGCTTTTCTGCGGGGTTCCTCGGCCGCCCTGTCGTCCAACATGGCCATCGCCTCCAGCATCCGGACGGCGCTGGTGGATGTCGGCCTGCCCGCCGATGCGCTCGTGCTCGTGGATGACGTCAGCCGTGAGGCCGCCGTCGAGTTCATGCAGCAGCGCGGCCACGTGGACTGTCTCATTCCCCGGGGTGGTCCATCCCTGATCCGCTCCATCCTCGAGAACGCCACCGTGCCGTACGTGATCGACGGCGATGGCAACTGCCACGTCTACGTCGACGAAGCGGCGGACCTGGACATGGCGACCTCGATCCTGGTGAACGCCAAGATGCAGCGGCCATCGGTGTGCAACGCAGCGGAAAGCCTGGTCGTGCATGCCGCCGTCGCTGGACGGTTCCTCCCAATGGCGGCTATCGCTCTGGAGGGCGTGGAGCTGGTTGGTGACGAACGGGCCCGCGCCATCGTGCCCGGCATGGGTGTGGCGACCGTGGACGACTGGTCCACTGAGTACGGCGACCTGAAGCTCTCCGTGCGCGTCGTTGACGACCTGGACGAGGCCATTGCCCACATCAACGAGACGGGTTCCGGCCACAGCGAGGCCATCGTGACCGGCAATGAGGAGGCGGCCGCTCGTTTCACGTCCGAAGTGGACGCAGCAGCGGTCCTGGTCAACGCCTCGACGAGGTTCGTGGATGGCGAGGAGTTCGGCTTTGGCGCCGAGATCGGCATCAGCACGCAGAAGTTGCATGCCCGTGGCCCGATGGGCCTCGAGCAGCTCACGACCCAGAAGTACGTGGTCAGAGGTCACGGCCAGATCCGAGGCTGATCCGGCCACCGGATGCCGGAGGGCAGGAGGTCAATCGGTAGCCTCGCCACATGATTGAACAGCCCCCACGGTTCTCAGACCTCGAATCGGTCCGCAAATCCCTGGCCGACGTCAACTACCTCGCCGACGACGGGATTGCCGGCGTCGTGTACCTGGCTGATCGTCTCGGCAAGCCGATCCTGGTGGAGGGTCCGGCCGGTACCGGCAAGACCCAGTTGGCCAAGAGCGTGGCCGAGAGCATCGGCGCCAGGCTCATACGACTGCAGTGCTACGAAGGCCTAGACGAGTCCAAGGCCCTCTACGAATGGAACTACAAGAAGCAGTTGCTTCGCATCCAGACCGAGGGCGACGGTGCCAACTGGAGCGAGGTGGAGGACGACCTCTTCTCCGAGGAGTTCCTGCTGACCCGGCCGCTGCTGGAGGCCATCAGGGCGGAGGACCCCGTGGTCCTGCTGATCGACGAGGTGGACCGCGTCGAGGTGGAGACCGAGGCCCTGCTGTTGGAGATCCTCTCCGAATACCAGGTATCCATTCCCGAGTTGGGCACGGTCTACGCCCGCCAGATTCCGCTTGTGTTCCTGACGTCAAACGGCACGAGGGAACTCTCCGAGGCGTTGAAGCGCCGTTGCCTATTTCTCTACATCGACTACCCGGACCTGGAACGTGAGCGCCAGATCGTCTCCACGAAGGTTCCGGGTGTGGATGCGAACCTGGCTGATCAGATTGCGCGCATCGTGCGTTCGATCCGCCAAATGGACCTGAAGAAGAACCCGTCGGTGTCCGAGACCCTGGACTGGGCCCGGACCCTCGTCCTGCTGGGGATCGAACAGATTGATGCCCAGACCGCCATCGACACCGCCAACGTGCTCCTCAAGTACCGCACGGACATCGAGAAGGTGGTCAAGGAGTTCTCCGAGAATCCGGCAGAGCTGGCCGGCACCGCTACCGCCACCTGAGCCGGAAGTTCGGGGCTTAGAAGTGACCGTCACCGATCCGGCTGCTGCACCGTCGTCGGACCAGCCGCTGCTGGGTCTCCTGAGCGGCTTCATCCTGGAACTCCGCAACGCCGGGCTCCCGGTCAGCCTGACCGAGAACCTGGACGCCATGGAGGCGGTCACCCACATACCCATCGAGGACCGGGAGGCGTTCAAGTACGCCCTGGGTGCCACGCTGGTCAAGAACCACAGCCACTGGCGGGCCTTCGAGGTGGTGTTCGAGGTCTACTTCTCGCTTCGCGGCCCCGAGTACGAGATCGTGGATGGCGCCGGTTCGGGTGATCCCTCGGATGACGATGACGCCACGATGCCCGGTGAGGGCCAGGCCCAGGGTGGAGGCGGTGGCGGCGGCGGAATGTCGGCCCTCACACCCGAGCAGCTGGCTGAGATGCTCTTCAGGGCGCTCATGAACGGGGACGATGCGATGCTCCGGGCCCTGGCCCGACAGGCGGTGATGCGCTTCGCCGGGATGGAGCCGGGACGCCCTGTGGGCGGCACCTACTACCTCTACCGCACGCTCAGGAACCTTGAGTTGGACGAGATGCTGGACCGCCTCATGGAGGCCGCCCAGTCCGATGCCCCCGCCAAGCTCACCAATTTGGAGGAGCGCCTCGAGCGGGACGAGTTCAGTGACCGCCTGGATCGTCTGAAGCTCGAGATCGAGGCGGAGATCCGGCGACGTCTGGTGGCGGACCGGGGCGTCGAGGCGATGGCCAGGACGCTGCGCAAGCCGCTTCCCGAGGACGTCGACTTCATGCATGCCTCGCGTGAGGAGATGGCCAACCTGAAGAAGGCCATCTATCCGCTGACGCGCAAGTTGGCCGTTCGTCTGGCGCGCAAGAGGAGGCATGGCCGGAAGGGCGCTCTGGACTTCCGGAGCACGATGCGTCATTCCCTGAGCTACGGCGGAGTGCCGGCGGAGCTGAAGTTCAAGTTCCCCCGTCCGGCCAAGCCGGAGATCATGGTGGTGGCGGACATCTCAGGATCCGTGGCGGCCTTCGCCCGGTTCACGTTGCACCTCGTATACGCCCTCAGCGGCCAGTTCTCGAAGGTCAGGTCGTTCGTGTTCATCGACGGTCTGGACGAGGTGACCGGGTTCTTCGAGGGCGTGGAGGACATTGGCCACGCTGTGCACAGGGTCAACACCGAGGCAGATGTGGTCTGGGTGGACGGCCACTCTGACTACGGCCATGCCTTCGGTGTCTTCTGGGAGCGGTACGGCAAGGACGTTGGCCCCAAGACGACGGTTCTGATCCTGGGAGATGCCAGGAACAACTACCACGCTTCGCAGTCGTGGATCATCAAGGAACTCCAGCACAGGTCACGCAAGGTGTTCTGGCTGAACCCCGAGCCGAAGGCCTACTGGGACACCGGAGATTCGATCGTGGGGGAGTACGGAACCTGGTGCGACGGGGTGCACGAGGTGCGAAACCTCCGCCAGTTGGAGGGCTTCGTCGAGAACCTGATCTGAGCCGGCCCGGTTGCCGCATGGTGGCGCCGGTGGGGGTGGATCAGTTGTCTGCGTTGCGCAGGAGTTCGGCCAGGCGGAATGCCAGGTCGACGCTCTGGCTGCCGTTCAGCCGGGGGTCGCACATCGTCTCGTAGCGGCTGGCCAGGTCGGCGGTGACCAGGTCCGACCCTCCGCCGAGGCATTCGGTGACGTCGTCGCCGGTCATCTCAAGGTGGACGCCGCCGGGGTGGGTTCCGGTGAACCGGTGGGCGGCGAAGAATCCTGACACCTCGGCCAGCACGTCCTCGAAGTGCCTGGTCTTGCGACCGTCGTCGGCCGTGAAGGTGTTGCCGTGCATTGGATCGCAGACCCACACCACGGGGTGCCCGGCATCGCGGACCGCCGCAAGCAGGGGAGGGAGGAGGTCCACGACCTTGGTCGCACCCATCCGGGTGATGAGGGTGAGTCGACCGGGCTGGCGGTCCGGGTTGAGGGCCTCGCAGAGGGCCAGGATCTCGTCGGGGGTAGCTGTCGGTCCGATCTTGCAACCCAGCGGGTTTCGCACCCCACGGAGGAACTCCACGTGGGCGCCGTCGAGTTGGCGTGTCCGCTCGCCGATCCAGAGCATGTGGGCTGAGCAGTCGTACCAGTCGCCGGTAAGGGAGTCCTTACGGGTCAGGGCCTCCTCGTAGTCCAGCAGGAGCGCCTCATGGCTCGTGTAGAAGTCGACCTGGCGCAGATCGGTGAGGGTCTCACTGTTGACGCCGCAGGCGGCCATGAACTGCACCGCCCTGTCGATCTCGTCGGCAAGGGCTTCGTAGCGTTGGCCGGCCGGGCTGGAGGCAACGAACTCCCGGTTCCACTGGTGGACCCTGGAGAGGGAGGCGTAGCCACCCTTCGTGAAGGCCCGCAGGAGGTTCAGGGTGGCTGCGGCCCTGTTGTAGGCGGTGACGAGACGCCTGGGGTCGGCGATCCGTTCCCCCGGGGTGAACCCGACATCGTTGACGATGTGACCGCGGAACGTCGGCAGTTCCACTCCCTCGATGGTTTCGGTGTCCTTGGATCGCGGCTTGGCGAACTGCCCGGCGATTCGGCCGACCTTGACCACCGGAACACCGGTGAAATAGGTCAGGACCACTGCCATCTGGAGGATTACCCGCAACCGGTCCCGAATGGAGTCAGCGGAGGTGTCGAAGGACTCTGCACAGTCGCCGGCCTGCAGGAGGAATGCCTTTCCTTCTGAAACAGCGGCGAGGCTTTCGGTCAGCTCACGTGCTTCGCCTGCGAAGACCAGCGGGGGGAGTCCCCCGAGTTCCTTGAGTGCCTGCGCGTGGGCGTCGGCGTCCGGCCAGTGGGGCTGTTGGAGGGCGACGCGGTCCCGCCAGGATCCTGGATCCCAATCGGTGGAGGCGCGGGGAGTCGTGCTCGTGCTCACGCGTCCAGCCTACGGGCCACCCGTTACGGGGCAGCGCTGGATTTGGATGGTCCACCCCCTGGGGGGGGTGGGACGAATGCGCTCAGGCTGCGTCGATGACCTCGGTGGCGCGGTCCCTGACGGTGGTGACCGCACGCTTGACCAGACGGCGGGCCGCCTCGGCTGTCACACCCAGCTCCTCGCCTACCTCGCGGTAGCTGCGCTTACGACCATCGGTCAGGCCGAAGCGCTGCTCGACGGCGTAACGGGCACGGGAGTCGAGGACGTCAAGAAGGCGGGTGGCCATCTCGTTCTCGGCTATCGCCATGACCTCCAGTTCCGGGCCGGGAGCGGCGTCGGGGAGGAGGTCCACCAACTCGTTGCTGTCGTCGTCACCAATGGTGCGGTCCAGCGAGGTGGGGGTGGTCAGGCGGTGCAGACGTGCGTGCTCCTCGTCCAGCTCGTCGCCGTTACCGGAGACGGCCCTGAGGGCTGCACGGAGGCTGGCTGAACGGTCGCCGGGGAGGCGCACCAGGCTGGCCTTCTGGTCGAGTGCCCGGCCGATGGCCTGACGGATCCAGAACGTGGCGTAGGTCGAGAACTTGAAGCCCTTGCGCCAGTCGAACTTGTCTACGGCGTGCTCGAGACCGAGGTTGCCTTCCTGGATGAGGTCCAGGAGTTCCATCCCGGGCGGCAGTGGGTAACGACGGGCAACGCTCACGACCAGGCGAAGGTTCGCCCTGATGAAGCGGTCCTTGGCCCGGGCTGCTGCCCTGATGGCCCGCTCGATCTGGCGGTCGGTCTCGCCGGCCTCCTTCTTGGCACGGGCCTCGGCGCCGCGCTCGATGATCTGGGACAGCTCACGCTCCTCCTGGGCATTCAGGAGGGGGACCATTCCGATCTCGTTCAGGTACTGTCCTACGGAATCACTCATCTTTGTTCACATCTCATTCGTTCTGGCCCACGACGCGCGCCGCGACCGGGAAGGGATTTCAGGGGAGTAGACGTAGCGTCTGAAATGCTTATCTGGTTCTTTCAGGTGGCTTCGTCTGAGGAATAGTCAAGCACAAATGGCCCGCGGAGTGAAGCCTGGCGTCTATGACGTCTGTCATACATTGGTTGCATACTCCGATTTCTGGCCATCCGTGCAGGTCAACTGGTGTGTAGGCCCAGTCTGTGACAGTCGTCTGCTGCGGTGCCGCAGGCGGCAGTAGCGGCATCTGGTCAGTATCATCGACCCGTGCCAGGCTCCGAGCCCACCGTCGCTCCGCGCCGGATCGGCCTCCTCGGAGGGACGTTCGACCCACCGCATCTGGGACACACCGCCGCAGCCATGGAGGCCCGTCGGGCTCTGGACCTTGATCTGCTGGTCCTTGTGGTCGCCAACGACCCCTGGCAGAAAACTGCTGAGGCGAGTATCGGGAATGCCGACGCGGTTTCGTCGCCCGAGGTGCGTCTGGCCATGACCCGTGCAGCCGTGCTCGGCATGGATGGCGTCCAGGTTGACGATCTGGAGATCCGTCGCGGTGGCCCCTCGTACACGGCCGACACCCTCGCCCATTACGCCGACGCCTATCCGGGTGCCGAGTTGTTCGTCCTTCTGGGTAGTGACATCGCACCGGGACTGGACAGGTGGGTGCGCCCCGAAGAGGTCCGTCGCCGTGCGACGATCGTGGTCATGCAACGACCCGGGTTCGAGGAGGGCCGCCCGCCGACCGGTTGGGAGCACCAGGTCCTGCATGGATCGTTCCCGGACCTGGCAAGCAACGACCTGAGGGAGCGCTTCGGCGCAGCGGGCGAACTCGACGGTTCGGTTCCGGCCGGCGTGGCGGAGATCATCCGTGCGCACGGCCTCTACGGGATCGGAACGTGAACGAGTTGGAATCGGACTCCCGCCGGGAGCCTGGAGGGAAGGATGCGTCGTCCGTCCAGCGCCGGCGGCCAGCGCCGGCCCTGCCCGCCGCATGGCGATGGGGCTTCCCAGCGGTGCTCGTCCTTGTGGTCCTGTGGGCGGGGTGGCTGCTGGTTGGTGGCCTGCAGATGATCCTGGACAGCGAGCAGGGCACGATCCGTGAGGCGGTCACCGATCCGTCGGCCCCTGGCTTCGAGGCATTCGTGGAGCAGACCTGGTCGGTTCTGGTGGCAACCGAGGATGATGCCGGCGACCTCGTCCAGGTGGTCGTCCTTGCCGTGGCCGACCGCTCCAGCGGAGGTGGCACTGTGCTCCTGGTGCCACCGGAGGTCGTCGTGACCGGCTGTGTCAGTGAGCCGTGCACATTGTCAGAACGTCACCGCGAGGGCGGCGTGGAGCTGGTCAGGGCGTCTGTCACGGGCCTTCTGGATGTCGGCGTCACCGGTACCTTCCTCCTGACGCCGGGCCGTTGGGAGAATCTCGCCGGTGCCTCGCCGGCGGTCATGGTGGATCTGCCGGCAGACCTTGTGGCGACGGCGGCTGACGGCACGACGGTCGTACGTTTTCCCGCCGGGAGCCTCCAGGTTGCTCCGGCGGAGGTGGCCGAGTTCCTGGGCTTCATCGACGACGGTGGAGGCATGGAACGCCTGGCCAGACAGCGTGACTGGTGGAGTGCCTGGTTGGGACTCGTCGGGACCGGCGACCCCGTCGGGAACCTCCCTGCCCTGGATCTTGAGATCGTGGACCTTCTCGTAACCGTGGCTGGTGGGCCGGTCAGCGTTCTCACAGGGCCATGGGTGGTCGAGGGATCTTCGATGAGGGTCGAAGCCGGGGCCCTGGATGACCTGGTTGTCTCGATGTTCCCGTTCCCCGTTCCACTGGTCCCCGGTCAGCGGCCGACGGTCCGACTCCTGAACGGCACCGGGAACCCGCTGCTGGACGCGCCAGCGCGTGAGGCGGTCCTTCGCACCGGCGTGGAGCTGGCAGTTGTCGGCAACTTCCGCAACGACGGCGCGATCCAGACCCGCGTGATCCACCGGGACCCGGCCCTTGCCGAGGAGGCCAACGCCCTTGCAGCGGCCCTCGGAGCCCGTGTCCTGTTCGACGAGATGGCCAGCCCTGTGACCGACCTGACGGTCGTCATCGGAGCCGACTTCCGCCTCGGCGGATAGCCTCAGCAACCCAATGTCACGATCCTCCCCAACCAGAGCCACACCGGCTGCCGACGTGTCCGATGTGAGCCTGGCCGACTGGGCCCGTCACGCCGCCCGCGCTGCAGACGACAAGTTGGCGCGCGACACGATCATCATCGACGTCGGTGACGTGATCTCCGTGACGGACTTCTTCGTCATCTCCAGTGCCCCGACCTCACGGCAGGTGCGGGCGATCGCCGACGAGATCGAGGAGCAGTTGACGATCCTGGATGGCCCCAAACCGCTCAGGGTGGAGGGCCGAACCGACTACCGGTGGGTCCTCATGGACTTCGGCGGCTTCGTCGTCCACATCCTGGATGACGAGTACCGGGCCTTCTACGACCTCGAACGGCTCTGGTCCGACTGTCCCCGCATCGAATGGCAGGAAGCCTGAGTTCAGGCCTGCAGCCTTCGACGGACCGTCACCGTCACCGATCCGTCTTCGTCGACATCGGTTTGGGCGTGGACCCCCCAGTGGTTGGAGATCATCTCGGGGGTGAGGACCTCCGCCGGTGACCCATGGGCTATCAGGCGCCCATGGTCCAGCACTGCCATCCGGTCGGCGAACTGTCCAGCCACGGCCAGGTCG
>Ga0209554_1002272_pt1 | contig 13455 bp, 14 predicted proteins | sample MarorgKNORR_S2LV_5_FD_188221 | JGI IMG/M metagenome (GOLD analysis project Ga0209554, IMG submission 188221) | Marine microbial communities from the Southern Atlantic Ocean, analyzing organic carbon cycling - Bottom_A/KNORR_S2/LV (SPAdes) (version 2) | ecosystem: Environmental > Aquatic > Marine...
TTACTTTTATTATTGTTTCCATTTTAGAAAAATTTTTTTTTGTAACTGCATTTTCTAACTTTTTATCTAATTCCTTTTTATTTTTAATAGTTTCGTTTATTAGTTTAGAAAAAAATCTTTTATCTGGTATATTTTTTGTTTCCTTATCTTTTAACAAATTTTTTTTTACGATAGATGTGTCAATATTTTTATTCAAAGATAACTGATATAAAGCTTGGGTCGCTAAAATTCTTGACCAAGATCTTGAGCCTTTAGCTTTTTTTTTCATTTGTATTTTAAAAATTTATTTAAAACATCTATCGCTTGCTTTGTACATTTGCTATATTTTTTTAGTGCTTCATTCTTATTATTTGCATTAAATATTCCATTCGCAATTGGTATAATATTTTCTATGCTAATTCTTTGTAAATTTGTAAAAATAGATGTGGAAATAGCTACATGATTAACGGTTTTTCCTTTAATTATACACCCCAATGCTAAATAACCTGAATACATGCATTGATTTTTAAGATTTAATTGGCTTAATTTTGCTATTTGTACAATATTATCTCTTATTTCTTTCTTTTCTTTTCCTTTAAACGAACCAATTTTGTATTCATTATTGATTGTATCTTCTTTGATACTCCTAGCTATCTCATATGGTATTTCGAAAGAACCTGGAACTCCTATAGTATCAGTATCAATACCAGAATCTTTCAAGTTTTTTTTTGCTAATATTACCATAGCCTCTATTACTTCATGATAATAATAATTTGAATGTACTATTTTTACTTTTGGACTCATTTTATTGGAATTCTGTTCGTAACTTTTAATCCATATCCTTCTAGTCCGACTATTGTTTTTTTACTGTTTGATATTAAAATCATATTTTTTATTCCCAAATCAATTAAAATCTGTGCTCCGACTCCATAATTTCTTAATTGTGAATTAACTTTATCTTCAGAAGAAGATTTAATTCTTTGCGATAGAGTCCATGACCTTGGCTCTCTAATAATTACTACAACACCATTCTTTTTTTTAGATATCATTTGCATAGACTTTTTTATTTGATTATCAATAAATGACGAAGTTCCTAAAATATCAGTTAAAAAATTTAACGCGTGCACTCTAACTAAAATTGGTTTTTTTGGATTAATTTTTCCTTTAACTAATGCTATATGTTCTGCAGGAACTATTTTATTTCTATAAACTATTAATTTAAATTCACCTCCATATTTACTTTTAATCTTTGTTTTTAATGTTCTTTCAATAATCTTTTCTTTTTTCCTTCTATAGGAAATTAGATCAGAAATAGTTGCCATTCTTAATTTATGTTCTTTTGAAAATTTAAATAAATCGTCTCTTCTTGCCATAGTTCCATCGTCGTTCATAATTTCACATATAACTCCAGATGGATTTAAATTTGCTAGGTTTGCTATATCTACTGCAGCTTCAGTGTGTCCAGTTCTAACCAAAACACCGCCATCTTCTGCTCTTAAAGGAAAAATATGTCCTGGTGTTGAAATATCTTTTGAACTTTTTTTGTTACTTATAGCAACTTGAATTGTTTTTGCTCGATCTTTTGTAGAAATTCCAGTTGATATTCCTTTTTTTGCTTCAATTGATATTGTAAAAGCAGTTTTCCTTCTTGGAGTGTTATGTTGTGGCATTAATGGTAAATTTAATTCCTCAATTCTTTTGCCAGAAAGAGCAAGACATATTAACCCTCTTCCATGTTTTGCCATGAAATTAATTTTTTCAGCATTAATTTTCTGAGCTGGTATAACAAGATCACCTTCATTTTCTCTATTTTTATCATCAACTAAAATAAACATTTTACCTTTTTTAGCATCTTTAACGATTTCTTCTATTTTTGAAAAAAAACTCATTATTTTGTCATCTTTAAATAATTAAAAGTGTATCTTGCTATCATATCAACTTCTATATTTAATAATTCTCCAATTTTAATTTTATCAAAATTTGTGCCTTTTAATGTATGTGGAATTATATTTACATCAAAAATATTTTTTGACACATTATTAATTGTTAAAGAAACTCCATTAATTGCTACAGAACCTTTAGGCGCGATATAATTTCTTAAATTTAAAGGCATATTAAAAATTAGTATTTTACTCGAACCTACATTTTTTTTTTTTATTAGTTTTAATTTTCCATCAATATGTCCAAAAACTAAGTGACCTGATAACTCATCACCAACTTTTAAAGATGTTTCAAGATTTAATAAAGAACCTATTTTTGTAATATTAAGATTTGATTTCGATAATGTCTCCCTAGATGCTGATATTGCGAACCAATTTTTTTTATTTTTTTTTCCTTTTTTAATAATAGTCAAACAAATCCCATTGCAACTAATTGATGACCCAATTTTTAAGTTTTGATAATTAATTTTTGTAGAAATATAAAAAATTTTATCACCATCTTTTTTTATTTCTAAAACTTCACCAATATCTTTTATAACTCCTGTAAACATTATTTTTCATATATTTTAAGAATATCACTATTAATATTTTTAGATGATAAATGTTTAAAATTTAAATTTTCAATTTTTTTTATTTTAAGATTCTCCATTAAAGAAATTTCATTAGATTTGATAATATTGTTAGATTGAAAATAATAAATTTTGTTAATTAAATTATTTTTAAGAAAAGCAGAATTTAAAATTGGGCCTGATTCCAATAAAACGTTATTAAAACCCATTCTTGCAATCTCAAAAATTGCTTTTTTTAAATTAATTCTTTTATTTTTTTGGTCCAAAATCTTTATTAACAATCCATAATCATTTAATTTTTTAATTTTTTTTTTATTAGTTGAATTTGTAAATATATAAGTTTTTATATTTTTAGCTGTTTTAACAATCTTTAAATTTTCTTTTATTTTTAAGTTACTATCTAAAATAAATCTTACTGGAGATAATTTTTCCATACCATAATGTCTGCAACTTAACAAAGGATTGTCTTCTAAAACTGTGTTAATACCAGTTATTATTGCGTCATATTTTGCTCTTAAAAAATTACCATAATCTCTAGAATCTTCCGAAGTAATCCACTTTTTATTTTGATTTATCATTTTGCCATTTTTACTAATAGCAATTTTTGAGGCAATAAAAGGTCTGTTTTTTTTTAATTTGTAAAAAAAACCAAAATGTGTTTTTTTAATTTCATTTTTTAATATACCAATTGTAACTTTAATCCTTCCTTTTTTTAATTTTCTTATACCTTCTCCATTTATTTTGGGATTTGGATCTTTTAATCCTATAACTACTCTATTTATTTCTGATTTTATAATTTGATCTACACAAGGTGGTGTTTTTCCATAATGCGAACAAGGTTCTAAAGTTGTATATAAAGTTGCTCCAAATAAACTATTTTTTTTTAAGGCAACTACTTCAGCATGTGGTTTTCCACCTGGTTGTGTCCAACCTCTACTAATAATCTGATCGTTTTTAACTACTACAGCTCCAACAGAAGGATTAGGCCATGTGTTTCCAATACCTCTTAAAGAAATGTTAAGAGCATTCTTCATAAAATATCGATCTCTAGCTGGACTTGATCGTTCCATATTGTAAATTTTTAAATTAATTTGGAATAAATAGGAAATTTTTTACATAAATCCAAGACTTCACTATGAACTTTTTTTTCTGCTTTTGAATTATCATGCAAATTCTTTTGAAGGCCATCTAAAACATCGCCAATTAGATTCCCGATTAATTCAAATTCTTTTTCTTTAAAACCTCTAGTTGTACCAACAGGAGAACCTAATCTAATACCAGATGTAATCCATGGTTTCTCAGGATCAAAAGGTACGCCGTTTTTATTACAAGTTAGTCCAGCTCTTTCCATACTAACTTCAGCATCTTTTCCTGTTAACTTTTTTGGTCTTAAATCAACTAAAACTAAATGTGTATCTGTTCCTCCAGATACAATATCTGCTCCTCTTTTAATTAAAGTTGATGCTAATATTTTTGCATTCTTTACTACATCGCTAATGTACTCTTTAAATTCTGGTTGAAGAGCTTCTCCATAAGCAACAGCTTTTGCGGCAATAACGTGCATTAATGGTCCACCTTGCATACCAGGAAAAACTGCGGAATTAAATTTTTTACCTAATTCTTCATCATTGGATAATATCATTCCTCCTCTAGGACCACGTAAAGTTTTATGTGTTGTTGTTGTTACAACGTGCGCGTGTGGAATTGGACTTGGATATAAGTCTCCTGCTACACAGCCTGCAAAGTGTGCCATATCAACTAATAAAAATGCTTCTACTTTATCAGCAATTTCCCTTATCTTTTTAAAATCTATTATTCTTGGATACGCTGACCCCCCTGCTATAATAAGTTTTGCTTTATTTTCTGTGGCAAGTTTTTCAATTTGATCATAGTCTATCAACGAATCTTCTTTTCTTACTCCATATTGAACAGCATTAAACCATTTACCTGAAACATTAGGGGGTGCCCCGTGTGTTAAATGCCCACCAGCATCTAAAGACATGCCAATAACGGTATCATGAGGTTGAATTAATGCCAGCATAACAGCTTGATTTGCTTGCGATCCTGAATTTGGTTGAACATTTGCATATTTACAATTAAAAATTTTTTTCGCTCTATCAATAGCTAAATTCTCAACTACATCGTAATACTCGCAACCTCCGTAATATCTTTTACCAGGATATCCTTCAGCGTACTTATTAGTCATTAGTGATCCTTGTGCTTGAATGACCGCAAGTGATGCCATATTTTCTGATGCAATTAATTCTATTTGATTGCTTTGTCTGGTATATTCGTTTTGTAATGCTTTTGTTATTTCAGGATCAATTAATTCAAGATTATCTTGAAAAAATTTTTTTTGATTTTTAATATCTGTTTGAATACTCATTTTATAAAAATATAAAAAATTAATCTATTTTTTCCACACGTTTTTGATGTCTTCCTCCATCAAACGAAGTGCCTATAAATATTTTAAAACAATTTTTAGCCTGGTCTACATCTATTTGTCTGCCTGGCAAAGCTAAAATATTTGCATTATTGTGTTGTCTTGCAAGTTTGGCATCATCTTTATTTCTACATAACGCTGCTCTAATGCCCTTAAATCTGTTAGCTGTAATAGACATGCCAATTCCTGAACCACAAATTAAAATTCCGATTTCACTCTTTTTTTTTAAAATATTTTTAACTGCTAACTTAGCAAAGTCTGGATAATCTACAGATTCACTAGAATTAGTTCCGCAATCTAAAACTTTAAAACCCATATTTATGATTTCTTTTTTCAGAGCATTTTTTAAATCATATCCGGCATGGTCGCATGCAATTGTGATAGTTTTATTCATAACTAAATTTATCTCTTTAATTATTATTTAAAAAACTTTTTTTATATTTATATAAATCACTTTTAAGTCCTGAAGCCAAGAAATACATTCCGATCACATTAGGAAAAGCCATTGCAAAGATCATTGCATCGGAAAAATGAATTACGCTATCTAATTCAGATGCAGCACCAATTACAATAAAAATACAAAAAATTATTTTATAAAAATTTTCAGCATAAATATTATTACCTACTAAATAAGTCCATGCTTTCATGCCATAATATGACCAAGTAATTATAGTTGAGAAGGCAAACAATACTACTGCTAGAGATAATATGTAAGGAAACCAACTTATGTCTTTTTTAAATGCTTGTGAAGTTAACTCAACACCTGTAATACCAGAAGAAGGATCATAAACTCCAGAAATAATAATAACTAAAGCTGTCATTGTGCATATTATTATTGTGTCAAAGAATGGTTCAAAAAGAGAAACAAATCCAACTGACATATGATCATTACTTTTAACAGCAGAATAAGCTATTGGGGCAGAACCAATTCCAGCTTCATTAGAAAAAGTAGCTCTTTGAAAACCAACGATAAGCACTCCTAAAATTCCACCCATTCCTGCTTCTGGAGTAAAAGCTGTTATAAATATGCTAGTTAAAGCACTAGGCAGCATTTCATAATTTATGAAAATTATAACTAGTGCCGCTAAAGAATAAATCCCTCCCATAAATGGAACAACTTTTTCTGTGACTTTTGCGATACCTTTTATGCCACCAATAATCACAATACCTACGATAAACGCTAGAAAAAAACCAAATAACCAACCATAACCATTCAAAATACTTGCTTCTCCACCAGTCGCGATAAGTAGTTGTTTAAAGGACTGATTGGCTTGAAACATATTGCCACCACCGAAAGAACCAAACACTGCAGCCACAGCAAAAAAAACAGCCAAAATTTTTCCTAATCCTGCGTATCCAATTTCACTAAGACCACGACTTAAGTAATACATAGGGCCACCTGAAACTGTGCCATTACTATTAAAAATTCTATATTTTAATCCTAAAGAACATTCAACAAATTTAGCAGCCATAGCTAAAAAACCAGCAAAGATCATCCAAAGTGTTGCTCCTGGTCCACCTAAAGATATTGCAACTGCTACCCCTGCAATGTTTCCTAGACCGACTGTTCCTGAAAGTGCAGCGGTCAGTGCTTGGAAATGTGTTACTTCGCCTTTTGATTTACTAAATCTATTTTTAAATTTTCCAGAAATAAGATCTATCGAATGTTTAAATCCCCAAATATTTACAAATTTTAAATAAAAACTAAAAAATAATGCTGCAAAAAAAAGCCATACAACTATTAACTTTATTTGAGCTTCACCGTATTGAACGCTATAAAAAATTATATTAGAAATAAACTCTGATACTGGTTCAAATTTCTCATTAATTATACTATCTAAATTGTCTAAACGATATTTAAGAGCTTCTGCTAATCGATAAGTACCAAGCATTTAAATCTTTTTTAATCCTTCATAAATTATTTTATATGCATATTTTAGTTCATTTTTTAAAATACAATAAGGGGGCATAATATAAAGAACATTTCCTAATGGTCTTAGTAATAATCCTTTGTCTAAAAAAAATTTTTTTATTTTTTCTGGGATCATTGCTTTATATCCATTTCCAAATCCCTTAATATTAAAAGCAAGAATAGTCCCACAAATTCTAATCTTTTCTATTGAGTTTAATTTTAATAATTTTTTTAAAAAAATATGATGCTGTTTTTCAATAGTTTTTATTTTTTTAAAAGTTTTCTTTGATTTGAATAAATTTAGTGAAGCAATAGAAGCTGCACAACCAAGAGGATTAGCTGTAAAAGAATGACCATGCGCAAGTGCTTTATCAAAATTATCTCCCAGAAAATTATTATAAATTTTATTTGTTGTGACTGTAAGTGATAGTGGAAGGAACCCACCGGTCAACCCTTTCGAAAGACAAATTATATCGGGTTGTGTTTTACTTTTTTTACATGCAAAAATCTCTCCTGTTCTGCCAAAACCTGTCATTACCTCATCATAAATTAGAAGGTTGTTGTATTTCTTTACTATCTTAGATAATTTTTGCAAAAAAATATTTCTACAAATGTTCATGCCCCCTGAACCTTGAACCAAAGGTTCTATTATTAAACCTGCTATTTCATTATTTCTTTTAAATTCATTTTCTATTTTATTTAATATTATGTTTTCTTTTTTTTTTATATTTTGATCTCCTTTCCAGGTAGATGGATAATCAAACAATTTTATTTTAAAAAATAGTTCCTTGAAAACTGAAAATAGATCAGAACCACCTGCTAAACTCATGGCGCCAACTGTGTCACCATGATATGCATTCTTAAAAGCTATAAAAGTTTTTTTTTTTTTATTTTTATTAAACCAGTATTGATAAGCAATTTTTAATGCAACCTCAACTGCAGTTGATCCATTATCTGAGAAAAAAACTTTTTTAAGTTTTACTGGAAGAATATTTGTAATTCTTTTAGCTAATTCAATTGCAGGATCATGGGTAAAACCACTAAATATAACTTGTTCCAATTTTTTTGACTGTTTGTATATTGCTTTAGCAATATAAGGATGTGAATGCCCGTGTGTATTAACCCACCAAGAAGATATTAAATCAAGATAAGATTTACCTTTATCATCTTTCAATTTTGTCATTTTTCCAGAAACTATCTTGATTGGTGTTGTAGAAATTTTATGTTGTGTATATGGATGCCAAATATATTTCTTATCTTGTTTTATTGATTTTGAATTACTCATATTTTAAATACATTAATAAATTCTTTTTTAGATAAAGTTTCAATTCTTTTTTTTGTAATTGGATTAACTGAAGATATTTGTATTAAAACTTTTATTTTTCCAAAAGTCTCAATTGATTTTGCGTTATCATTACCTTCTTTTTTATTTTTTACATTATTTAAAACAACACCAAAAACTTTTATTTTATTTTTCTTTAATATTTCTAAAGTCATTAAAGTGTGATTAATTGTTCCTAAAATAGATTTTGAAACAATAATCACAGGAAGTCTAAATTTTTTAATCAAATCAATTATTAAGTTTTTTTTATTTAAAGGTACAAGGACTCCTCCAGCCCCTTCAATTATTAATGGCTTAATAGTATTTGGTTTTTTAATTTTTTTGATACTGATTGAGATTTTTTCATACCTTGAGGCTAAATGGGGAGATAAAGGTTTTTTAAATGTATAAATTGGTTTATGAAACCTATTGTTCTCAATGCCTAGTTTCTTTTTAATATATAAAGTATCATTTTCAGTAAATTTTCCGGTTTGTATTGGTTTCCAATAATCAAAATTATATTTTTTCATTAATATAGAGGCAAAAAATGTCTTTCCAACTCCTGTATCAGTTCCAGTTATAAAAAAACCTTTTTTACTCATAATTTTACATTTCATTTTTAAACATTTTTAAAAATTTAAATAATTTTTTTATATTATTTTGACTATGAGAACTCGTAATAGATATTCTTAATCTAGAACTGTTGGGAGGAACAGATGGAGGCCTTATTGGAACAACATAAAAACCTTTTTTTTCTAATTTTTTAGAAATTATTAGTGCTTTTTTTGAATTACCAATAATTATTGGAATTATATTAGTTTGAGAGTTGCCAATGTTAAACCCCTCTTTGTTTAACATGGTTCTTAAAAAATACGAATTTTTAATCAATTTTTTTCTTTCATTTTTTAACTTTGGTATAATTTTAATCCCTGAGTAAATTGAAGCTAATAAACTAAATGGAAGTGAAGTAGAATATATAAAACCTGGACATTTATTTATTAAAAATGATTTTAAATTTTTACTACAACTAACGTACGCTCCAAAACTTCCAAATGCCTTGCTGAAGGTCCCTGTGACACAGTCTATATCATTGTTAAATTCTAATGACATACCAAAACCGTTTTTACCATAAATACCTGTTGCATGTGCTTCATCTAAAAACAAAAATGAATTATATTTTTTTTTTAAATTAACAAGGCTTTGAATATCTGCAAAATCACCGTCCATACTAAAAATAGACTCTGATAAAATAAATTTAGGATTCTGTTTAAACTTATTCTTTTTTAATAGATATTCTAAATGGTTCATATCATTATGATGAAAACGAAGAAAATTAACTCTTTTATCTTTGCATCCTTCATATATGCATTGATGGTTTAATTTATCTGAAAATACTATTGGATTTTTTTTGAAGATATTTGAGCTCAAGATCGAAGATAAAATAGAATAATTGGCTAAATAACCCGTACTAAAAATTATAGTTGTTTCAGATTTTTTCTTCTTTGCTAATTCACGCTCTATTTTTTCATGAAAATCAAAATTGCCTGATACTAATCTTGAAGAGCCACTTCCTATTCCGTATTTCTTGATTATTTTTATTGTATCATTCTTAATTGTATTATTTTGGGATAAACCTAAGTAGTCATTTGAAGAAAAATTTAATAAAGTCTTTCTTTTATATTTTATCTTAACGGTATCAATTTTTGTCAGCAATCTTAAATTTCTATCAAGACTTTTTTTTTTCAATTCTAATATAGAATTAAAAAAAAGTTGATCAAAATTAATCTTTTTCATTTAATTTCTACGATTTTTTACAATATATATTCTATTAAACTGTGTAATTTTTTTTATACTTTATTTTAACTATAAAAAAAATTTTTTAGGGATCAAATTTGGGAATATGAATAAAAGATTTACTATTGGTAAATTTCCTCGAACCAGATTAAGAAGAAATAGACAATCACCTTGGTGCAGAAATTTAATTTCTGAAACAGAATTAAGTATAAATGATCTAATTTTACCTTTATTTATTACAGAAGGTAAAAAGATTGTTGAAAATATAAGATCTCTACCCTCCGTTAAAAGATACAGTATAGATACAGTGGTAAAAAAGATTGAGGAAGTAAAAAATCTAAACATTCCTGCTGTAGCACTTTTTCCTTATGTAGAAAAAAAATTAAAAACATTTGATGGCAAAGAAGCACTTAATAAAAATAATTTAATTTGCAGAACAATTAGAGAAGTTAAAAAAAATTTTCCTGAAATTGGTTTGATTTGTGATGTGGCACTTGATCCATACACTACTCATGGACATGATGGAATTTTAAAAAAGAATTATATTGCAAATGATGAAACAATAGAAGTTTTATCACAACAAGCGCTTATACAAGCAGAAGCAGGTGCTGATATTATAGCTCCGTCAGATATGATGGATGGAAGAATTGGAGTTATAAGAGACAGGTTGGATAATGAAGGTTTTGATAAAACAATAATTTTATCTTATGCAGCAAAATTTGCTTCAAATTTCTACGGCCCTTTTAGAGATGCTGTTGGGTCATCAAAAGCACTTTGTAAAACTGACAAAAAAACTTACCAAATGGATTATAAAAACTCTGATGAAGCAATTAGAGAAGTTGCAATGGATATAAATGAAGGTGCAGATATGGTAATGATTAAACCTGCGTTACCTTATTTAGATGTAATTAGTAAAATTAAACAAAAATTTAATATTCCTATCTTTGCATACCAAGTAAGTGGTGAATTCTCAATGTTAAAATTTGGTGAAAAAGAAAAGATAATAGATTATGAGAAATGTTTGCATGAAAGCTTAATTGCTATAAAAAGATCAGGTGCATCTGCAATATTTTGTTATGGAGCAATTGATATTGCTAAAAATTTAAAAAATGAATAAACCAACAAAAATATATAATAATCTTAATTTTCATAGTGCGTTACCGCGACCATGTCCTTACATTCCAGGAAAAAAAGAATATTTACTATTTACAGATTTAACGAAATTTGTAAGTAAAAAGACATTGGAAAAATTAATTTCTTTAGGATTCAGGAGAAGCGAAAACATTTTTTACAAACCTAATTGTAAAAATTGCAAAGCATGTATTTCGACACGTATCATTATTAATGATTTTTTATTTTCAAAAAATTTCAAACGAATTTTACGAAAAAATCAGGATTTAAAATTTAAAATATTAAAACCAAAAACAAATCAAAACTATTATAAAGTATTTAAAAATTATTTAAAATTACGGCATCCAAAAGGCGACATGATTAATATGACTTATTTAGATTTTAGAACAATGTTAGAAATATCTCCTGTTGAAACAAAGATTCTTCATATATATAAAAACAATAAATTTTTTGGAGCAATGCTTTATGATGTATATGAAAATTCATATTCTGCAAATTATTCGTTTTATAATCCAAAATATAAAAATAGAAGCTTAGGGACTTTTTTAATTTTAAAACTTATAGAACAAGCAAAAAAAGAAAAGCTAAAGCATTTGTACTTAGGATATTATATAAAAGAATGTAAAAAAATGTCTTATAAAATAAATTTCAAGCCAATAGAAATCCTTAAAAATAAAAAGTGGGAAACTTTTTGAAAAAGAAAAACAATAGAAGAAAATTTTTAAAAAAAACTGTACTTCTATCTACTGCAGCCGCATTATCTACATTTATTCCGCAAACACTATCCGCTAAAAAAATTTATAATTGGAAAATGGTTACAACTTGGCCAAAAAACTTTCCTGCTCTTGGAACTGGAGCTGAAATTTTTGCAAATATGATTAATGAAGCATCTGGAGGAAGAATAAATATAACAGTCTTCGGAGCGGGTGAAATAGTGCCTGCCTTTGAAGCAATGGATGCTGTTTCTAGTGGAGCTATCGAAATGGGACATGGGGGTCCTTATTATTGGAAAGGTAAAGTTGCAGCTGCCCAATACTTATCAGCTATTCCATTTGGACTCACACAAGAAGAACAAAACTCGTGGTTTGAAAAAGGCGGAGGACAAAAATTAGCAGATGAAATATATAAAAAGATGGGTTGTAAATTTTTTGTTTGTGGAAATACTGGGCCACAAATGGGTGGATGGTTTAATAAAGAAATAAAAACAATAGATGATTTTAAAGGTTTAAAAATGAGAATTCCTGGATTGGGAGGTGAGGTTATTAAAGCTGCGGGTGGCACAGTTGTCAATTTACATGGAGGTGAATTACTAACTTCAATTCAATCAGGTGCCATAGATGCTTTAGAATGGGTTGGGCCTTATAATGATTTAGCTTTTGGAATTTATAAAGCTGCTAAATATTATTATTATCCTGGCTGGCATGAGCCTGGTGGAGTTTTAGATTGTTTTATAAATTTAAAGAAGTGGAATTCTTTACCAAAAGATTTAAAAAAAATTATCGAAATATCTTCAAAAGCAACAACGCAAAAAATCACGAATGAAATGATAGCTGGTAATAATTTAGCGCTACAAACACTTGTAAAAAAACATAATGTAAATTTAAAACCTTTTCCTGATGAGGTTTTAAAAAAACTTGCAAAGTTATCTGAAAAAGTAATGTCTAAATTAACATCGTCTGATAATTTAAGTAAAAAAGTTTATCAAAGTATTATTAATTTCAGAAATATTTCAATAAAAAGATCTGAAATTTCAGAAAAGAAGTTTTTAGATTCAAGAGCAAAATATGTAAATTATGAATAATAGAAAATTCTTAAATAAAGTAGAAAGTCTTTTATTGAGTTACTGGAATGGAGAGCGGAAGCTCTGGAAAGCCTTTTGGATTATGGGCTTTGTTTTTCAAATTTTATTTTTTTATTTTTTATTATTTCTATCATACATTGGCTTCCTTTTTGGACTAACTTGGTCAATAAAAGTTATTATTTTTTTAATATCAAATATATATACAATTTGGATTTTAGTTTCTATTTGGAATTGTGCGTATAATGTTAAAAACAAAATTTGGGGAGATCTCTCGAGAGTAATAGTAGTATTGAATGTTATATTACTTTTTTTAATTTATACAGGCATAATATCCTTTGATCATCAAAATATCGTTCAAAAAAATCCTTAATATAGTTTTTCCGGTAACCATAAAGCTAATTGTGGAAATTTAGCTATTAATAAAAGTACAATTATTTGAATTATTACAAAAGGTAAAACTCCCTTATATATATCATAAGTTTTTATAGAAACTGGAGCAATGCCTCTGAAATAAAATAAAGCAAAACCAAAAGGTGGGGTTAAAAAACTTGTTTGAAGATTAACT
>Ga0209554_1002273_pt1 | contig 13452 bp, 11 predicted proteins | sample MarorgKNORR_S2LV_5_FD_188221 | JGI IMG/M metagenome (GOLD analysis project Ga0209554, IMG submission 188221) | Marine microbial communities from the Southern Atlantic Ocean, analyzing organic carbon cycling - Bottom_A/KNORR_S2/LV (SPAdes) (version 2) | ecosystem: Environmental > Aquatic > Marine...
GCCGCGATAACGGCATTTCGCACCCCGTCGTCGCGGGCATGGACTATTCGGGCCGGCTGACAAAAGCGCGCCCAGATCATCGGCTGGATACAGTGTTTTGAGGCGCCATAGGCGAATTGGGCGAGGCTGATCACCGCATATTTGGCGCGCAGGGTCCGGCCCCGCCAGGGAACCTCCATGACATACACATTGGGCGGCAACAGGCTATTGGCGGCGGCGGCAAACCAGCCGTCGTGGATGTCGCCGTAGCGCTCCACCAGCAGATAGAAATCGAGCAGCCCATCCTGGGGTGGACTTTCTGCGCCGTCACGCAGGCAGGCGCCGTAGAACAGCATGGCGCGGGTCGCATCGCCATGGCGCTCAACGATCGCCTCTGCCACGGCGTTGACCGCCTCATGGACCGGCCGGGCAGTCTCCTCGGCGATGATACTGCGCAAAGCCTCCATGCGATCAGCAGCGCAGAAAGCTCAAGCGGCGGTCGCCGCTGATGGTGACCGGAACCGCCGGGTCCGGGGTGAAAATCTGGCCGTCGAAAACGATCGGGCAGGCGCTCAGCAGGGTGAACTCTCCGAGGCGCCGGCTGGCGTAGCCGCTGGCCGCCATCCAGGGGCGCGGCCGCCCGCGCGCCAGGGGCAGCAGGGCGCTGGCCAGACGGGGCGGGGGATAGCGCACCGTGGTCAAGCGCAAGGGTCCATCGCCATCGCCGTCATTCCAGAACGGCGACAGACCCATAATCAGACGGTCCAGGGTGGTTGCCAGGATCAGGAAATAGTCTTGCTCACGGGCCGCCTCCGAGTCGCCGCCAGGGGTTAATGTCCCAGGGGTTAATGTCATAGGGTGGCCTTGAAGAATCCCGCCGGGCCGCCCGACCAGGGCGCGCAGGACCGCCAGGCCGAGAGACAGACCTACCACGACGGAGCCCGCCGCGCCGACCGGGTAGAAACTATCGCGCCCCATCATGGTGCCGCGATAAAAGGCGGCGCTGCCCATGAACATGCCGTGGGTTATCGGGCTGCCGTCGCCCAGATCGAGGCTCAGCACCGGGTGGCTGATCTCCTCGAGAGGCAGGCCCGCGCGGCGGCGGTCGAGCAGCCGCGCCAGGCCAACCTCGGGGCTGCCCGCGAGGCCGATGTTATGGGCGATCAAATTGGTCCGCCCGGCGGGCAGCACGGCGAGGCTTGGTGGTTTTTCGCTGGCGTCACCATGGTTCAGCACCGCCGTCATGGCCGCCTGGGCGGTGCCGTCGCCGCCGTTTATCAGGATCAGCCCGACGTCGCGGCGGGCGAAATCGGCGAAGATTTCGGGCAGGGCCACCATATCGTCGGTCTCCACGTACAGCAGGTCCGGCTCGCTGGTAATCATCTCGCGAAACCCCACCATATGGCGCAGATTGTGGTGGCTCCCAGGGTTGCTGATGATGCCGATCTTGCGCACGGCTCAGCGTCGCTCCCAATGAAACCCGAGTCCTGCGCCGATGGCGGCGAAGGTCAGGGTCGGCGACCAGGCGGCAATCCAAGGCGGCAGCAACCCGGATTCGCCGACTGCCAGGGTGAAGCCGTCGAAGACGAAAAAGCAAAAGCCGATGGCGACGCCCAGGGCCAGGGTCGAGGCGGCGCCGCCATGACGCTGGAAGCGCTGGGTCAGGGGCACCGCAAGGAGAATCATCATCAGGCTCGCTAGGGGCACGGCGAGCTTGCGGTTGAGCCAGGTTTTATAGACATAATGCGGTCGGCTGCCGTAGCCCGGCGCTCTGACGAAGCGCCAGACAGCGCTGAGCGGCAGCGCCTTGGGATGGCTCGACAGGGTGGAAATCTGCGACGGCAGCAGGTCGCCCGGCCAGGCCATTTTCGCTGCCTTTGACAGGCGGTTGGCGGCGACATCGAACTGGGTCACATCATAGAGGGTCCAGGCCCCGGAATCGTTAATCGCCGAGGCCGCGTCGAGGCGCTCGATTAAATTGCCTTCCGCATCCCGGCTAAAGATCGACAAGGCGCCGAGCCGGTTGTGATCGTCGGCATCTATGGTTCCATCCTGGCGCAGGCGGATGATGTCATTGCCGGCGCGTACCCAGAGTACGGTGCCGCCGCCGGCGCCCTGGGCCGATGGGCGGCTTGCCGAATAGCCGGCGACCCCCCAGGCGTCGAGCGCCTTGATCGACGCCGGGCTCGCACGGTCGTCGATCCAGAAATGGCCGATCACAATGACCAGCACCAGAGGCAGGAACATGGCGATGAGCTTGAATTGCGAGACCCCGGCTCCGGTCATCACCACCAGCTCCTGGTGGCGGGAAAGATAAATCAGGGTGAGAAGCGCCGCGATCAGAACGGAAAAGGGGATCAGCCTGGAGGCGATCAGGGGCAGGCGCAGCCAGCTATAACGCCACAAGCCCATGATCCCCGCATCGCCGGCAATGATCTCGCTGCTCTGGGCCATTACGTCGAGCAACAGCACAAGCAGGACGAGGCCGCCGAAGATGAGGGCGAAGCGGGCCGCGAACAGGCGGCTCATATAGCCCATTAAAACCGACATCAGCTGGGCGCTCCCCAGCGCCGGGGCCACGCTGCCGCCAGCCGTTCCACGAGGCCCTCGATGGGGTTGGTCAGGCCGCTGGGGCCGGTCATCAGGAAGAGCCCGACGCTGCCCGCGCCGAACAGGCCCAGGGGCAACCACAGCCCGAACCAGGGTGAAATCGATCCGAGCGAGGCAGAGGCGCCGCCGAACTCGAGAAGCTTCTGATAGATCACTAAAATCACCAGCCCGACCACGATACCGTAGCCGCGCCGCGCCCGGCCGCCGCCCAGGCCCAACGGGATGGCCAGCAGGGGCAGGAACAGCACCGTCAGGGCGCGGGCCAGGCGGCCGTGGAACTCAGCGGCGATCACGTCGCCAGACAGCGCGCCCTCGTCGCGAGCCGCCAAAAGCTCATCCAGGGTCATCTCCGCGGCGTCCTTGCCGCGCGGGCGAAACGACACCGAGATCGAGTCGCCGATCGGCTGGCTCAGCTTATCGAAGGAGAGAACCCGGCCGCCTTGCTGGTCGCCCGCCGCTATATTTACCTGCACCCCGTCGACCAGATACAGCACCGAACGCTTGTCTTCCGTCGAGGGCGCCAGGGCGCCGCTCTTGGCCGTCGTGGTGATCGAGCCGCCGTCGTCGCTCTCCGCATAGACGAAAACCCGGGTCAGGTGACGACCCCCGGCGGACACGCGCTCGGCCATGAAGGTCAGCCCCTCGGCTTCGATGAAGGCGCCTTCTTCCAGGGCCGAGGTCAGGGCGGCGCGGCCGATGGTATGGGCCAGGGAGCGGTATCCATAGCGGCTGTAAGGCTGCAGATAGCCGAAGATCGCCAGGGCCAGCAAAGTCAGCGCCAGGGCGAGCCCCATGATCGGTGAGAGCAGCCGGCGCAGGGACGCCCCCGATGCGGTGATGGCGACCAGCTCGCTGTCGCCGCTCATGCGGTTGAAGGCGAGCAGGATGCCGATAAAGAAGGCCGCCGGCAAAGCGATGCCGAGATAATGGGGGATCAGGTTGGCCAGCATCTCAACCACCTGAAAGACCGAGATGTCCGAATTCGCCGTCAGATTCATCAAGCGAATCATACGCTCGAGCAACAGAGCGACCAGGGCGATGGCGGTGGTCGCCAGCAGTGGCACGATCGTCTGGCGCAGCAGATAAAGGCCGAAAATTCTCATATGCCGCTGATCAGCGTTTCAGGGTTCATGGCGCCTTATAGCAAGGATCGAGGCGGAAAAATATCTTGACCCTGAGCCCATGCTGGATGAGTTTCACCCCATGCAGCATAATTTTCAGAGCGTCCGCGCCGCCGCCCTGGTCCTGTTCCTGGCGGCGATGACCATCGGTCCCGACGCCATGGCGGCGGCCTGCGGCCAATCGCCCACTGATATTGTCGTGCGCATATCCAACCTGCGCAACGGCATGGGCAATGTGGTCGCCGAGCTCTATCCCAACGATCCGGCCAATTTCCTCAAAGGCAGGGTGAGGATTGGCAGGGCCTTCCAGCCGGCGGTGGCGGAGGGCACAGTCGATGTCTGCCTGACCGCGCCGGAGCCGGGGACCTATGCGGTCGCCGTCTATCACGACGAGAACGCCAACATAAAATTTGACAAGACCTGGATCGGCCTGCCCGCCGAGGGCTTCGGCGTCTCCAACAACCCGGGGATGCTATTCGGCCCGCCACCCTTCGACGAAGCCAAGTTCGAGGCCCTGTTGGGGCCGACCGTCATTCCCGTCGAGATTCGCTACTAGAGCAAGGTTACCCGATCAGTTTGAACCCAACCTGTTCAATCTAATCGGATGATGCTCTAGAGAGCCGCTGGGCGAGGATGATGCCGGCGAGCACCAGGGTGAGGGCGATGCCGTGGAACAGGCGGAAGGACTCGCCCAGCAGCATAACCGACAGAAAGGAGCCGAAGATCGGCACCAGATTGAGGAACAGGGCCGATTTATTACCGCCGAGCAATTCCACGCCGCGAATAAAGAAGCCCTGGGAGAGTATGGAGGGAAAGATCGCCGTGTAGGCGACCACCGACCAGCCGGTCACCGTGGCCGGCCAGATGAAGCCGTCGGTTGTCGATTCGTAAAGCGCTAAGGGGATCGCCGCCATGGCCGCCGAGGTGATCAGAACCGCGAGAAAGCTGAGCCAGTGGATCTTCGGTTTTGCATGCAGCGCCACGGTATAGCCGGCATAGAGGAAGGCGGCGACGAGCATGATGAGATCGCCCCGGTTGATCTGGACATCCGAGAACGCGCTGAATTCGCCGCGCAACGCCGCCACGGTCACGCCGCAGAGGGTCAGGGAATAGCCCACGGCCTGGGCCAGGGATGTGCGGGCGCGGAAAATCAGAAAGCTCAAGATGAAGATGAACATCGGCATGCCGGCCTGGATGATGCTGACGTTGATCGCCGTGGTGTAGAGCAGGGAGGTGTAGAACAGGCCGTTGAAGACGGCGAAGCCGAGGGCGCCCATGGCGACGAGATAGGGCAGGCGGGGGCGGATCAGCGGCCAGTCCCGGCGCAGCTGTCTGTGTCCCAACGCGATCAGGATCACCGATGCCAGACTCCAGCGCGCCGCCGTGAGCAGCAACGGCGAGATATGCCCGACGGCGAATTTCCCCGCCACGGCGTTGCCGCCCCAGAACAGGGCGGTCAGCGCCAGAAGCAGAGGCGCATTGTTGGTCAGCGCCGGCAGGATGCGCGACATGGTTTCCTCTTCGATCGCAGGGTTTTCGTAACAGACAAAGCCTCCTATCACGAAGTCAACGCCAGAGCCATTGAGATGAAGCGCCGGGCAGGTAGAATGCTATTTGGCCAGAAGGAGAGAGAGTGATGCGCGAAGCTGAGGTAACCATAAAGACCGCCGATGGGGAGATGGATATGTTCGTCTGCCATCCCGACGAGGGCGGACCGTATCCCGCCGTGATCCTGTATATGGACGCCCCCGGCATTCGCGAGGAACTGCGCGACATGGCGCGGCGCATCGCCACGGTGGGCTATTATGTCGCCCTGCCCAATCTCTATTACCGGCTTGGCCGGGAAGGCGATTACGGCTTCGATCTGGCGCGTATCCGCGAGGACGACGGCGAGCTGCAAAAGATGTTCGCCGCCATGAACAGCCTCACGAACGCCGCTGTGGTTGCCGACACGAGGCCCCTGCTGGATTTTATCGAGGCTGATGCTCAGGCGACGCCCGGACCCCACGGCTGCGTCGGCTATTGCATGAGCGGCCAGTTTGTCATGGCCGTCGGCGCCGCATTCGCCGATGATTTTGCCGCCATCGCCTCCTATTACGGCGTCGGCATCGTCACCGAGGCGGATGATTCGCCCCATCTCACCGCCGCCGCCATCAAGGGCGAGGTCTATCTCGCCTTCGCCGAAGAGGACATCTATGTGCCCGATGAAGTGCTCGCCCGCCTGCCGGGCATCATGGAGGCATCGGGGGCGGCGCACCGCATCGAACTCTATCCCGGCACCGTCCATGGCTTCGCTTTCCCCCAGCGCCCGGCCTACAACAAACCCGCCGCCGAGCGCCATTGGCAACGCCTGTTCGCCCTGTTCGACCGCCGCCTGCGCTCCCGTTAGGAACAATCGCCAGTTTGAACCACAGAGGCACAGAGACACAGAGGAGCAAGAAAGGGGGGAAGTTTTAGGCGCGAAGCGCCAACAATCCTTCTTCTCTCTCTTTCTTCTCTGTGTCTCTGTGTCTCTGTGGTTTTCATCTTTCTAGACAGCGACGCCGTCCGCCAGATTGCCGGTTCTTAACCCAAGTTGCATCCCGCCGCGCCCGCTCCGCGTAGAATGGCGGTTTGACCTTGGCAGCCGCCTGACGTAACAACGGCGGAACAAGGCGGATGATTATTAGGTGACGGGCTGTCATGTCTGTGTTGACAGGCGAAAGCGCAAATTTGGCGACCCCGCGGCTTGACCGGGCGGGGTTGGCGCCCGGCGTGCGGGTTGCGCCGGAATGCGTGCTGCTCGGCGTGCGCCCTGGCGTCGAACCCAGCGCCAAGCCGCCGGTGCGGATCTATCTCGGCACCGAGCCGGCCCATTACCGCGCAACCCGGGTGTTCGTCTGGTCCATCGAGCGCCACCGCGACCCTTCGCGGGTCTATGAGATTTATCTGATGAGCGATCTCGCCGATTTCCGGCGGCTGTTCTGGCTCACCGGTTTCACCAATTACCGCTTCGCCATTCCCCATTTCGCCGGCGGCGCCGGGCGGGCGATCTATAACGACGTGGATCAGGTCTATCTCACCGATCCGGCGGAACTGTTCGACACCGAGATGGGCGATCACGGCCTGCTCTCGATCTCGCCGAGCGGCAAGATCGATACGTCGGTGATGCTCATCGATTGCGCGCGCATGGCGAGCCTGTGGCCGCTCGAGGCGGCGCAGCGGCGGCGCAAGAACGGGCTGATCCGCCGCGCAAGCTCTGTCCCCGGCCTGATCGGCCAGCTCGCCCCTGAGTGGAATGCCCGCGATGGAGAGTATCGGGACGGCGTCTCCAAGCTGCTGCATTTCACCGGCCTGCACACCCAGCCCTGGCGGCCGTCGCCCCAGCGCTTCGTCTATTTCCGCAATCCGGTGGGCGCCGTGTGGCACGATCTGGAGCGTAGCGCCGATGCCGCCGGCTACCAGCTGTTCGATTTCGACCATCCGAGCGCCCGCTTTATCGATCTGGCGCGCCATCCTTCGACGGTTGGCAGTACGGTGGATGGTGACGCGGAGGAACTCACCGCCGAGACCGGGGCCGAAACCATCCATGAATATTGCATCGGTAATACGTCGCCGCGCGGGCCCTACCACGGTGTGATCTGCGGCGCCGGGCTCGATCAATTCCCCGACAGCGACATCGCCTGGATCGTCGAGGCGCTGTTCGCCAAGGCTGAGCGTTTCATCCTCGCCCGCATCGCGAAGTCGAGCCGCGAGCCGTCCTGGTGGTATGGCCTGTTCGAGGCTATCGGCGCGCGCCATGCGGGCCTGCGCTGGCGATTGGTGATCGATCAGGGGCCCAGCGATGTCTTTCGTCGCGATAACCGTCCGCCTCAGACCGTCTGGGTGCTCGACGACGGCAAGCCGGGTCACACCACCCAGTCGGTCGGTCTGGCCGAGGCTTTGGGCTGGCCCTATGAAATCAAGAAGCTTGCCTTCACGCCGCTCGCCGGCTTCGGCACGGTGCTGCGCTCTAGCCTGGGCGCCACCCTGCTCGGCGTCGACCGCGCCCGCTCGGATGGGCTTAGTCCCCCCTGGCCTGATGTCGCCATCGCCACCGGCTGGCGTCCGGCCCCGGTGACCCGCTGGATCGGCGAGCAAAGCCGGGGCCATACCCGCACCATCCAGCTCGGGCGCAAGGGCGGTCGCATTGCCGAGGTCTATGACGCGGTTATCGCCTGCAATTATTTCCGCCTGCCGCCCCACCCGCGCCGTATCGAGACCACGGCGCCGCTCAATCGGGTCTCGGCGGAAAGCCTGGCCGGCGCCGCCGCGCAAATGCCGGACCTGTTCGAAGGCGCGCCTGCGCCGCGCATGGCGCTGCTCATGGGCGGCTCGAGCCGTCGTCACAGCCTCGGCCCCGAGCTGGCCCGGCGAATCGGCAGAGACGTGCGCGCCTTTGCCGAGCAGGCCGGCGGATCGGTCTTCGCGGTCACCTCGCGGCGCACCGGCGAGGCTGCGGCGCGCGCGCTCAGCGAAGGTCTCGGCGTGGAAGATGGCGGCGCGGCGCGCATCGACCGCTGGCGCGACGGACGTGAGAACAATCCTTTTCTCGCGGCCCTGGCGCTTGCCGACGTCATCATCGTCACCGGCGAGAGTGAATCCATGCTTGCCGAGGCCGCCGCCTGCGGCAAGCCGGTCTATATCTATCCCGTGCCCGAAAACCCGACCGGCCTGTGGACACGGGTCGAAGACCTGGTCGTCGGCTATGCCTATGCCACCCTTCGCAACCGGCGCGGCACCCTGCGGCCCCAGCGTGGCCTGCAACGGTTTTGCGCGCGGTTGATCATCCGGGGCCTGGTCCAGCCCCGGCGCAATCTGGATATTCTCCACGCCGACCTGATCGCCCGCGGCCTCGCCCATCCCTTCGGCGCGCCTCTGGCGATCGCCGACCAGGAACCCTTGCGCGAGTGCAGTGAGGTCGCCGCCAACATTCGAGCACTTTGGGGTTTCCCGCCATGAGCTATCTCGATTTCGACCGGCTGGACCGCCTCGACGCGGCTGAATTTCAAGGCCAGCATCCCTATCCCTGGATCAACCCCCAGGGTCTGTTGAGCGGTGAGGGTGAGCGTCGCCTGAGTGAAAACATGCCCGACATCGCCCAGTTCGAAAAAGTCTTCGGTAAGGCCCGCGCCCATGGTCAGACGAGCCACGACCGATACACCCTGGAATACCGCTCCGGTCTCGATTTGCCGGCCTGCTGGCGGGATTTCATCGCAGAGCTCGAAAGCCCCGAGTATCGCCGCTTCATTGCACGCATGTTCGGGCGCGGCATGTTTCGTCTGCGGCCTCATTGGCACTACACGCCGCGCGGCTGTTCGGTGTCGCCCCATTGCGACGCCCGTGACAAGCTCGGCTCCCACATCTTCTATTTCAACGATCATGCGGATTGGGACCCGGCCTGGGGCGGCGAGACCGTGGTGCTCGATGACGGCGGCCGGTTCAAACGCGGTTCGGCGCCGGGGTTTGAGGATTTCGACCAGGTGACCAGCGCCGAGACCATGGGCAATCACAGTTTCCTATTTTCGCGCAAGGGCAACAGCTGGCACGGCGTGCGCGAGCTGAACTGTCCCGAGGGCCAGTTGCGGCGCGTGTTCATCATCGTCGTCGAGGATCGCTTGCTCGGCCTGCGCCGCCGGCTGGTCAATCGTTTGCGCGGGTCCTTTATCGGGGGGCGCGCGGCGGCGCTTTGAGCCAGACCCCGAAAGTCAGCGTCGTCATCCCGAACTATAACCGCGAGGTTTATGTCCGCGAGGCGATCGACAGCATCCTCGCACAGAGCTTCACCGATTATGAACTGCTGGTCATCGATGATGGCTCGTCCGACGGTAGTTGCGAGGCCGTGCTGGCCTATGATGACGAGCGTATCCGATTGATCCGCAACGGCCGCAATCTGGGTATCGCCGCCACCCGTAATGCCGCGGTGGCGCGCGCGCGCGGTGTGTATCTCGCCTTTCTCGATAGCGACGATATCGCCCGCGCCGACCGCCTGGCCAAGCAGGTGGCCTTTCTCGATCAGCACCCCGAGCATGGCGCCGTGGGTTCCTGGCTTGCCTGGATGGACAGCGACGGCAGGGCGCAACATAAGATCAAGCGCCTGGCCACCGATGCCGACACCATCGCCGCCGAGCGGTTGTTCCGCCCCGGTATAGTCAACTCGACGGCCATGGCGCGCACCGCCTGCCTGCGCGCCTTCCCCCACGCCGAGCATATGGTGGTCGGCAGCGATTATGAAATGTGGGCGCGCTTTGCTGCCAGCCACAAGATCGCCAACCTGCCCGAGTGCCTGGTGCGCTGCCGCCGTCACGGCGGGCGGGTCACCGAGCAGCGCGCCGATCTGGTCAAGCAGACGCGCTGCGGTATCTATCGGACTCAGCTGGACGCCCTCGGTGTGGCGTTTTCAGATGATGATCTCGAGGCGCATTTTCTGCTGCGCCGCATGCATCGGGTCGGTTTCACCCCCGATGACGCCTATGTGGCCTGGGCCGGCACCTGGCTGGCCGCCTTGCGCGACGCCAACCGGGCCAACCGCCTCTATCCCGAACCGGCGTTCTCGCAGATCCTCGGCGTGTTCTGGGCCAAGACCTGCCGCCAGGCCGGTTGGGCCCGGAGCTGGCGCCCGTTCCTGGGCTCAAGGCTCAGCCTCGCGGCGGCGCCGGGATTGCTCAAGCTGGCCAGGCGCGAAGGGCGGCACGGTTAGGCCATGTGCGGCATCGCTGGTTTGCTTGAACTGACGCCCAGCTCCGGCACCGAGGCTTTGAGTGCGACGGCCACGGCCATGGCGGCGACCCTGGTCCATCGCGGGCCCGACGACGACGGCGTCTGGGTCGATGGCGAGGCCGGGATCGGGCTTGCCTTTCGCCGCCTCGCGATTATCGATCTGTCCCCCGCCGGCCACCAGCCGCTGGTCTCGTCCTGCGGCGCCTGCGTCCTGGTCTACAACGGCGAGATCTACAATGCCCCTGAATTGCGCCGCGAGCTTGAACAGCGGGGCCGCGTCTTTCGGGGCCATTGCGACAGCGAAGTCCTGGTCGAGGCTTGCGCGGAATGGGGCGTCGATGCGGCGCTTGGGCGTCTCAACGGCATGTTCGCCTTCGCCCTGTGGCACCGGCAATCCCGCAGCCTGACCCTGGCGCGCGACCGCCTCGGCATCAAGCCGCTTTATTGGGGGCGGGTGGGGGATTCATACCTGTTCGGCTCCGAACTCAAGGCCCTGCGCGCGCATCCGGCCTGGCAAGGCGAGGTCGACCGCGACGCCCTGGCCGCCTATATCCGCCATCTCTACGTGCCGTCGCCGCACAGCATCTATCGCGGCATCCACAAGCTCGCGCCGGGCCAGACGGTGACCCTGGCCGCCGGGGCTGAGCCGAAGGTCGCCGCCTATTGGGATTTGCGTGGCATAGCGCGGGATACGCCGCGCGAAACCGTGGATGACGACGAGGCCACAGCCCGCCTCGAGGCGGCGCTGAAGGGCGCGGTTCGCCGCCGCATGGTGGCCGACGTGCCGCTCGGCGCCTTCCTCTCGGGCGGCATCGATTCCTCGCTCATCGTCGCCCTTATGCAGGATGCCGCATCCTCGCCGGTGCAGACCTACAGCGTCGGCTTCGACGAGGCGGAATTCGACGAAGCACCTTTCGCCAAGGCGGTGGCGGGCCATCTCGGCACCGACCATACGGAGCTTTACGTGAGCGCCCAGGACGCCCTCGATCTGGTGCCCGATTTGCCCGATTGCTACGACGAGCCGTTCGCCGATTCCTCGGCCATGCCAACCATGCTGGTCTCCCGCCTGGCGCGCAAATCGGTCACCGTGGCGCTCTCCGGCGACGGCGGCGACGAGATTTTCGGCGGCTACAAGCGCTATTACCGGGCCGATGTACTCCGCCGCCGCTTAGGGCTGGCGCCGGCAGCCCTCAGGCGGGGCGCTGCCGCAGCCTTGCGCGCCTGGCCTTCGGGCTCGCGCTACGGCGCCTACCGGCGGGGCCGCGCCGCCGATCATCTCGCCGCCCCGGATGAGGTGGCGCTCTATCGCTCCCTGGTCAGCTACGTCGCCGATCCCGCCGCCCTGGTGCTGGGGGCGACGGAGCCGCGCGGGGTGCTGTTCGACAGCAGCGTTGCCCACGACATCCCCGATTTCATGGAGCGCTGCGGTTTCTTCGACAGTGTCACCTCCCTGCCCGATCAGATGCTTGCCAAGGTGGACCGGGCGAGCATGGCGAGCGGCCTCGAGGTGCGGGTGCCGCTGCTCGATCATGGCGTCGTCGAGCTGGCCTGGCGGCTTGCGCCCTCGGTCAAATACAGCGGGCGTGACGAAAACAAGCGTCTGTTGCGCGCAATTTTGTATAACTACGTGCCGCGCCCGCTGGTCGATCGGCGCAAACGCGGCTTCGGCGTGCCGATTGCGGCCTGGCTGCGCGGGCCGTTGAAAGATTGGGCGGAAGCCCAGCTCAATTCGCGGCGGCTGTTTGATGAAGGGTTTTTCGATGTGGGTACAGTACGCGCCATCTGGGCGGAACATCTCTCGGGCGCCGGCGATTGGCAGCGCGTGCTGTGGCGGCTGCTGATGTTCCAGGCCTGGCTCGAGCGCGAAGGGGCGGCGTCATGACGCGCTCTATTGCGGTGGTGGTCCTCGGCGCCGGGCGCAGCGGTACCAGCGCCGCGACCCGGGGCCTGGCCGCCGTCGGCGTCGATCTCGGCGACCGCTTGCGGGCCGGCTGGGGCAAGAACCCGACCGGCTTCTTCGAGGATCGCGACATTTTGGCGCTCAACCAGCGCCTCAAGCGCATCCTTGGCGTGCGAGGCGACAGCGTACGGCTGATCGAGCCCGAAGAATGGGACAGGCCGGAAGTCGTGGCGCACCGCGCCGAAGCGGTGGACACCCTTAAACGGCGGTTCGGCGGCTCGCCCTTGTGGGGCTATAAATACGGCCGCACCTTGCGCTTCCTGCCGTTCTGGGAAGCGGTGCATGAGGCGCTTGATCTCGATGTGCGCTATCTGCTGGCCCTGCGCAATCCGCTCAGCGTTGCCGCCTCGCGGGGCAAGCTCGATTCCCGCCGGGGCCGCCAGCAAAAGAGCGATCTCGAGTGGCTGGTCAATATCGTGCCCTATTTCCGGCGCGCCCGGCCCCGGCCCCTGGTGGCGGTGGATTTTGATTCCCTGCTGGCGGCGCCCGAGGTGCAGCTCGCGCGCATCACCGAACAGCTCGCCCTGCCGCCCGCCGATCCGGCTGAGATTGCCGCCTATGCCCAGGCGTTCCTGCGTCCCGGCATGCGGCATTCGCGCTTTACCGCTGATGATCTGGAGGGTGCAGCCGACCCTCTGGTCTATGACGCCTATCGCTGGCTGCACGGGTTGGCGAGCGATGCCCTGACCAGGGACGATGAAACTTTGTGGCAGGATTGGGCGCGCATCGAGGGCGCCCTCGACGCCATGAGAGGGGCGCTCAATCAGCTCGATCACGTCGAGGATGAGCTGCGTGCCGCCAAGCGCCATCCCCTCGGCGCCCTCCAGTCGATCCCCCCTCTCTGGCGGCGCATAACGCGCGGGTAAAAGGTTTAACCACAGAGACACAGAGAAGTAAGGAAGAAAGTTTTTAGGCGCGAAGCGCCAAGAGATTTTCTTCCTTACTTCTCTGTGTCTCTGTGTCTCTGTGTCTCTGTGTCTCTGTGTCTCTGTGTCTCTGTGTCTCTGTGTCTCTGTGTCTCTGTGTCTCTGTGGTTCAATACTC